>ERZ802819.798-NODE-798-length-20525-cov-27.7421_pt1 | contig 20525 bp, 20 predicted proteins | sample MGYA00345647_ERZ802819 | MGnify/ENA primary metagenome ERZ802819 (study PRJEB30503, sample SAMEA104212355) | marine metagenome | biome: Westerlies Biome; feature: [SRF] surface water layer (ENVO:00010504) within the epipelagic zone...; material: water...
CTGCCAGGCGTGCAGTCCCAGATCCCAACCTTTGTCAGCCCGTCAATCGACATCCACAGAGGGTGCAGCGCTTCCTCCTGCCCCGGTGTCACGGTTGTGGGTTTTGGCTTATAGTCCCCGGCTGGAATTTCGGCCAAATCTCCAAATACCTCAAGATTGATCATCGGTTTCCTCCGTTTGGTGCCGTCTTTGTGAGACAGGCTCCAGTATCACCAAAGCACATCTTCGGCATTGATCGCCACTGTTCCCGTTTGGTGATGGCCAAGGCAGCCATAAAGTCCGGCCACAAAGCATCGCCATTCACCCGGCCGCTCGTTCATTCCAGAGGCGGCGCATCATGCCGGTGCATTTAATGCATCGGCGAGATGAAAATTGGGCAGGCTTTGCAGAGTGGTAACCTGTGCTAGTGTTTTCCAGTGTAAAATATAAATTGATTGCCGCAGGCCATATGTTTGATGAAATGCTAGACGGGCCGGATGCCAGAGGCCGTGAACCTTACCGGTCCTTGCTGTCATGGCTGGAAGATCAGGATTTCACAAAACTGCGCAAACAGTCAGCCCAGGCCGAAGACCTGTTTCGGCGTATTGGCATTACCTTCAACGTCTATGGCGATGAAGACGGCGAGGAGCGGATCATTCCGTTCGACCTGATCCCCCGTATTATTGCCGCTGATGAATGGCGCCGGCTGGAACGTGGCATTATCCAGCGTGTGGCAGCGATCAATGCCTTTCTGTCCGATATCTATCACCAACAGGAGATCGTCAGGGCCGGTGTCATTCCGGCATCGCTGATCCATGGAAACAAGGCTTTCATGCCGCAGATGTGCGGCTTTACCCCGCCCGGCAATGTCTACACGCATGTCGTCGGGGTGGATATTGTCCGCACGGGCCCCGACAGCTTTTTCGTTTTGGAAGATAACGCGCGTGTGCCATCCGGCGTCTCATATATGATCGAGAACCGGGCAACAATGCTGCAGATGTTCCCTGAGCTGTTTGCCAGTCACCGCATTCAGGGTGTCGGTGACTATCCAAAACAGCTGTTCAAATCACTGGCTGAAAGCGCCCACACCTTCATCGACAATCCCAATATCGCGGTGCTGACCCCCGGCATTTTCAATTCTGCCTATTATGAGCATTCCTTTCTTGCTGATGAAATGGGTGTCGATCTTCTGCAGGGTTCGGACCTTGAAGTGCGTGACGGCCGGGTCATTATCCGCACAACGGCTGGCACGGCACCGGTCGATGTTATCTATCGGCGGGTTGATGATGAATTTCTTGATCCCCTGTCATTCAATCCGGACAGCGTTCTGGGCACGCCCGGGCTGTTTGATGCCTATCGCAGCGGCGCTGTCATGCTGGCAAATGCGCCCGGAGCTGGCATTGCTGATGACAAGGCGATCTATGCCTATATGCCCGAGATTATCGAGTTCTATATGGGTGAAAAGCCGCTGCTGGAAAATATCCCTACATGGCGGTGTTCGGAACCCGACAATCTGGCCTATGTGCTGGAACATCTGGCTGACCTTGTGGTCAAGGAGGTTCATGGGTCTGGTGGCTATGGCATGCTGGTCGGCCCGGCCGCAAGCAAGCGTGAACTGGCTGCCTTTTCGCGAAAGCTGCAGGCCAACCCGTCAAACTATGTCGCCCAGCCAACCCTGGCATTGTCCACCGTGCCGGTGCTGACAAAGGCTGGTCTGGCGTCGCGGCATGTCGATCTGCGCCCGTTTGTGCTGGTATCACCAAACGGCATCCGCGTTACCCCGGGCGGATTGACAAGGGTTGCGCTGAAAAAGGGGTCGCTGGTTGTAAATTCAAGTCAGGGTGGCGGCACCAAGGACACCTGGGTGTTGGAGGCCTGAAATGCTGGGTCGGCACGCAGACAGCCTGTTCTGGATGGCACGGTATCTTGAACGCAGCGAAAACCTCGCCCGCCAGATTCAGGCCGCCTTCTATCATTCGCTGACACGCAAGGGCGATGATCTCGATGAGTGGGCCTCGATCATTCGCCGGACAGGAATGGCCGACAGCTTTGATGCAAAGCATGACACGATGTCGATGGCCAACGCGCTGAACTTTCTGCTGCGCGACAAGACCAATGATGACAGCGTGATCAGTCTGCTGGCCAAGTCACGTCAGAACGCGCGCTCGGTTCGTAACGCCCTGACCCAGGAAGTATGGCAATCGCTGAATGAAAGCTGGATGACCGGAAGCGAGGCGTTGAAGCGGCCGGTCAATATCCGTGATCTGCCAGCCCTTCTTGAAAACATCATCAAGGCGAGTTCGGTCTTTCGGGGGGCGCTTTACGGCACCATGCTGCATAACGACATTTTCAATTTCCTGCGGCTTGGCACATTTATTGAGCGGGCAGACAATACGGCGCGTATCGTTGGATCGAAATATCATCGCCTGTTGCCAACGGCCGCTGCATCGCTTGGCGGGTCAGACCAGAGCCAATGGGAAGTCATGTTGCGTGCGCTTGCTGCCTGGCGGTCTTATAACTGGCTGAACAAGGGGCATCTTGATCCGACCGCCGTCGCCACATTTCTGATCTTTGACAACCGGATGCCGCGATCACTGTCTTTCTGCTATGGTGAGATCTGTGCCAATTTGCAGGATCTGGAAGCGGCGTACGGGACATCATACGCCTGCGGTGACAGCGCCCGCGCGATTGCACAGCAACTGGATAATGGCCGCGAGGCAGATATCTACCGGTTGGGCTTTCGCGATTTTGTCAGTTCATTCATGGCAGATAGCAACCAGCTGACCCTCGCCATCTCGGCCGACTTCAATCTGGGACCATAGATGCAGCATACGATTACCCATCAGACGACTTTTGAATTCGATGAAGTGCAAGGTGCCGTTGTGCAGCGCTTTCATCTGACGCCGGTGAACGGGACCGGACAGGTGGTGCGGGAATGGCAGCTGGACGTTGATGGTGGATCGATCGAGCTTGAGACGACGGACTTTCACGGCAATCACATCCATCTGTGCCGGCTGGATACACAGGCGAAATCGATCACCATCACTTGCCGCGGCAGTGTTGTTGTTGAAGACCTGAACGGCATTGCCGGCCCGCATCAAGGGCACATCCCGTTGCCCATGTTCTGCCAGCCCACACGCCTGTCCACGATGGGCCCGCGGCTGCGTGATCTGTTCCACAAAATCGATGACTGGCGATATGATGAGATGGTGTCAGACCCGGCTTTGATGCATCACCTGTCAGCCTGTGTTCATGACTCCATCCGTTATGAAATAGGCATCACTGACGTCACAACAACCGCCGAGCAGGCGATGGAGCGCGGCGCCGGCGTCTGTCAGGACCATGCGCATGCCTTTATCAGCATCGCGCGATCAATCGGCTTTCCCGCCCGCTATGCCAGCGGCTATCTGATGATGGACGACACGCCCCTGCAGCAGGCCAGCCATGCCTGGGCAGAGGTGTATCTGTCCGGTCTTGGCTGGGTCGGCTTCGACATCTCGAACGGCATCTCGCCCGATCACCGCTATATCAAACTTGCAACCGGCTTTGACTATGCTGATGTCAGCCCGGTGTCCGGCGTCCGTTTTGGAGACGGTGGCGAGCAGGTTTCCACAAGCATAGTATTCGAACAACAATAACCCGGACTATCTGCCATGTCTTACTGCGTAGCATTGAAACTCGATCGGGGTCTGATCTTCATGTCAGACACCCTTACCAATGGCGGGCTGGACAACATTTCCTGCTATCCGAAGACATTCAAGTGGGGCGTCGATGGCGAGCGGCAGATATTTCTGTCAACAGCCGGAAACCTGGCCACAACACAAGCCGTCGTCAGCACCCTGTCCGAACAGACAAAGCCGTCTGCGACGGATGACCTGTCGATCCTCAAGGCACCAACGATGTTTCAGGTGGCGCGCATTGTCAGCAAGACACTGTCGAAGGTCATAGGTCATTCCGCCGAAGGCCAGCAAGGCGCAGACAGCGCATTTTCGGCAACTATGATCCTGGGAGGACAGATCGCCAATGACGAGATGCGGCTCTATCTGATTTATCCCGAAGGTAACTTCATCGAAGTGTCGGCAAGCAATCCGTTCTTCCAGATTGGCGAGACAAAATACGGGCGTCCCATTCTGGTCCGCGCGTTTGATCCAGCCATGAGTTTCAGCGATGCGATCAAGCTGCTGATGGTGTCGTTTGATTCAACGATCAAGGCGAATCTGTCGGTGGGTCTGCCACTCGATATCAACATCTACCACAATGACAGCCTTGCAGATGCCGAGGTGCTGCGTGTGTCGGAAGATGATCCCTATTACCAGATGATCTCCAGCGCCTGGGGTGAGGCGCTGAAGGCCAGTATGGCACAGCTGCCGGAATTTACATTCGAGACAGGTGGTTAGCCGCGACAGGCAGCGGTCAGTACCGGAAAGCTGGTAAATCCGAAACGGCCTTCCGCCTCGGCAGCCGCAAGCTGTTCGCGCCATGTCGTGACATCCGCCTCGGCAACACCCTGCCCAAGGGCAAAGCCGGCCATCAGCTGTTCGAGATAGAAGGCGGGTGTATTGGCGTTACGGCGCGTATTCACAAAGGCAAGCGACGTGTCCCTGATGTGACGATAGCCGAGCGCCGTCAGCTTTCCCGGCAGTTCCATCGGCAGCATCTGATGGTGGCAGTGGGCGCGAAAGGCATCATGGATGCGGGCATTCAAGTCGGCGTCAGCACCATAGAAACAGAAGTGATCCCACAGGATCGAGACATTCACCAACCAGCCGCCAGGCATCAGCACACGGGTTGCCTCGGACAGTGAGGCGTCCACATCCTCAATATATTCCAGTGTCTGGGTAGAGGTGATGGCATGGCAGGACGCGTCCGGCAGGTCGATGGCATCGGCAAAACTGTGCAGCAGGGTCACATTGTCATGTTCGGCGCAGCGGGTCTTTGCCTCGGCAAGCTGATCGGCACTGGGATCAAGTCCGAAGACATGGCCATCATCACCAACATCTTTTGCCAGATGATCCAGCAGATGACCGCCGCCGCAACCGATATCAAGCACATGGTCACCCTTGCTGACGGGAAGCGCCTCGAGGATGGCCTGACGGCGGGACATGCCCGCCATGCTGGAGGCGGCGCGCCGCTGTAAACGTCCGATATCGCTTGAAAATTCCATTTTCCAGCTCCCTGTCTGCTTATGTCTGTTTATGTCTGCTTGCTTAAGAATGCGGCCCTGTGTGGATGTGTGATCCTGATTATATCTGTTTTTTCTAATGTTTTACCATCGTGCTGGCGCATAATGAGGTGGCATCGCCGCTGTTTTTCCTTGCGGCCTGCACGGTGATTTGGCCCAATCTGCGCATGGGTCTGGCGGCGGGAGATGTTTATGATCGACAGCAATAGCCTAGCGCGCCGCCTGCCGGTGATCGAAGGCGCCAATGCGCTGGTTGCCTTTCTGTTTGCGGCATCTGCGCCGGTGGCCATTATCCTCAGTGCTGGCATTCGGGGCGGTCTGACCGAGGCCGATCTGGCATCATGGATTTTTGCAGCCTTTGCGGTGAACGGGATGCTGACAGTCCTGATGTCGGTGGTGTTCCGGCAACCGCTCGCCTTTTTCTGGACCATTCCCGGCACCGTTCTGGTGGGTGCGGCGTTGCCGACGCTGGGCTTTGCCGAGGTGATCGGTGCCTATCTGCTGACTGGCGGCCTGTTGGTGGTGCTGGGGCTGACCGGCTGGGTCAAACAGATCATGGACCGGCTGCCGATGCCGATCGTGATGGGGATGGTGGCCGGGGTCTTTGTGCAGTTTGGCCTGGACTGGATCCGTGCGTTCGAAAGCGATCTGTTTCTTGTTGCGGCGATGACCGTCACTTTTTTTGTGCTGACCGCAATGCCGCGTCTGCAAAAGAAGGTCCCGCCGATGATTGCGGTGCTGGTGGTTGGCACCACCATCCTTCTGTTTGGCGGTTATGGCGGGGCAGAGGGCAGCTATGGCGGGCCGGTACTGGCCGCCCCCCGTTTTTATGCACCTGAATTTTCAGTGGCAGCAGCGCTGGAGCTTGTCATCCCGCTTGCCATCACCGTGATCGCCGCGCAGAACGCGCAGGGGATCGTGATCCTGCGATCGGCCGGGCATAAACCACCGGTGAATGCCATCACCACGGCCTGCGGACTTGCCTCGCTGGTTACTGCGATGGTCGGCAGTGTATCAAGCTGCCTGACAGGTCCGTCGAATGCCATTCTGACATCGGGCGGCTCACACGACAGGCACTGGCTGGCGGCGGTCATCCTTGGCGGCATGGCAATCCTGTTCGGCATCTTTGCACCGTTGGTCACAAATCTGCTCATCGCAACACCGACAGCCTTTTTGAGCACTCTTGCCGGGCTCGCCTTGCTGCGCACCCTTCAGGGCGCGTTTCAGACGTCTTTCGGCCCAACATTTCCGCTGGGCGGGCTGATCGCATTTCTGGTAACGCTGGCCGGTTTGCCGATCTTCAATATCGGTGCGCCGTTCTGGGGACTTGTCTTCGGGGTCATTGCCAGCTTGATGATGGAACGTGATTCCTTCACAAAGGTCTGAACCCCGCGCGGCAAGGCATAAAGGCGCAACCGCATTTTTCCATTTTCAGGGATCAAGACGCCCATGCCGGCACATTTCTTTGCATTTCTTGGCGGCAGTGCGCTGATCAATCTTGTGACCACGGCACTGTCTGTTGCTGTTGGCTGGCATATCTACGAGCATTCGGGCAATCCGATGGATCTTGCGATTGTCGGCCTGATGCAGATCATTCCGACTTTCTTGTTCTTTTTTGCCAGCGGCTGGATTGTCGACAGCTTTTCGCGCAAGACGCTGCTGATCGTCTGCGCCATTGCCGAAGCGCTGGTCATGGCCGGTCTTGCCATGGTGATGATGGCGGAGACGCTGAATCTGGGTTTTGTGTTCGGATTGCTGTTCTGTCATGGCAGCATTCGCGCCATATATTTTCCGGCAACCCAGGCCATTGTTCCAAATCTGGTGCCGGAGGCGCTGTTGCCGCGCGCCATTGCACTTGGCTCGACAGTCAGCAATGTGGCTATGACGGGCGGGCCGGTCGGTGCCGGGGTTCTGATCTCGGTGCTTGATCGTCAGGCTTATGCTGTGCTGTTTGTCCTGCTGGTCATAGCGGCGTTGACCTATCTGTTGTTGCCGCGACTGGCGCGCATGCAGATCGCCCCACGTGACTGGTCGACGATCGTTGGCGGCATTACCTATGTGCGGACGAATTCGATCGTGCTGGGGGCCATCGGCATCGACCTGTTTATCGTGATGGTCGGCAGTGTGGTCACGCTGCTGCCGGTCTATGCGCAGGATATTCTGGAGATCAGCCCTGATGCGCTGGGGCTGCTGCGGGCCATGCCGGCCTTTGGTGCGGTGGTGGCCGGGGTACTGCTGTCCAGCCTGCCCCCAATGCGAAACTGCGGCCCGCGCCTGTTTCTGGCGCTGATGGTGTTCAGCGGGTCAATCATACTGTTCGCCCTGTCGACAAGTTTCTGGTTGAGCGTTTGTGCCCTGTTTGTTTACGGGGCTGCCGACATGATCAGCGTGAATATCCGGATGACACTTGTGCAGACGGCCACCCCCGATCACTTGCGCGGGCGGGTCAGTGCGGTGAACAGCATATTCATCGCGTCATCCAACGAGATGGGTGACGTGCGCGCTGGCGGGGCGGCGGCCTTTTTCGGGCCGGTGGCCACCGCTGTTGCCGGCGGTGTCATGGCCTTTGGGGTGGTGTTTGCAGGCTATATGGCGTTTCCGCGGCTGCGCAATCTTGACCGCCTGGCCGATGCGGCACCAACAGAACTGCCGCAAGGCGGAAATCAATCGGCTCGCAGCTGACATATCGGTCTGACATCCGGTCGGGGTGCTAGACGACCATCACCGAGGCGTCACTCATCAGCAGCACATCCAGCTTTTCTTTGCGCCCGCGGATATCGACCTGTTGTTTATCGAACTGGTCCGTCTGCACAGAGGCGCGCTCGGCAACATAGCGTGAGACAACAAGTTCGCAATTGAAGTCCTTCGTCAGGCCTTCCAGACGGCTTGCCACATTCACGTTATCGCCAACGGCCGTCTCGGTGACAGTTTTGCCATAGCCCATCATGCCGACGATGGTATCGCCAGCATGAATGCCCATGCCAAACCGCATTTCCTCGGAGAAATCGAGCTTCATTTGTTCGTTCAGCGTCTTCATACCGCGCGAGATACCGCTGGCCGCGTTGAGTACATTGCGGCAGTTATCGCTGGCGTCAGCCTTTGAATCGAAGATCGCCATGATCCCGTCACCGATAAACTTGTCCAGCCGGCCACCATTCGATTCGATCACCTCGCCACATACGGCATAATATTTGTTCAGGATATAGACGACGTCATAGGGCAGCTTGGACTCAGCCAGCTTGGTGAATTGCCGCAGGTCAACAAACAGAATGACGGTTTCCTGTTCCTTGCCGGTCAGGGCACGGGCGCTTGTTGCCCCTTGCAGATTGTTGTCCGGGTTCAGCATCGGCGACACGCTGATATTGGTTTTTGGACGGATCTGGCAGGCAAGGCGAATGTCGCTGTCGAGGCCAAGGCGCTCAATCGCCTTTGTTTCATGCGCATTGGGTGGCGGCAGCTTGCCGCCATCATCCAGAATGCGGACACGGCAGGTGGTGCAACGCCCCTTGCCACCGCACACCGACTGGTGCGGAATGTTGCCGATGCGGCTTGCCTCAAGGATGGTGGCACCGCGCCCAACCACAACAGATTCGCCATTCGGATAGCTGATCTTCACACGGCCGAAATAGCGTGTTCTGACAACATTGCCAACCGCGCCAAGGATCAGCAGCAGCAAGGCAATCGGATAATATTTCATGGTCAGCGGTTCGATCTGTCCGATCACCGGGAACGCTTCCTGCGGTATCTTCGTCATCAGGACAGTCATCATGTAATAGTCATCATTCAGCAGACTATGTGCATAGGTAACGAAGCTGATTTCCTTCAGTCCGGCAATGAAACCGGCCGATGCCATGACTGGCACAACCCAGTAAAACCCGATAATCGCACGGCGGTAACGGGCATAGAATTCGGCCCTGTAGCTAAGCAGCCCGTTGATGCCGATCACCCCGTGCCCCCAGATGAAGATCATCATCAGCAGATAGAAGACGGTGTTCATTGTCGCCAGTTCCGGATCGACCATGACCGCCGAGAACACCAATTCGTAATTATCCTCAACGCCGTAAAAGCGCGACATGATGGCGTTGGCAGAAACATGCTGCAAAAGGGCAATCATCGCGATGAAGGGCAGGGTGGTCTGCAGCCACTCGCGCAGGGTCATCTTGAATGACCGGCGGGTCAGCACCGCATAGACGCCAAGCAGGATATGGCCAGCGAGCGATGCAAACAGAATGATTTCCATGACCGGATGGCGCCAGACCATCAGGAAATATTCGCGCACCACGTCGGCTGCGGCAATCGACACAACCGCAAATGAATGATTCATCAGATGTGTGGCTGAATACAGAAATAGCACAATGCCAGAGATTATACGCACCCGGCGTATCATCGAGTTCAGATCTTCATTCACCATTTTTGCCCCCGAATGATTCGCTGGATCTATTTATTTCCGGTCTTTTGTATTCTCGATTCAGTACGCCTCTTACGTCCGCATGTTTCTGGACTGATAAAACACTAGCACCATCCAGAAGAAGATATAGAATTTATAATTAAGAAGACTCTGATTTTTCTACTGACTTGATCCGGTGGAACGTGACAAAATAAATATTATTGTTATTCAATATGATAATACTTCGAAAATTCAGAAATAATATTCATAATAACTGAACTGATTGGCTGATTTGCGTTGCCACGGCATTTGTTTATCACCTAGGATTTGTAGCGTGGCAGGCCCGGTCGGGCGTCCTGCGTTTGGCCCACCGCTGTACAGGAATGGACAGGTCATGCGAGCTACTTTTCACGGCGTACGCGGGTCTGTTCCTGTATCGTCGCCCGAATATGCGCAGTATGGCGGACATACGACCTGTCTTGAATTTCGATCGGATGGCGTGCAGGTGATTGTCGATGCTGGCAGCGGTTTTCAGAATGTGAAGATTGCTGAAGAGGGGCCGGTTATCCTGATGTTCAGCCATTTTCATCATGATCACATTCAGGGCCTGGCATTCAACGGTGATCTGTTGCGCCTGAACCGCGAGGTGTTTGTGACCTCGGCGCTGTGCACTGGCGAGACGGTGCGCGGGTATCTGCAGACCTATTTCCATGGTGCCTATTTTCCGATTGATCTGATCGGGTTGATGGGCCAGATGCGATTTGTTGATTTCTCGGAACTGGCTTCGATTTTTGCAGGTGTAATGGAGGTGGACTCGATGCCGCTGGCGCATCCTGGTGGGTCGGCTGCCTATAGCATTGCCATGGGCGGGGTGCGCGCCTGCACCCTGTTTGACAATGAATATGCCGCCACACAGGAGGCGCAGCTGGCCGATTTTGTTGATGGCAGCGATCTTGTCAGCTGGGACGGCATGTTTCTTGAAGAGGAACTGCCAATGCGGCGGGGATGGGGTCATTCCTCGATTGAGGAGGGGGTCGATTTCTTCACACGAACCGGCACCCGGCAGATGGCACTGATGCATCACGCGCCATCACGAACGGATCAACAGCTGGACACATTACAGGGTGGTCTGAAGCAGGACCAGGTATTTTTTGCACACCAAAACCAGACCATTGAACTTTAGGGTTTGAGGCGACCGGATACGCGATGAAAAAGGAAGAATTCAGACAACATCAGACGATTTTCAAAGCTGGTGAGAAGGCCGGAAAAGTCTATTTGCTGGTGCGGGGATCGGTTGGAATCTATCTGCCGGACAACGACACCAAGGAGCCGAATTTCCGGATCAGTCCAAATGAGATATTTGGCGAAATGGGCGTGATCGATGATGAGCTGCGAATGGCAGACGCGCGCTGCATGGAAGAAAGCGAGCTTGTCTCTATCACCAGAGAAGAATTCAACAAGATCGTGTCAGAATCGAATGTGTTTGTGCGCGGGGTTCTGGGCGTCCTTTCGGCCCGGCTGCGCGGTGCCCAGAAAAAGCGTTAAGCGCCGCCAGCGTCTGCCATACATGCCGGGGCCCAGCTACACATAGCTATATGCCCCATATCGTTTCGGGAGACTGAACAATGCGGTTTGGCGTGCTTGGCGATGCAAAGATTGCGCGCACAAAATTGCTGCCGGCCATTCGGGCAGCTGGTCACAAGGTCACGCATCTGGGTCGCCGTGATGCCAGTGCGGGCGCTGATCCGGCATGGGGTCCGGTGACGGTGACAAGCTATGATGAGCTGCTGCAGGACCCGCAGGTCGATGCTGTCTACAACGCGCTGCCAAATCATCTTCATGTGCCGTGGAGCCTTCAGGCGCTGGCGTCTGGCAAGCCGGTTCTGTGCGAAAAACCGGTTGCCCTGAATGTTGATGATCTGGACAGGCTGGCCGCCGCTGCGGCGCGCACAGGTCTTTATGTCTATGACGGGTTTATGGTCCGCTTTCATCCGCAATGGACCTGGCTGAAGGCGCTTGATATCGGGCGGCTGACGCAGATCAACGCGCATTTTTCCTATCCACCGCAACCGGATGGCAATATCCGCAACTATGCGGAATGGGGCGGGGGACCGGTCTGGGACATTGGTGGCTATTGCCTGATGGCCGGCCAGATGTTGTTTGACGGGACACCGCGTCTTGCCGGTGCCGTTGTCGCGCCAGAGGCGCATCTCGATGTTGAAAGATCATCTGCAGCGCTGGTGGATTTTGACGACGGACAGTTTCTGACCATGACGGTATCAAGCGGCATTGCGCTGTCGCAGATGGTGCATGTTGTCGGGACCGATGGCTGGGCGCGCCTTGATGTGCCGTTCAATCCGCCGCCTGAAACGACAGCGCGCTGGGCACATCGCAATCATGGCAATGATCATTTTCTGGGGCCAGGCAGGTCTGTGACATTTCCCGCATGCGACCAGTATCAGCTTATGGTCGAGGATTTTGTCGCGGCGGTGAACGAAGGACGTTCCGCCGATCTGGCAGAGGCGCGCGACCTTGTTCATATCCTGTCATCGATTGTAAACGCCTAGCCTTCAGGTATTTCCCAGCGCGTGAACCGCGTCATGAATCTGCCGGTCACCGTGGGTCACTGTTGCGTATTCACCAGCGAACAGGCAGCAATCAATCCCGGCACCGACCGCGGCGGCCTGGTTCATTTCCGTATCCTCGATGGCGATGACCTCGTTTGCGGCAAGACCAAGACGCTCAAGGGCGACGTGATAGACCTCGCTGTCAGGTTTTTCAGCCGTCACATCTGCCTTGCTTGTCACCAGATCAAAGCTGTTCAGATCAACGCTGTCAGACAGGGCGTTGCTGATCAGCGCCAGCTGTTGTGACGTGGTTGTCGTCACAAAGGCCAGGTTCATACCATCAGCGCGGGCGCGGGCGATGACATCGGTGATGCCGCGGCGCGGTGTAATCTGGCGTGCAGCAACAAGGGCTTCGAAGACATCCTGCTTGTGCCGGTGTATCTGGTCGATCAGCGGGTCATCAACGCCAAGACCGAGGGTTTGCGCCAGCCGCTGCCGCCCGCCGACAACGCGCAGATGATGGCAATAAGTGGCAATATTCCAGCGCAGATCGAGGCCTGCCTGTTCCAGCGCGCTGTTGAATGCCTGGCGCTGCAGCTCTGATGTTTCAGCCAGCACACCGATCGACCCAAAAAACAACGCCTTCATGTAAATGCCCCTGCCACTGTTCTGTGTTGTGTGTTGTGAATATACGCTAAGGACGTTTTGTGCCTGCGTCTGTAGATCACCGCTATTGGATTGCAGCTGCGTTTCATATTTGGTCTGGGTGCCCGCGTACAAGGGCCGCCAGCGACCTTTTTGCCATAGCCGGTCAGTTGCGGCGGGTGATCAGGAACGTGACATCATGTTTTACCTGACGGGTCGGGTGCCAGCTGACGGCGCCAAATCGCTGCTGCAACGCGGCGATGATACCGTCACGCGAGGCGTAATAGATGTTGTTGCGGATCAACGCCTTGTCGGCGCACAGAAGGTTGAGCGCGATGCCACGGCGGCTGGCATGCCAGCACGGCGTCAGTGATTCGAGGATATAGCGCTGCCAGCGGTCGGCATCATTGATCAGACATAAATTGAATGTGCCAGACACAAGGCAGTAATCGACAGCGGCTGGCGGTGCCTTGCCGGTTGTGAAACACGCCGCCCGTTCGGGAAAACGTTGCGTGCACGCCTCTACCATTGCGGGCGTAACATCGATCCCGCGATACCCCCATCCGGCCAGCGCTGGCTGCGTGTCAATATAGTCCAGCAACGCGCCGTATCCGCAGCCGATATCGGCAATCACCGGCGGCGTTGGTGTGTGTTGCCCCCTTCCGTTTTGCCCCCTTCCGTTTTGCTGGCGTTCCATTTGCTGGCGTTCCATTTGTTGGCGTCCAATCTGCTTTTCATGGTCAGCGCGGATGGCGGCTGTCAGCGCGGCAAAGCGTGCTTTTTGCGTTTTTGTGGAATTCCAGAACACGCCTTGCGGTGTTGGTCCGTGCCGGGTAAGGCTGCGCGCATAGGCGCGATTGATCCGGGCGTCGATCGAAAAAGGTATTGGCCATCCGAACATGTGTAATCCGCGGGAGCGCATGATGGTTCGGTGTCCCTGCTCGTCCTAGAAAGGCTGTGTATCGAACGGGTCGGTGCCGTCGATTGACAGAAAATCCGGCCGGTTGCGGCAGAACAGTTCCTTGCCGGGGGACAGCCAGTCATTGGCATCATCCAGCGTGCCGGCGCAGACAGCAATCAGCGGGTCGGCAATCGGGGTGCGGAAAAACAGGTTCGTGCCACAATCGCGGCAAAAGTAATTTGTCATCATCCGGCCGGCCGGTGTCTCAAAGCTGTATTGCGCACAATCCTGCCAATCCGTTGACAGCTGGTCCGCCGCAAACCATATATGGGCGCTGAACAGCGACCCGGTTCGGTTGCGGCAATTGCTGCAATGGCAGATTGTTGAGCGCACGGGTTGGCCGGTGAAGGTGAAGCTGATCTTGCCACACAGACAATGTCCATTTCTTGATGCCATAAAGGCGCTCCACTTAGTGCTATGCTGGGTCAAGGGTCGCGTTTTGTGAAGCATGACACAGAAGACTGATGCCTGGAATATCAGTTCTGTTCAGACCATGTAGCCAGCGTGTATTCAAATCTGCTGGCATCGCGACCATATTGATTTGGACGATGTAACTAATTTAGATTTGCCAAGGTGCAGAGAAGAGCCATCGGGACAAGGGACTATGAGTGTATTTGCAGTATTTATGGCCGTGATTGTCACTGTGCTGATGCTGGCCTATCTGCGGAATGAACGGCGGAACGCTGCTTCGAACGAAAACCAGCAGGATCTCAAACTTCAGTATGATATCCAGAAAAGCGATGATCCGGTATCCAGCGAAACATTTGAGCTGATCGACAAACTGGAAATGATGACGGTCACCGATCACACGGACTGGCTGACCGCCTGTGTCGAGGAACTGGAAGAAAAGTACGAACAGCAGTGGGAACATCGCGAACAGTTCATTGCGCCGGGGCAGGGCATTGTCTGCTGGACGCGTAATGACGGCATGGCATCCCTGTTCAACAAGCGCGGGCATTATGATCTGGTTTGCGAATTCCTGAAGCATGATATCCTTTACCCGTTGAAGGCAGAGCTGGAAGATGCGCTGCCAAAGGGCGAAGGTGACGAGACCTACGAGACAGAGCTGTAGGGGCGGCTGATTGTATCCGCCCGGCTTTATTCGGCTGGCCAGATGATCATGTGATCTCGCAACCGAATTCCAGACTGCCACAGTCAAGGGGGCGATGATGCGCAAGACAGGACAGCCAGACCAGACACCGACACACGCGCGCTATGATGTGGTCATTATCGGCGGTGCGATTATGGGGTCATCTGCGGCGTGGTTTCTGACCGACAATGCTGATTTTGACGGTACGGTTCTGGTCGTTGAACGCGACCCGACCTATCGCACAGCCTCTACCTCACACACCAATTCCTGCATGCGTCAGCAATTCTCGACCGAGCTCAATGTGCGAATTTCGCAATTTGCTGCCGACTTCGTGAAGAACTTCCGCAGCTATATGGGGAATGATGACCGCGTTCCTGACCTGTCCATTCACTCATTTGGGTATATGTATCTTGCTGACACGGACGGTTTTGCCGATGTGCTGCGCACCAACCAGAAGGTGCAGCTGGCTGCAGGCGCCGCGACACAGCTGCTATCGCCAGACGATATTGCCGCGCGCTACCCGTTCTACAATGTCGATGATATCAAGCTGGGATCAATCAACCTTGTTGATGAGGGTTACTGGGAAGGCAGCACAGTCTTTGACTGGTGGCGCAGGCAGGCGCGGGAACGCGGTGTTGAATATGTCACCAATGACGTTGTTGCTATCAATCGTGACAGCACAGGCACACGCATCGACAGTGTGACACTGGCAAGCGGCGAGGTGGTGTCATGCGGCCAGCTGGTCAATGCCTCGGGCCCGCGCGCAGCCCGCACCGCGGCAATGGCTGGCATTGATGTGCCGGTCGAGCCGCGCAAGCGGTTCAGCTGGTTGTTCCGGGCGGAACAGCCACTTGACCGCGATCTGCCGCTGACGATCGATCCGTCTGGCGTTCATGTGCGCGAAAGCGGCGGTGGCACATATCAATGTGGTGGACATATCGCGCATGACCCGGCTGTCGATTTTGATGATTTCGCGATGGATCAGGCGTTCTGGGAAGATCATGTATGGCCGGTGCTGGCGCATCGCATCCCGCAATTCGAAGCCATTCGTGTACAGAGTGAATGGGCCGGGCATTACGCGATGAATACCTTTGATCACAACGCCATTATCGGCCCGCATCATGACGTGCAGAACTTTTTCTTTCTGAATGGCTTTTCCGGACACGGCTTGCAGCAATCGCCCGCCATGGGGCGCGGCACGGCAGAAATCCTGACATATGGTGCCTATCGCAGCCTTGATCTGACACCCTTTCATTATGACCGGATCATTGAAGGCCGGCCAATTGTCGAAGACGCCGTGATCTGATCGAGGCGCAATCAGGCATACATGCCCTTGTCATTGCGCGTGCCCTGCATTGTCACTGTTGCCTGCATGTCACGAATTTCATCATAAAGGGCCAGGCTCTCAGGCTGAAATTCGCTGCGCGGCGGTGCGAAATGAATGAAATGCCCGTTGCGATCAACGCCGCGGGCCATCATCGCATAATCGCGCTGACCAACCTGCTGAACCACATCCGGATTGATATAGCGGATCACGCATGCAATGCGCCGGTCATCAGTGGTGTTCGGGCCAGACCCGTGGATTGTCAGGCCGTGATGCATGCTGATCTGTCCCGGGTGGATTTCGATCGGCGTCTTGTCGGCCGCATCGACCTTTGCCGTAACCTCCTGCCCGCGGGACAGCAGGTTTTCATCATCAAAGGTGTCATTATGCGGCAGGATCGGGTTCTTGTGCGAGGCGCGCACGAAATCCATGCATCCCGAAGCGGGCGTCGAGGCAGACAGTGCAAGCCAGACCGTGACCATGCCGCTGGTCGCGCCAAGCCCCCAATAGGTCAGGTCCTGATGCATCGAGACAATCTGCGTGCTGTTCGCTTCCTTGATGAAATATTCAACGCCGTAAATCATGATGTCGGGACCAAGAACACCTTCAACAACATCAAGAATGCGCGGGTCCGATGCGATGCGGCAGGATAGCGGCATCACGCAGTGCGAATTCACCCGTTTGTAAGTGTTCAGCGGGTGGGGCAGGCTATTGTCCTGCCAGCGTGCCTCGAGTGATTCAAGTTCGGCCCGTAATCCGGCAGCTTCGTCACCGGGCATCACATCGATTGGAAACAGAAAACCGTCTTGCCAGTACTGGTCGGCAAGGGCGGTTGTCAGGCGGCCGCTTGCAAGGGTCAAAGGTTCGGGCATGATCCCCACTCCATCCCGTTTAGATTTCCCGACAGGTGAAACCAAAAAACGGGTCGGCGTCAACTGGTGAAAACACAGATATTTGTGGCTGGTGCAAGATGGCTGGCAACCCGTTGCAGCTTGGTGTAGGGCTATTAGGGCAAAAATGGAAAGAGCATGATGACTGACCATCCCAATATTCTGATGATCATGACCGATCAGCACCGTGCTGACTGGCTTGGTTGCAACGGACACCCGATCGTAAAGACACCGCATATCGATGCGCTGGCTGCCCGCGGCACCAACTTTTCGAACTTCAATGTGGCGACACCAGTTTGCATGCCGAACCGGGCGTCAATTCTGACTGGCCGCTATCCGTCGGTGCATGGATTGCGGCATAACGGGCTGTATCTGCCTGTGTCGGAAACCACCTTCGTAGAGGTGCTGCGCGCGGCCGGATATGAAACCGCGCTGATCGGCAAAAGCCATGTCCAGCCGATGACTGCCAAGCCGCCGCAGCTGGGAACAAAGCCGCCGGTCAATGAGGCATTTCCCGAAGCCCACAAGGATGATGGCGCGCGGTACGATCTTGAAGAACCGCATAATTATGACACACCGGGCCTATTCGACATTCCGCTCCCCTTCTACGGATTTGATCATGTCGACATGGTGACATTGCATGGTGACCAGTGCAGCGGCCATTATCTGCAATGGCTGCGCGATGCCCGTAATGACTGGCGCGATCTTCGTGATTCGAAAAACCAGCTGCCACATGATTACATCTGTCCGCAGGCGGTGCGCACACCGATACCCGAAGAGCTGTATCCAACCTCATTCATTCGCGAAAAGGCAAAGGCCTATCTATCGCAGCCATCGGATGCGCCGCGCTTTACGTTTGTATCTTTTCCCGATCCGCACCATCCCTTCACACCGCCCGGCAAATACTGGGATATGTACAAGCCGGAACAATTCGAGATTGAAACGCCGTTTGAGGCGCACCGCAACCCACCGCCGCATCTGCTTGGCGCGCGTGACAAGATGCTCGACGGGACGCGGAATGTCGGACAGCAGGCAAGCTTTATGGCGGATGAGCGTGAACTGCTGGAAGCGCGCGCGCTGACGGCTGGCATGATTACTATGGTCGATGATGCTATTGGCGAGATTATCGAAACCCTTGAGGCAACGGGCGAGCTTGACAATACCATCGTGATTTTCACGTCGGATCATGGTGACTATCTTGGTGATCTGAACCTGCTTCTGAAGGGGCCAAACCCGCGCCGGTCGATCAATAATGTGCCTTTCATATGGGCTGATCCGCGTGTGGGCGATGCGGTCAGGCGCACGGATCTGGCTTCGGCCATCGATATCGCGCCGACTATTTTGTCAGCTGCCGGCTGTGTGCCTTATTACGGTATTCAGGGGCATGATCTGTTTGCTGATAGCGGGCGCGACACACTGATGATCGAGCATGAGGACAACAAGGCGACACCCGGCTTCACCGCGCCAGCCAATCTGCGCACGCTGCTGACCCATGAACACCGGATTACAGTCTATCACGGGGTTGAGTGGGGTGAATTGTATGATCTGCAGGCTGACCCGAGCGAGCTGTGCAACCTGTGGGATGATCCTGCCAGCGTGCAGGTGAAGACCAATTTGCTGCAACGCCTGTCACAATCGCTTGTCGGTGCGGTTGATCCCAGTCCCTGGCCAACCAAACTGGCCTGACCCAACGGACAGAGATCGGTTGCATAGGGTTATCGCGCGTCAGGACGGGTTTGCAATCTGGTCCAGAACGGCCCGCGTTACAGCAGTTGTGCCCATATCACCGCCGAATTCCACCGGCCGGAATGCGCCAGCGGCAAATCCCTGTTCGACAGCTTTTTCAATCAGGCTGGCCGCATCACCATAAGCCGGATGGGCCGTTTTATCGGCAAGATAATCAAGCATCATCGCGGCGCTGAGAATGGCGGCCAAGGGGTTTGCTGCATCGGTGCCGGCAATATCGGGCGCAGACCCGTGTGCCGGTTGAAACAGGCCGGTTGTGTCGCCGATTTCAGCGCAGGCTGCCATGCCCATGCCGCCCACCAGTCCACCAGCAAGGTCTGACAGGATGTCGCCAAACATGTTTTCCATGACCATCACATCGAAATCCCAGGGCCGCCGCACCATATCGAGCGCCATCGCATCAACATAGCTGTAGCTGGTCACAATATCGGGATGCGCGGCCTTCACATCGTCAAATATGCTGCGGAAAAAGGCTTGTGAGGCAAAGACGTTGGCCTTGTCGACACAGGTCAGGGCGCCCGCAAACCCGCGCGCACGCCGCCGCGCTGCATAGGTGAAGGCAAATTCGTGCAACCGGCGTGTCGTATGGCGGGTAATCCGCATAATGTCCGAAACGGCATCCGGTGCATTGTCGTCACCCTCGACCACTGCCCGGTCATGCACGGCCGCGCTGTAGAACAGCCCCTCGGTCGATTCGCGGATGATCACGAGATCAAGCTGTGCAGCGCGCGGGTCGGCAAGGCGCTGCGGCGCATGGGGATAGGCGCGGACGGGCCGTACCCCGGCATAAAGCTGATAGATGTCGCGAAGCCGCAGATGTGGCGAAATTTCGGTGCCGTTCGGGTAGCGCACCTGCGGCAGGCCTATGGCCCCCAGAAACATGGCGTCCGCCGCGCCGGCGCGGGTTTCGCCATCGGCCTCAATGTCACGTCCTGTTTCAGTGAAATAGGCTGCGCCCGCATCAATATCATCATGACGTATTGCCGGCAGGCCGCACCGCGCCAGTGCCGCTGCGGTGACAGCGAGGGCGGCATCGGTAACATCACCACCAATTCCATCACCGCGAATAACAGCAACAAGGGGGGATCCGGTCATTCCTTCCTTCCCAACAGCCTGGTTGGCGCACAGAAAAATGCGTCAGCTATGTCTTAGCGCCATTAGTCTGCCGGGTGAAGCTGAGATGAAGCATTGATTTTGCAATGGTCTTCGTGTGGGAGTTCGCGCACAGGTTCTTTTCAGCGCAACACTTTAGACGTACGTGCACGATATCGTTGAGACAAAGCTCTCTCACGACCTCAAACGGCATTCCAGACGTCAGCTCTATGATCACATCGCCAACTTGGATGTCTGTGTTTTGTGCACGGCGCAACATAGACCCACATCCTCTTTCCGCAATTATGGTTCAGACTTTATTAAATTAGCACTGGATTTCCGCTCAGAATGAGCCATGCTGATCACTCAGGACTATTGTGCGGTAAAAAGTGGTGTGAGTGATGTCCGGTCTTGAAGACAGGTTTTTTGATATCTGGAAACGGTTTCTCGAATTCGAAATTGTCCGCAGCAAGCATTGCCTGCAATTTGCCGGCACTGCCAATACATATCTGGTCCTGCAGGTCATTTGCTGGCATCAACTGCTGAATGTCGGAGAGGAACTGGACGACACGTCATTCGACAGCACGATCGAGCAATGGTACCTGCACAGTCAGACGGCGCAGGCGCAGGACAAGAAACTGACTTATGCGCTGATATCCGAG
>ERZ802819.803-NODE-803-length-20452-cov-9.07869_pt1 | contig 20452 bp, 18 predicted proteins | sample MGYA00345647_ERZ802819 | MGnify/ENA primary metagenome ERZ802819 (study PRJEB30503, sample SAMEA104212355) | marine metagenome | biome: Westerlies Biome; feature: [SRF] surface water layer (ENVO:00010504) within the epipelagic zone...; material: water...
AAGTAGTTGAGATACGCTTTTCGGAATCCCCGCTCTAGAGTGGGGATTTTTTTTACTTTCTAGCACCTTCGCTATCGAAGATTCTCAGATAAATTAGCTGCTCGAGTTTAGATGTATTCTTGACTTTAACGTAGTCACCTTCTTCAGCTAAGATGATATTTCCTGCAGTTATAGCCATCTCAGCTTTGTGTTCAATACCAAAACTAGGATTTGTACCGTGACCGCCCTCGTGATTTGCATATTCCACGACTTCCATTTCACCAACACCAGATAAAAATACATAGACTACTTCCGATTCAATCAGCCTATGTCCACCGGTAGATCCATTTGGATCAATAATTGTTTTACTCGCAACAAGTTTTTCTAAAATAGTGTTCGTATAAACTTTGTAAGTATTTTCACTTCTCCAAAGATTTTCTCCGACCTGAAAGTTTTCGTATTTTTTTGCCATATCTATAAAAGTTAAAACGTTATTCTAGCATTACTTCTTCTTTACTGTTTAGTAACTTGCACTATAAGATCTGCAAAGGAGAGATTAAATGAGAACAAGAAAATTTTGGGGATGGGGTTATGAAGATGAACTTCTTACTGCGGAAGAAGAAAATAATATAGACAAGCGAATAGCTAAAACTTTTGAGTTAGATTCTGTAGAAAGAATAGAAATACCAAAAATAGAAAATGTTAATCTGCCTAACTCTTCTCTAAAATGCCCTAATAGTCTTAAGGCTATAGTCTCAAATGATAAATTGGAGAGACTTAATCATTCCTATGGAAAATCTTTTCCAGACTCAGCTAGATCAATATTAGGTCAATTTCCAGCACCTCCTGATTTTGTAGCTTTTCCCAATTCCGAAGAAGATATAACAAACATACTGGACTGGGCGTCTTCAAATGATATAGCAGTCATTCCTTATGGGGGAGGGTCCAGTGTGTGTGGTGGAGTTGAAACTAATGTTGGTGATGATTACAACGGGGTCATTTCTTTAGATATGAAAAATCTTAATTCCATTATTGAGATAGATAGAGATAGCAGAACAGCTCTTATACAGGGCGGAATTCTTGGTCCTGATCTTGAAGGTCAGCTTAAAGAACACGATCTAACAATGCGTCACTATCCTCAAAGTTTTGAGTTCTCTACTCTTGGAGGTTGGATAGCAACTAGATCTGGCGGACATTACGCTACTTTGTACACTCATATAGATGATTTTGTTGAATCCTTAAAGATGATTACTCCTTCCGGTTCATTTGAATCTAGAAGATTGCCTGGTTCTGGTGCCGGACCAAGCCCTGATAGATTTGCTATTGGATCTGAAGGTGTTATGGGTGTCATAACTGAAGCATCGATGCGTTTGCAAGATAGACCAACTTATCGATCTTCTTGTACAGTTGAATTTACCGAATATACGAATGCTTTAAATGCCTTAAGACATATTAGTCAAGCTGGCTTATTTCCAGCAAATTGTAGATTATTGGATTCAAATGAAGCCTTATTTAATGGTGCTGGAGATGGGTCTAAACACTTATTGATAATAGCTTTTGAATCTGCAGATCATGATAAAAGTCATTCGTTAAAGAGGGCTTTAGAAATAGTTGAAGATAATGAAGGTATTTTTGAAGAGCCAAAAGAATCAGAAGATGCTCATAGAAGCGGATCATCTGGTAGTTGGAGAAGCAGCTTTATAAAGGCACCTTATTTAAGGGAAAGTTTTACTAGAAGAGGTATTATTCAGGACACATTTGAAACAGCAATAACTTGGGATAAAAGTCATAAATTTATAGAAAATATTAAGAAACAGACTTCCAAAGCAATCTTAGAAATAACTGGAAAGCCTTCACTGGTAACTTGTCGAATCACTCATAGCTATCCCGACGGATTGGCTCCTTATTTTACTTTTGGAGCTTTCTCTACTCCCCAATCTATGATCGAAATTTGGAAAGAAATAAAGCTAGCTACTAATGAAATTTGTATTGCTAACCAAGGTACAGTAACTCATCACCATGCTGTAGGAAGAGATCATCGTCCTAAAGGTTATGACGATCAAAGACCTGATCTTTTCAATAAAGTTTTAGTAGCAGCAAAGTCATCTCTAGATCCTAAAGGTGTAATGAATCCTGGCGTTTTAATTGATCCTGAAGGAAAAAATATTAGTAACTGGATGGTCTAAATGTGGAAAAAATTCACATATTCTGGCAAAATTAAGTCCATAAACGGGAGGGTTTATGTCAAAACAAGCGACTTTTACTGAAATGCTAAACGGTACTGCTGAAGATTATGCAATCATTGGTAGAGAAACTTCTGAATATGCAAAGAGTTTACCTGATAGGATTTTAGAACATTTATCTATTTTGAAAGGTGATACTGGAGGCTTTGCTGTTGATCGTTTCACTCATTGTTTACAAACTGCAACAAGAGCTTATAAAGATGGAAGAGATGAGGAGTATGTCGTTTGCGCTCTTCTTCACGATATTGGAGATACTTTGGCTTCTGCAAATCATGCTGACCTTGCTGCAACAATGTTGCAACCATTTGTTTCGGAAGAAAATTACTGGATCGTAAAACACCATGGCATTTTTCAAGGTTACTACTTCTTTGATTTTCTAGGTTTAGACAAAAATATGAGAGACGAATATAAGGATAGTCCTTACTGGCATGCTTGTGCTGAATTTTGTGCTAAATATGATCAAAATTCATTTGATCCAGATTATGAATGTATGTCCATCGAAGAATTTGAACCGATGGTAAGAAATGTATTTGCCAAACCAAGAAACTCTATCTACAAAGCAAGAGATTACGCTTAATCCCAGCTAACTCTATGGACAGAATAGAATCCTTAATAGGGGAGTTGACCCTAGAAGAAAAAGTTTCTATTTTGTCAGGATCATCAGCTTGGCATACAACTGCGGTACCTAGACTTAATATTCCGCGAGTAAAGATGACTGATGGCCCCATAGGCGCCAGAGGAGATTCCATTTCTGGAGCTACTTCGGCTTGCTTTCCAAGTGCCTCTTGTCTTTCTTCTTCTTGGGATACAGAGAATATAGAAAATATTGCAAGAGCTATTGGAATAGAAGCAAAAAGCAAAGACGCTGATGTTTTACTAGGCCCAACTATTAACTTACATAGACACCCTTTAGGTGGCAGGCATTTCGAATGTTACTCCGAAGATCCTATTTTAACGGGTGAGTTAGCAAGCAGTTATGTACAAGGCGTCCAATCAGTTGGAGTCTCAGCATGTCTGAAACATTTCATCGGCAATGATACTGAATATCAGAGACACTTCGTTAGTTCAAATATTGATGAACGAACTTTGAGGGAACTATATCTTTTACCCTTTGAAATGGGAGTAAAGGCTGGGTCTTTATCAGTCATGTCTGCTTACAATCAATTAAATAATATATTTTGCTCTTCTCATGATGAGATGCTAAATAAAGTACTTAAAGATGAATGGAATTTTCCTGGATATGTAGTCAGTGATTGGGGTGCAGCACAAGATACCATTGGCAATGCCAATGGAGGACTTGATTGTGAAATGCCAGGTCCTGCAAGAAGTTGGGGTGAAAACTTAGTAAAAGCGGTGAACAAAGGAAAAGTAGATGAGGAAGTAGTTGATGATAAAGTAAGGAGGATCCTCAGAGTTGCTGAATTTACTGGAAGACTAGACAAACCAGATGAAAAACCAGAAGAGAGTAATAATTTAGAAGAAGATAGGATTTTGATTAGACAATCTGGATCTGAAGGTATGGTCTTACTCAAGAATGATGGAGTTCTTCCTTTAAAAACAGAAGAGATTAAAAAACTTGCAGTTATAGGTCCAAATGCTCTTAAGGGACAATATATGGGAGGAGGCAGCGCATCACTCAACCCGCATTATGTAGTACATCCATTAGAGGGGATCGAATCTGCTTTGGGTGATGATAAGAAAGTTGATTATGCAAAGGGTTGTCATACACATAAATTTCTACCCGCTATACCGAGTAATCTTTTTAAAGAAAATGATGGTTTCCAGGTCGACTTTTATGATGGTCAAGAGTTCGATGGAAAACCTATTGAAACTAAAATCCTAAAAGGAAATAAGTTTTGGGCTATGGGGGGTTTTGGTCTAGATATAGTATCGCAATCTAAGCGACCTTCATTGAGTGTAAGATTTACAGGTGAGTTGCAACCAGAATTCTCTGGAGAGTATGATTTTGAAATATTTAGTATAGGACCTTCAAGACTTTCTATAAATGGAGAGACCCAAATTGATAATTGGACTTCTCAAGATCCAGGTGATGCATTCTTTGGTATGGGCTCTGCTCCAAAAAGAAAAAAAATAATTTTTGAAGAAGGACAAACTTATCTTCTGGAAGTTGAATATAAGTGGGAAGGGCGATTCCCTGCTGTCCAAATCGGAATGCAGGCACCAGACCAATTCGATTTAATGGAAGAGGCTAAGTCTATAGCCAAAGAGGCCGATGCAGTTATTTTAATAGTTGGTACGAATTCTGATTGGGAAACTGAAGGTAATGATAGATCCAACCTAGATCTACCCTCTAATCAAGATGAGCTAATCGCGGAAGTATGCAAACTAAATAAAAATACGGTAGTTGTTTTAAATACTGGATCTCCCTGTTTGATGCCTTGGGTTGAAGAGGCTGGTTCAATTTTACAGTGTTGGTTTCCAGGTCAAGAATTTGGAAACTCTTTATCTGATATTATCTTTGGAAAAACAAACCCTTCAGGAAAATTACCTACTACTTTCCCAAAATCTATTAAAGATACACCTGCTTATGCAACATACCCAGGTAAAGATCTTCAGATGGATTATGCAGAGGGTTTGTACATTGGATATAGATGGTACGACAAAGAAGAAATTGACCCATTATTTCCATTCGGACATGGGCTTTCTTATACTTCTTTCGAGTATTCCAATTTAAGAGCAATACCACCTAAAGGTAATGCTTCTGTAGCTGCTTTTGAATTTGAAATATGCAATACAGGTGATGTTGCTGGTAAGGAAATAGTTCAAGGCTATGTAAAAGTATCGGATTCAAAAATTGATCGACCAAGAAAAGAGCTCAAGAAATTCACAAAAATTTCTTTAGAACCAGGTGAGACTCAAAAAATAAAATTTGAATTATCAGAAAGAGAATTATCATTCTGGAATGTTGATCTTCATGCATGGCAAGTAGAGCCTGCAGAGTATATTTTCGAAGTAGGAGCTTCGGCTAAAGATATCAGAGGTTCAGCTTCTGTCTGGCTAGGCTAATTAAACTTTCTTAGGAGCCCCTTTTTCTTCTACCTCTTGGTCGTGGAACTTTTTAGATTCTACTAGCTCAGGAATTAACTGGTCTAACTGATCAAGAGTCCATAAGTTATCTGTAGTAAAAGATTGAATAATTGCTGGTTGTTGCATAATTCCTAATATTCCGCCTTGTGAATGAATGATTTGTGAGGTTATTTGGCTAGCTTCTTCAGTACATAGCCATGCGACTACTGGAGCTATTTGACCTGGTCCTTGTGTCCAGTCATTTTCATCATATTTTCTTCCTGCAGCTTCTATTAGATCAATCGTTAGTCTTGTTGCGGCTCCCGGAGAAATTGTATTTACAGTACATTTATACTTTGCCACTTCCAATGCAAGAGATCTTGTAAAGCCAGCTATGCCTTCTTTTGCAGCACCATAATTTACTTGTCCAAAATTTCCAAATAGTCCCGAAACTGAGGACATATTAATAATCCTACAACCCAAAACATTATTATCTCTCATGTATCTTACTAAGGGTCTAGTGCAGTTATAGTGCCCTTTTAGATGAACTTCCATTATCACATCCCAATCAGACTCTTCCATGTTGTAAAGTGTCTTGTCTCTTAATACACCAGCATTATTGACAAGTATATCGGCACGACCAAACGATTCTATGGCGGTATTAAATATATTCTGACCACCTTCAACTGTTCCTACAGAATCATAATTGGCTGCAGCATCAGAGCCGAGGTCTTTTATTTCTTCAACAACCTCATCGGCTACTTTGCCTTCACCGCTTCCATCTCTACCTCCACCCAAATCATTTACTACAATTTTTGCTCCTTCAGAAGCTAAATAAAGGCATATTTCTCTTCCAATACCTCTTCCAGCTCCAGTTATTATTGCAACCTTATCTTTTAATCTAGCCATAATTTTCTCCCTAATTTATTCTACTTCGAAAAAAAAATTTAAGGTATTTATTTAGTCTTATTTAAGGTATAAATAGGCAGGCTAATTAGGGAGAATAGGGGTTAATGGATAAAGATTTAAATCAAGCCCAATCTGCCTCTAATGGAACGCTTTTAACTTATGGCATTGGTTCTATTGGAGGGGGTATTAAAAATAACCTTTTAGGTTATTGGTTGCTTTATTACTATAATCAGGTCTTAGGCTTGGATGCTGATATGGTTGCACTAGCGATAGCCATTGCACTTGTCGTTGATGCTTTAACTGATCCTTGGGTTGGAATATGGTCAGATAGAGTTAGAACAAAATGGGGTCGTAGGCATCCATTTATGTATATAGCGATAATCCCTTTTGCCTTGTCATATTTTTATATTCTTCAAGATCCAGGGGACCTTTCACAATCCTCACATTTTTTCAGGCTACTTTTCCTTCTCATCCTCATGAGAGTATCAATGACCTTCTACGAAATCCCAAGAGGAGCTTTGGCGCCTGAATTAACTAAAGACTATGATCAAAGGAATAAAATTGCAGGAATTTCAATGGCCTTGGGATGGTTTGGTGGTGCTGGAATAGCTTTCATACACCAAGAATACTTTCTTGTAGATAGTTTTTCTAATGCCGCAGGTTATCAACTTCTCGCTTTCTGGGGCGGTTTAGGAATTTTCGTGAGCACAGCTTTCACTGCTATTGGAACTCATAGCCAAATTCCTAATCTTCATGTACCTCCAGAAAGATCATTTCATATTCCTACCTTTTTAGCTGAGGCAAAACAAACTTTATCTAATAAATCGTGGTTAGTTTTATTTGCATCAGGTTGTGTTTATGCATTGGTAGTAGGAACTGATACAGGCGCAGGTGTTTATTATTCTGATTATTTTTGGGAATGGAAGCCTAACGAAGTTTCTTCATTTGCACTCTGGCAAGTTATTTCAGTAGTAACTTTAGTTCTTCTAGCATCGTGGATAGCTAACGGAAGAAGTAAGAAGAAAATTGCAGTCGGGATTTTTCTTTTTTCTATTTTTATAGGTCCTTTGCCAATGGTCTTGAGATTAATAGATCCTTATTTTGACTTACAGCTTTTCCCATCAAACGGAACAGACGCAATTTGGTGGATTTTACTCATCCATAGTTGTTTGATAGCTTCCATCGGTGCGCTAGGGTTTGTTTTTGTGACCTCTATGGGTATGGAGATTGTTGAAGATGTTGAAACAACTACCGGCAGAAGAGAAGAAGGATTATTGGGAACTGTTAACGGATTTATACAGAAGCTAATTGGGGCTGGCGGCGTTTTAATAGCTGGGTCAATAGTAAATTGGGCTGGTTTCGATGATCCAAATGTAACAAGAGAAATGTTAACCGGTGAAATCATTAATAGATTCGCATTTGTGCATGTAGTAATTGGCATTTGCTTACCTATAATATCTACATTATTACTTTTGATGTATGACATTGACCGCAAAGGACATTTAGAGAATGTCAATGACCTCGGCTATGTAGAGAAGAACTAATGTTCTTCTTTCCAATTTCCGATGACAATGAAAGCGGCTCTAGACCTTTAGTTTGTTATTTTATTATCGGTATCTGTTGCTTTATTTTCCTATGGCAAAGCACACTTCCTATTAATTTAAATCAGGAAGCTATTTATAATTTTGGAGTCGTTCCTGCTGCTGTGTTAGGTAGTCAAGAAAGTTTTATAAGTCCATATTTAACAATTTTTACCTCAATGTTTATGCATGGAGGGTGGATGCATTTGATAGGCAATATGGTCTTTCTTTGGATATTTGGCGACAACATTGAAGATAGTATGGGCCATAAGAAGTTTCTTATCTTCTATTTGGTTTGCGGAATAGCCGCCGCTTTACTTCAAGCATTAATTAATCCTGAGTCTAGTATTCCAATGATAGGTGCCAGTGGTGCAATAGCTGGAATCCTAGGAGCCTATTTAGTCCTTCATCCAAAGGCTAATGTGAATGTTTTGTTTTGGCTATTTATCTTTATAACAGTAATAAAGGTTCCTGCTTTTATCGTTCTAAGTATCTGGATATTCAGTCAATTTTTCAGCGCATCAGTTGGCTCTGAGGGTGGAGTTGCGTATTTTGCTCACATTGGTGGTTTTATTGCGGGATGCCTATTAATTTATTTCTTCAAACACTCTAATATAAGATTATTTCAGACTGGAAATTCTAAATCATTTGAGTCTAGCAACTTCTCAATGAATAGACTTTTTAGTCAAAAAAAAGAAAGAGATTTTATGCAAGAATTTATCGACACAGCAAACAAAAAAGATAAAAATTAATCTATGCGCTACATCTATTTTCTGTTTGGAACAGTTTTTATTGTTTTTGGTATTTATATAGCGGGCATATATCTAGATTTGTATGGTGAACTAGAAGAACCCGGTTATTCTATAAACTCCGAACTACCTAAATCTCTTGTAGATCAAAAACTCATTTCCCAAAAACCATTTGGCAGAGAAAAGCAAATTTTATTTGGAGATACTCACGTTCATACAACTTATTCAACAGATGCTTTTCTATGGAGCTTGCCAATACTCAATGGAGAAGGCCCCCACCCAATAGCTGACGCATGTGACTTTGCAAGGTTCTGTGCAAATTTGGACTTTTGGGTTTCTACAGATCATGCAGAGGCATTAACTCCAAGAAAATGGAATTCTATAAAGGAAGCTGTTAGAAACTGTAATAGTCCTACAGATGCTAATGATCCAGATTTAGTAACTTTTCTTGGATACGAGTGGACCCAAGTTGGAAATACGGCAGAAACTCACTATGGTCATAAAAATGTAATGTTTCTAGACATTGAAGAGGGTAAAGTTCCAGAACGTGCTATTGGAGCAGGTGGATTAGCTACTAATGGAATGAGAGCTGGTATACCTGGGCAATCCAGACAATTAAGACCTGCTGCATTACTTGATTTTGAAAATAGACATCGATATTTTGATTTTATAGCTTTTGCTGACGAACTAGCTGAAGCACAGATTTGTGAAGAAGGCATTCCTTCAAGCCAATTAGGTGATGATTGTTATGAATATGCGGATACACCAAAAGACTTATTTGAAAAGCTTAGAGATTTAAACTTTCCTACAATTGTTATACCACATGGGAATACTTGGGGTTTTTATACTCCACCTAACTCTAAGTTGGATAAACAGTTAGAAGCAGATTTTAATGATGACAATTTGCAGATTCTATTTGAGGTTATGTCAGGTCATGGAAATTCTGAAGAATATAGGTCATGGAGATCTTTAACTGAGGATCAAAATGGTGATTTGATTTGTCCTAAACCTACTAAAGAATATTTACCAAGTTGTTGGAGGGCTGGAGAAATTATTGAAGAGAGATGTCTGGGTAATGGATTCTCGGATAGTGAGTGCTCTTCGAGAGCTGCAGAGGCAAGGGATAATTACGCTGTTATGGGTGTTGCAGGACACCTAACTGTTCCTGGTGTAACAATAGAAGATTGGTTGGATTCAGGACAATGCAGAGATTGTTATCTGCCTTCTTTTAATTATAGACCTGCTGGATCAGCACAGTACGGACTTGCAATCTCTAACTTTGATCAAGAAAATCCAATGAGATTTAATTTTGGATTTATTGCATCGAGTGATAATCATAGAGCCAGACCAGGTACAGGATACAAAGAAATTGATAGATTTGTCACGACTGAAGCTAATGGTCCAAGCCATGATTATGTAGGTGAGGCTCTTTATCCTGTCGAAGAAATCAAAGATAGATCAAATGATTTAAGAGATCAGCCTTTACTAGGTCTAAGAGCCGGATTTGGAGCTTTTGAGGCAGAACGAGAAGCTTCTTTCTTTACAACCGGTGGATTAGCAGCTGTTCATAGTTCTGGAAGAGATCGTGAGTCTATTTGGCAAAGCCTAACTAGTAAGGAAACTTATGGAACTACAGGTGATAGAATTCTTCTTTGGTTTGATTTAGTGCGCCAAGATTCATCGAGTCCTATGGGAAGTACAGTCAATCAGTCAGATAATCCTCGATTCAGAGTCAAAGCAGTAGGTGCATTTGAGCAGAAACCAGGTTGTCCAGATTATTCATCTACAGATATTACCCAAGAAGAAATCGAAAGAATTTGTAAGAACGAATGCTATAACCCTTCTGATAGAAGAAAAAATATCTCAAGAATTGAAGTAGTTAAGATTACACCACAAATAAGTCAAAACGAGCCTATTGAAAACCTTATATATGATGCATGGAAGACTTTTGAATGTAATCCAAGTCAACAAGGTTGTGAGATTGAGTTTATAGATGAGGAGTTCAAAGATACCTCAAGAGACACAATTTATTATGTGAGAGCTATCCAAGAGCCTTCGCCTGTTGTGAATGGCGGCAATCTAAGATGTACTTTCGATGAGAAAGGAGAGTGTATTAAAGTAAATATCTGTTATGGTGATTCAAGAACTGATAAGGAAGATGATTGCTTAACTCTTTCAGAAGAACGAGCTTGGTCCTCACCTATCTATATTAATTTTAAGGGGATTTAGACTAATATTTATTAATCATGGAAGAACAGGCACAAGAGACTAAGTTAGATTTCAAAACCAAGTTCTTTTACGGATTTGGATCTATTTCTTTTGGTATTAAGAATAATGGTTTTAGTTTTTTTGTTCTATTCGTGTACAACTCTGTATTCGGTTTGCCAGGATGGATGACAGGACTCGCGTTAAATATAATATTAGTAATTGACGCTATAACAGATCCTTTGGTTGGTTATTATTCAGACCGAACTAGATCTAAGTGGGGTAGGCGACATCCATATATGTATGCTGCCGCTATACCAGTTGCCATAACTTATTATTTTCTTTGGACACCACCAGAATACTACTCAGATTGGCAATTATTTTTTTACTTTTTGGTTTGTGCAATCATTATTAGAGTTTTTATTACCTTCTACGAGGTTCCTTCAATTTCTCTCGGACCTGAGCTTACTAGTAATTATGTAGAAAGGACTTCATTAATGTCTTTTAGATATTTCTTCGGTTGGTTTGGAGGCCTTACTACTTATAATTTGGTTTGGTTTTGGTTTGGACCAAATAATGTAACTGATGCTTATTCTGATGGTAGATTTAATCCAGATGCTTGGGCAGATTATGGACTTGTAGCGGCCATACTTATTTTTGTTGGAATTCTAGTTACCAGTCTCGGTACCCATAAACATATACCAAGATTGTTAGCCCCGCCTGAATCTAAAGCAGCACCTCTAGGAGAAGTTTTAAGAGAACTAAAAGAAACCTTGCTGGCTAACAGGTCTTATATGTTTCTGTTTTTTTCAGGTCTTCTCGCTGCTTTGGCTGGTGGAATTGAGGCAGCATTTGCCATATATTTTGATTCCTTTTTTTGGGGCTTAAATACAAATGAGATGTTAACGAGGGGATTGTGTCTATATCTTGCTCCAATAATAGCCATTTTCATTGCTCCAATTCTTTCAGATAGGTTTGGTAAAAAGAATACTGTTATGTCCATTTGGGCATTTCAAATAATATTCGCTGCTTTACCTTTCGCCCTTAGGTATATAGATCTTGTTTATGGAACTTCCTTGTTCCCAGAAAATGGAAGTCCTTATCTACTTCCAGTTTTATGTGTACACGTAGTTATTAATGTTGCTTCAGGAATCATAGTATTTGCAACACTCGCCTCGATGCTAATGGACTTAGTTGAAGACATTCAGCTCAAAACAGGAAGAAGAGAAGAGGGGATACTTTTCTCGGCTAGAAGCTTTGCGGATAAAGCAGTTAGTGGTTTTGGATTAACCTTTGCTGGAATAATTTTAACTCTGATTTCTTTTCCTGACCCTGAGGCAAGAAAGATGCTTGATAATGTCGTTCCAGATCAAATATTAGCTAATCTAGCTTTATGGTACATACCTATTTGTATTATTGCTTTTGGAAGCGCCTTATCTCTAGTTTCAGGCTATACCCTTACCAGAGATGATCACGAAGAAAACGCTGCAAACCCAGATACTAAGGTTTGGAAAAATAGTTAATGCTTTTTACTCACTTATATAACTCACCAGTTGGGGGTATAAGTTTACTAAAGGATGATTCAGACTTAATAGGCGTATCTTTTTCGAACCAGTTTTTTTGTGATGCAAATGCAAGAAATGACGAAAATACCTTCAAAATAATAATTAATCAGCTTAATGAGTACTTTTTTGAAGGTAGAAAAAATTTTAGTATTCAATACAGATTACCTTTTACTGGTTTTAGGTCAGAAGTCTTTAAAGAAATGATCAAAATACCTTATGGAGAGTGTGTTACATATTCCTATCTTGCAAAAAAAGTTGGTAATCCTAAAGCTTATCGAGCTGTTGGTTCTAGTTGTGGAAAGAATCCACTTCCATTAGTTGTACCTTGTCACAGGGTAGTATCAAAATCAGGTTTAGGGGGCTTCACTGGCGGATTGGATATTAAAAGATTTCTCTTAGAGCTTGAAAGCAATTAAAATTGAACAATGAGTGCAATTACATCTATAGAAGATAAATTAAAAAAAGCGCTAGACCCTAGTCATCTAGAGGTAATAGACGAAAGTTATCTTCATAACGTAGAACCAGGAAGAGAATCTCATGTAAGGATAGTAGCTATCTCCAATCTTTTTGAAGGACTCAATTTAGTTAAGAGACATCAACTTATTTATGCGGAGATACAAGAAGAAATTGATGGACCGATACATGCCTTATCTATTCATACTTTCACCGAAAATGAATGGATAGAAAAGAATAAAAAAGCAGAACCTTCTCCAGATTGTTTGGGCGGAAGTAAAAACGATAACTAAAAAATTAAAATGGCAGATAATCATGTCGTTACCTTCTATTCCATCGAAAAAATAGGTGACCATAAGAAAGTTGGCAGGACTGTTGAGCGACACTGTATTAAAAACAGCATAGTTGGAACTTTTTTTTCGACCCCGCAGGGAATTAACACTACTTTATCGGGAAAGAAAAAAGCTTTAATTGAGTTAGTTGCCTTATTGGAAAAGAAATTTAAATTAACTATAAAAGAAGAAACTTGGTCTTCTTCTGAGTCATTACCTTTCAAGAGATTAAAAATTAAGTGCAGAAATAGATTGCTACCATTAAAGGGTGATTTTGATCCAGTCACTGCAAGAGGTAAACATTTAAATCATCTGGATTGGAATAAATTAATTACAGATCCCAATACAATTATTCTTGATGTCAGGAATAATTATGAAACGGAAATAGGTACCTTTAATAACTCTATTATTCCTAAAATGGATAATCTAACTGAATTTCCTAATTTCGTTGATAAAGAGTTATCTAATGTTAAAAATAAAAAGATAGCTATGTTTTGCACGGGAGGAATTAGATGCGAAATAGCCTCTTCTTTCATGATGAACGAGGGCTTTAAAGATGTTTATCAACTAGACGGTGGTATTTTAAGATATCTCAAAGATGCTCAAGATGAAAACTTATGGGAAGGCGAATGTTTTGTTTTTGATGAGAGAGTAACTGTAGATAAGAATTTAAGACCAGGAAATTTTCTTCAATGTTTTGGTTGCAGAAGACCTCTATCAAAAACTGATCTTGAATCAAAATATTACGAAAAGGGCGTATCTTGTCATAAGTGTTACAACGTTTCTTCTAAAAAAGATAAGGAAAGATTCTCTCAAAGACAATTGCAGATTGATTTAGCCGAAGAAAGAGGGCACGTACATATGGGTGCTAACGCAAAACAAGATAAAATATAAAGATGTCTAAGGTCTTTTCTAAATTCATTACATCTTACCCAAAGATACTTTTTATTTCTTTTCTTGTCGCTTTATCTTTCTCTATATTAAATCTTAATAACTTTAAGCTAGATGCCTCATCCGATTCTCTAGTATTAGAGAGTGATGATGATCTCAAATATTATAGAGAAGTAAATTCTGATTATGCTTCATCTGACTTTTTAATCGTAATCTTTAAACCAACAGAAGACCTATTTTCTAATGAGACTATTTCTCAAGTGAGAGAAATGGTAGATGTTTTTGAACAAATCGAAGGAGTAGATTCAGTTCTTAGTTATTTAGATGCACCTTTACTTTTCAGTCCTAAAATGAGTATGAGCGAACTAGCTGATAATCTTCGAACTATTGAAGATGAAGGCACTGATAAAGATCTAGCAAGGCTAGAATTTAAAAATAGCCCCTTATATACAGAATTACTCACGGACAAAGATGCAACTTATACCGCAATGCAATTATTGCTAGAAAGTAATGATTCTTACGAAGAGGCTATTAATAAACGATATCAAATTCTTGACTTGATAAATTCTGAACAATATTTACCTTCTACTCATGATTTACAGCTAAAAAATATAAATGAGGAAATAAAAACATTCAATTCACAAGCATCTATAGATAGAGACGCGCTAATTGAGTCGACAAGAAATGCCATAGAAAGTTTTAAAGATAACGGTGATATATACCTTGGCGGCACCGCAATGATTGCTTCTGACATGATTAGTTTTATAAAAACCGATCTTCAATATTTCGCTATTGGTGTACTGATTATGTTTGTTATAACTTTGAGTATCATTTTTAAAAAATTACGTTGGGTTGCAATGCCCTTGGTTTCAAGCGCTTTAATTGCTCTTTTCGTTATTGGGTTTCTGGGCTGGATGGACTGGAGGGTTACAGTAGTTTCTTCAAATTTCATCTCACTTCTATTAATAATATCAATCTCATTAACAATACATTTAATTGTTCGATATCAAGAGCTATACGAGATTAATCCTTCACTCGAAAAAAAGGATTTAGTAGCTTTAACTGTAGAACAAATGTTAAAACCTTGTTTTTATACTGCTCTAACTACAATCATAGCTTTTGCCTCTTTAGGAGTGAGTGAAATTAAACCTGTAATGGACTTTGGTAAGATGATGGTTGCAGGAATATTTTTTGCTTTTATTTTTTCCTTTGTTCTTTTTCCTGTATTCAGTCTACTTTTTACCTCTAGTCTTGACCAAGAATCGAAAGATTTCAGCAAAGGGGTAACTGTAGGTTTTTCTAAGTTAACTGAAAAACTAGGGAATTACGTTAGTCTTATCGGAATTATTTTATTTTGTATATCGATATACGGCATCAATCAACTTACAGTGGAGAACAGATTTATAGACTATTTCAAGCCATCTACAGAAATCTATAAAGGCATGGACTTACTTGATAACAAACTTGGCGGTACAGCACCATTAGATGTTGTTATCAATGCACCCAAAAATTGGATAACTGATATAGAAGACGAATCTTTTGATGATGACTTTGGTTTTGAAGATGAAGAATCAACTAATAATGGCTACTGGTGGAATACTATTTCTTTAGAAAAGCTTGAGCAGATTCATGACTACTTAGACTCTTTACCGGAAATAGGAAAAGTTCTTTCTGTTGCAAGTGGTATAAAAGTAGCTACTGAATTAAAAGATGGTGAACCTTTGTCGGAGCTAGATTTAGCTCTGGTTAAAAACATGCTTCCAGAAGAAATTAAAGAGAATTTATTGAGTTCTTATATAAGCAATGATGAAAATCAAGTACGGATATCAGCCAGAGTGATTGAGTCTGCCGAGGGTCTGAATCGAAATGAACTCTTGTATGAAATTTCTGAAACTTTAAAAACAGAATACAGTTTGGAAGAAGAACAATTTAGACTGACTGGCTTAGCAGTGCTTTATAACAATATGTTACAAAGCTTATTTGATTCGCAGATAGGAACTATTGTTATTGTCTTTAGTATTATTTTTTTAATGTTCTTAATTCTTTTTCGTTCTTTGTATTTATCCATTATTGGGATTATTCCTAATCTATTGGCAGCAGGAGTTGTATTGGGAACTATGGGTATTTTTTCAATACCACTGGATATTATGACCATCACTGTTGCCGCTATCAGCGTTGGTATGGCTGTAGATAATACGATCCACTATATTCATAGATTTAAAAAAGAATTTAAAGTTTCTGGAATCTATGTTCAAGCCATGAAAGATAGTCATAGAACCATTGGTAGGGCAATGTTTTATACTTCATTAACAATAATTCTTGGGTTTTTAGTATTTTCAACTTCTAACTTCAATCCAAGTGTCTACTTTGGGTTCTTTGTATCATTAGCGATGATTATGGCATTATTAGGGGCATTAACGTTGTTACCCCAACTGATTCTTTATTTTAAACCGTTGGGAAAAGAAAAATTGACAGGAGACTAGTATGGGACCACTAAAGGGATTCAAGATAATTGAAATGGCTGGAATAGGCCCTGGACCGTTCTGTGGAATGATCCTGGCTGATCTTGGAGCAGAGATTATAAGAGTTGACAGAGCTTCGGCTGCAGGGTCAGGTTCAAGAGAAGAGCCAGCAAACCGTGGGAAGAAATCAATCGCTGTAGACTTAAAGAGCGAAGATGGAGTAGAGGTAGTATTGAAATTAGTCGAAAGTGCAGACGCTATTTTTGAAGGTTTCAGGCCTGGTGTAATGGAAAGATTAGGACTAGGACCTGATATATGCCAAAAAAGGAATGAGAAAGTAGTTTTTGGAAGAATGACTGGATGGGGTCAAACTGGACCATTAGCGAATGCAGCTGGACATGATATTAACTATATTGCTTTGTCAGGAGCTTTGGCAGCAATAGGAAGAGATGATTCTCCGCCTGTTCCACCTTTAAATCTCATTGGAGATTTTGGAGGTGGTGGTATGTTATTGGCTTTAGGTATTGTGGCTGCTCTTTTAGAGACTAAGAATTCCGGTAAAGGGCAGGTCATTGATGCAGCCATGACTGATGGATCTTCTCTACTAATGACAATGATGTATTCAATGCATCAATCAGGATTCTGGAACCTGGAACGTCAAACTAATCTTTTAGATGGAGCAGCACATTTTTATGACACTTACGAGTGCAAGGATGGTAAGTATGTATCAATTGGGTCGATTGAACCTCAATTTTATGCCCTGCTTTGTGAAAAGGCTGAGTTGTCTCAAGAGGACTTTGGTGATCAAATGAAAAGAGATACTTGGCAAAATAAAAAACAACTTATTAAAAATGTTTTTTTAACAAAGACAAGAGAGGAGTGGTGTGATCTTATGGAAGGAAGCGATGTATGTTTTGCGCCTGTATTGGATATGAGTGAAGCACCTATGCATCCGCATAATATTGCACGACAAACATTTATTGAAATTGAGGGAGTAACCCAACCCGCACCCGCCCCAAGATTCGATAGAACTCAAAATGAAATTACATTACCACCCGCCATTGCAGGTGAACATTCAAAAGAAATATTGGAATCAATAGGTATTGATAGCAATGAATATGAGAGATTAATTTCTTCGGGTTCTATAGTTTGAAGGAGCTTATCCTGGTCTCTGGAAAAGACTGTCATTTATGCAGAGAAGCTCAATTATTACTTTCTCAGTTAAATCTTAAAGACTACATATTAACCACTGTAGATATATATTCAAAAAGAACATATGTTGATAAATATTGGGATAAAATTCCAGTCATTCTCTATGGTGAAGAAGAGTTACTTTGGCCATTCGATAAAGAGAAAGTAAATAAGCTTTTAGACTGACATATCAAAAAAGTCTAATGAATTCATATAAATAGCAGTAAAAACTAATTCTTCACTTTCTTTTCTGAACTCTGCAACCTTTCTGGCAATATGATTTAGATATTTTGGTTCATTTCTAGACGAATTATCTATTCCCATATCTCTAGGCAGAAGATAGGGTGCATCAGTTTCGATCATTAATTTTTCTAGTGGTATTAAAGATATGAGCTTTTCCAAATGTTTTCCTCTTCTTTCATCACATAACCAGCCCGTTATTCCTATATAGAATCCCATATCAAGATATTTTAGTAACGCCTCTTCTGTTCCTGTGAAACAATGCACAACACTCTTAGGCAAATCCTTTAAATATGGTGAAGTAATTTCAATAAATTTTTCATGAGCATCCCTTTCATGAAGAAATAATGGTTTGCTTGATTCAATGGATAATTCAAGGTGTGCTTCAAAGCTCTTTTGTTGATCTTCTGGAGAAGAAAAATTTCTATTAAAATCTAAACCAGTTTCTCCTATTGATTTAACCAAATCATTTTTTAACAGATCTTTTATTTCACTAAAGGACTCACGAGAATATTCCTTTGCATTGTGTGGATGTATTCCTGCGGTAGAAATACAACTTTCGGGATACCGTTGACTAATTTCAAAAGCCTCTATGCTCTCTTTCAGAGAACTTCCGGTAACAGAGAGTCTTCTCACTCCCAGTTTATTTGCTTCTGCTAGCACAGAATCTAAGTCTTCCGTAAAGGACTTATGTGTCAAATTGGCTCCGATATCAAAAAATTGTTCTTGAATAAGTGGCATTATGAGCACTATTATAAAACACTATATTTTTTAGGGGGAGATATGAGCGGACCATTTAAAGGAGTTAGAGTACTTGAATTAACTTCTACAGTCTCGGGACCTTTTGCTGGAATGATGCTTGCCGATCAAGGCGCAGAGGTCATAAAGATTGAACCACCAGGTATCGGAGACCTTGCTAGGTTTATGGGAACTATTAAAGAAGGTATGGGGGCCATGTTCTCTACGTTAAACAGAAACAAGAAATGTATATGCCTAGATTTCAAAAATGAAGAAGATCTATCAGTTCTACTAGAACTAGTATCAACTGCTGACATATTAATTGAAAACTATAGGCCAGGTATAGTTAAAAAGCTTGGAATTGATTATGAGACTTTGAAAAAGATTAAACCTGATTTGATATATTGTTCGATATCAGGTTACGGACAATCTGGACCCTATAAAGAAAAGAAAGTATATGATCCATTAATCCAAGGAACTGTTGGAATTCCTCATGCTCAAAATGGAGAATTTCCCGAATTGATAAGAACAATTATTTATGACAAGGTAACTGGATTAACAAGTGCTCAAGCAATTTCAGCCGCTTTATATCAGAAAGCCAATGGAGAAGGAGGTCAATATCTTCCAATATCTATGATGGAATCTGCACTCTACTACAATTGGCCCGATCTAATGATGAATCATACATTTGAGGAGGGGGGTATAAATTTAGGTGAACTTGCAGATCTATTCGAGGTTTATGAAACTAAAGATGGAGGGGTAGTCTTAATAATTATTGCAAATGATGAAGTATTCACAAAATTTTGTGAAGTATTTAGCCTCTCATTACACTTAGACGAAAAGTATAACAATCTTGTCTCTAGAATTATTAATAAAGAAGAATTAACAGAGGAAATAAATAAAATTACTAGGAATTTATCTAGCAAAGAACTCGAAGATAAAATGGACAATGAAGGAATCTCAGCTTCACTTTGCAATGATTTAAACAAGGTTCATCTTGACCCTCAGGTCATTGAACAAGGTTCAATTGTTGAAATAGACCATCCCGAGTTAGGTAAAATGAGAATGCCAAAACCCCCAGCTAACTTAAAAGGGCAAAAAGAGTTTCCACGAACTCTAGCGCCTATTCTAGGCTTTGATAATAGACAAATCCTTGAAGAGCTTAAGATTGAGAATGGTATAATAGAAAGAATGGAAGAAAGAGAAGATCAAAACAGGATGTTGATAAAAGCTATGATGGACGCTCAAAATCAATCCCAAGATGATTAGAACTTTCTTTGATCTATTATTAGCTGCCTTAGTTGTAACAATACTGGTTGTAGTTGTATCAACATCAAGCAATCTGCTATGGCTCAGTTCTCTGAATATGCCAATAGATTTTAATTTAGTAACTTCTACTTTCTTGAAAGATGTAGTTGGTATGAACTTTAACTCTCAGATACCACTCTATCTACTAATTTCAATACCCTTGATTCTGTTTTTGTTTTGTACAAAACTAATATCTAGAAAAATTTGGATGAATAGGACATTTCCTTATGTTCTTGCAGGCGGAATGTCTATGCTCTTTTTAATGATTTTCCTACCATTCGCTTTAGACAACCTGGAACCCATCTCTGGATCAAGAACAAATATCGGCAAGTTGTGTATGACAATATGCGGATGCCTTGGTGGATACATCTATAGTCTTATGCAAACCAGTAAAGGTGAAAATGAAATATAACAAACTTTTATTTGTAATACTGATCTCAGTGCTAACTCTATTTATTAGATCAGAAGAAGTTGATTACAACTACACAGTAATAGCTGAAGGTCTTGATAGGCCTTGGAGTCTCGCTGTGATTGATGATAGGAATATTATTTTTACAGAATTATCTGGTAGCTTAAGGCA
>ERZ802819.808-NODE-808-length-20421-cov-13.1501_pt1 | contig 20421 bp, 21 predicted proteins | sample MGYA00345647_ERZ802819 | MGnify/ENA primary metagenome ERZ802819 (study PRJEB30503, sample SAMEA104212355) | marine metagenome | biome: Westerlies Biome; feature: [SRF] surface water layer (ENVO:00010504) within the epipelagic zone...; material: water...
GTTTTTCCGGTGCTGATGTGGCATGCCCAATCTCAACCGAATCAGGCGCCTTCACACCAAATGGCAAGGTCATAAAAAACACCCACCACCATAGCAGAATAAAAACCACGATTCCTGAAACAATATCCATCTAATGCGCCCTACCTTCAGTAACCTGTTCTAATTCGATAAGCGTGCCGTTGAAATCCTTTGGATGCAAAAACAACACCGGGTTTCCATGTGCGCCATTTTTCACACTGCCGTCACCAAGCACCCGCGCGCCCTTTGCCTCTAGCTTGGCGCGTGCTTGGTCAATATTGGCGACCTCATAGCATATGTGATGCATGCCACCATCAGGGTTACGCTCTAAAAATCCAGCAATTGGCGAAGTTTCGCCAAAAGGCTCCATCACTTCAACCCGACAATTGCCCGCGCGCACAAACACAATCCGCACGCCATGTTCAGGCAATGTTTGCGCTTGGCTAACCTCGGCGCCAAGCACATCGCGCCAATGCGCGGCAGCCACATCAAGATCGGGAACGACAATCGCAATATGATTTATATTTCCAATCATGCTCGCAAATCCTCTTCGCCTACCCGCATGATATGAACCTGCGCGATTGGCCGCAAGCCAAACATTGACCGCGCAACCCGCCGCACGGCCTGCGAAACAACATCTTCAACCGATGCATCATTGCGCCGTGCTGTTTTGCCAAGAATTTCAATCGCATCTTCAACCGCAATCGAAGCCGCCGAAACATAGTCGCTTCCAACATCATCATCACCAAGGCCGCTTTGCGCAATGCTTGGCACGGTGCAAAGCGCCCCTGCCTTATTCAAGATCACCGAAGCGGTAACAACACCATTCCATAGCATCCGCCGCCTTGCCCGCATCATATCGGCCTGCAATTCGATGATATTACCCTTTTCGGCGGTTAAAGCCCCCGTATGAACATGATCAATGATGCCAGCCCTATCGCCATTCAGCCGGATCAACACGCCATTATCAGGAAGGATTGTTTGCGAGACCTGACAGGAATCAGCCAAGGCCGCATGCGCCAGCAAATGCCGCGCAGTTCCATGAACCGGAATGGCGATTTTCGGCCGGATCAGACCATACATTTCGATCATTTCACCGCGTGACGGATGCCCCGACACATGAACCGGCGCGTCTTGATCGGTCACAAGGTGAATTTTGCGCCGGATCAGCATATCTTGAACCCGCGCAATAGCATTTTCATTGCCCGGAATTTGCCGTGATGAATAAATAACGGTATCACCCGCCTCAAGGCTGATGGATTCATGCGCCGCAGCGGCAATACGCGCCATGGCTGCACGCGGCTCGCCTTGGGTGCCGGTACAAACAATCACAATCGAATCGCGCGGCAATAAATCAACATCGCCTTCGGGCACCAGATCTGGCAAATCAGCAAGATAACCAACCTCACGCGCGGCCGAAATTGCTCGATTAAGCGCTCGCCCGACAATTGCCACTGACCGGCCATTGGTTTTGGCCGCCTTGCAGATCGAGTCGATCCGCGCGACATTACTGGCAAAACAGGTGATAGCCACCCGTCCGGTTGCATTAGCAATGGCCGCTGTTAACCCCGCCTTGGCGTCACTTTCAGATCCGGTGCGCCCTTCAACCATGGCATTGGTTGAGTCCCCAACAAGTGCCAAGACCCCTTCATCACCAATGGCGGCAAGCCGCGGCGCGTCAGTATCGGTACCAAGAACCGGCGTTTTGTCGAATTTCCAGTCGCCTGTATGGAAAATGGTGCCAGCGTCAGTGCGGATGGCAAGCGCTGCTGGATCCGGAATTGAATGGTTTAATGCCACCATTTCAATTTCAAACGCACCAAGTTTAAACGGCGCATTCATGCCAATTTCATGAAGCTTTATGTCAAAATCACCGCGTGACTCGGCAAGCTTGCGCCGCAATAGCGCGAGGGTAAAGGCGCTGCCATAGATTGGACAACCAAGTTGGCTCCACAGATAGGGGATTGCGCCTAGATGATCTTCATGGCCATGGGTCAGCACCAGACCAGCCAATTTATCACGCCGGTCGGCAATGAATTTCAAATCGGGAAGAATAACATCAACACCTGGGGTGCTTTCATCGGGAAAGGAAATGCCAAGATCAACCATGATCCAGCTGTCTTGATAATGGTAAAGATTGACATTCATGCCAATCTCGCCAGATCCGCCTAATGGCGCAAACAGCAGATCATCTTTTGCATAATTCATAAACAAGGCCTTACTTTTATGTAACAAGTTTGGTTTTGGTTCAGTTTTATTTAGGTTCAGTCTTATTTTGGGCGTGGATGCGAACCAACCCTTTCAGGGTAAGATCGGGGTCAACGATTGAGATCGCTTTGACATGTTCGGCGAATAACGGTGCGAGACCGCCAGTGGCAATGGCAGGTAGATCTTTACCATGATCACGGCGCAACCGCTCGATTAATCCTTCAACCATGCTGACATATCCCCAAAAAATGCCCGAATGCATGGCACTAACCGTATCTTTTCCCAAAACTGGCATATCAACCGCCCAAGGCTCAACCGCAAGGCGCGGCAAACGCGCGGCCGCCATATAGAGCGCCTCAACCGACAAATTGACCCCAGGCGCGATAATGCCGCCTTGATAGGCACCGCCCTTGCCGATCAGGTCGAATGTTGTTGCCGTGCCAAAATCAAGAATGATCGCTGGCAAATCATGAAAGTCACGCGCCGCCACGGCATTGACAAGACGGTCAGCACCAGCCTGATCGGGCCGGTCAATATGAATATCAATGCCAAGATCAATGCTGCTGCCACCAACAACCTGCGGCACAATGCCAAAGCCACGCGATGCCAGACTTATCAAATTCGGCTGCACCTCAGGGACAACGCTGGCAATGATCATGTCGGTAACATCATCAACCGCCAGTGATTTGAGACTCATCAGCTGGGCTAACCAGACAAGATATTCATCCGCGCTACGCTTGGGAGCGGTGCTGATCCGCCAGTTTGCCCGCTGGATATCTCCATCATAAAGGGCAAATACAATATTGGTATTGCCGCAATCTACTGCCAAAAGCATTGGTTAACTGCCCAAAAGTTTTACATCGCCTGTAGTGATATGGCGTGTCTGACCTGAATCATCAAGCAAAAGCATCGTGCCGTCCATGCCAAGATCGTGAAAAACCCCTGAAAGCGCCTTTGCGTTGCACTGAACGGCAACGCGCTGACCCAAAAACAGCGCATTTTGTAGCCATGTATCACGAATTGGGCCAAAACCCGATTGGCAGAACCGATCATACCAGAATGCCAGCCGGTCAAGATAGGCTGTGGCAAAATCATAAGGTTGCGGCAAATCGCGAACACCATCAGGCCAGATATCAGCAAGCGCAATCGGTGCAATATTCTGCGACCCCACCCGCCCGACTGGTGCGATGTTGACCCCGCTTCCAACAATCAGCGCCTTACCTTCAACTTCAAGCAGGATACCCGAAATCTTGCCGCCCGCGACAATCACGTCATTTGGCCATTTCAAACCCGTTTGGGGCATTTCAGCCGATGATAAATGCGTGGCAAGCTGGCTGCGCACCGCCTCTAATACAGCTAGTGACGCGGCAAATGACAAAGCAAACCACTGATCAACTGGCACGCTGGGGCGAAGCAGAACCGATAGGTACATGCCGCCTTTTTGCGAGTCCCAATGACGGCCATGCCGCCCGCGCCCTGCGGTCTGTTCAATGGCCAGAAACGCTTGTCCCGACGGCGCCCCATTGGCCGCCGCTCGTTTGGCAAGATCAGATGTTGATGTTGCGCTTTGTTCAGTTGCAATCGACCAATTGAGCGGTTCTGTCATAAGAACCTAAAGCTGGGTCATTAGAGCTGTTGCCGCCACATTCGCCGCGTCGAGCAACGGGCTAAGCCCGAGGAAAAACAGCAATATCACCGCAATGGAAACACCTAGAACCATTTTATTGGCAGTCGGTATATCCGTATCAAGAGGCTCGTCGGTTTCTTCGAAATACATGATCTTGATAATCCGCAGATAGTAGAAGGCGCCAACCACGCTCATCACAACACCAACAACGGCAAGCGGAACAAGCCCAGCATTGACCGCCGCCAAAAACACATACCATTTCCCAAAAAAACCAGCCAAAGGTGGAATACCGGCCATTGAAAACATCATGATCATCAAGCCAAGCGCAAGCATCGGGTGGGTTCGTGACAGACCCTGCAAATCAGCAATCCGTGTCGCCGACTGCCCATCACGCCACATCAGCAGAATAATTGCAAAACTGCCAGCGCCCATAAAGATATAACCGGTCATGTAAATGAGCACGCCTAGCGCACCCTGATGGGTGCCAGCAGCCAATCCGGCGAGCGCATATCCCATATGGGCAATCGATGAATAGGCCATCATGCGTTTGATATCGCGCTGCATAATCGCTCCGAGCGCACCAACGACCATTGATGCAATCGACAAGGCAACCAAAACCTGTGACCATTCGACCTCAATCGCGCCAAAGGCACCATAGGTCAGTCGCATCATCAGCGCCATTGCCGCCACTTTTGGCGCAATCGCAAACAATGCTGTTACCGGACTTGGCGAGCCTTCATAAACATCAGGTGTCCACATATGGAACGGCGCGGCAGAAATCTTAAATGCGATGCCCGACACCATAAAGACCATGCCAACGATAAAGGCCACTGGCAATTGATCGGCCGATACTGCCGCGGCAATGCCGGAAAAGCTGGTGGTGCCGGCAAAGCCATAGACCAGTGACGCGCCATAAAGAAGCATGCCCGATGACAAAGCACCAAGCAGAAAATATTTCAATCCAGCCTCGGATGAGCGCAATGAATTGGTGCGCATCGCAGCCACCACATAAAGAGGCAACGACTGTAACTCAACCGCCATGTAGAGTGACATCAGATCATTGGCTGAAATCATCAACATCATGCCAACAAGTGCCAGCACAACAAGAAGCGAAAATTCAGGCTTGTTGATGTCATCCTTGGCAAGCGGCGTAATCGACATATACAGCGCGCCAAAAGTGCCAAGAAGAACCAGAATTTTCATATAGCTGGCAAAGCTGTCAGCCTTGAACATTCCGCCAAAGGCGGTTGCATCACCCGCCGTTCCCGACCATGTCAGTATCAATGCCAGCACAATACCGCTAAGGGCGATGCGTGTGACACGCCGCGCATTTTCGGCTCCCTCGCCGCCATATGCCGCGACAAGAACCAGAACAAGCGCCAAAGTCGCCAGAATCATTTCAGGCAAGGCAGGCAGGATATCAGCTAGATCAAAAATCATTTTATGCCCTCAGAAACCCTTAATTTGCTGCCAGTAATGACAAGCCACTTGCCGATAGACTATCCAGCACAAACTGGATCGACACGGCCATCACATCCAGAAGCGCCATCGGATAAACTCCGAACAGCAACACCAGAAAGGTCAATGGCAGAAAAATCGAAAATTCGCGCATCTGCATTGGCTCCATCGCCTTGACCTGATCATTGACAATGGCACCAAACATGACGCGCCGATAGAGCCACAGCATATAGGTTGCGCCAAGAACAAGACCGGTTGCGGTAAAGAAGGCAACCCAACTGCTGGCATGCCATGCGCCAACCAGCACCAGCATTTCGCCAACAAACCCACTTGTTCCAGGCAGGCCAACCGATGCCAGCATCATAAACATGAAAAACACGGCATAGCGCGGCATCACCGTCGCCACACCGCCATAGGCGCTGATCTCACGCGTATGAAGCCGGTCATAGACAACACCAACGCTAAAGAACAAGGCGGCTGAAACCAAACCATGGCTGATCATCTGGAACATCGCACCGGCAATGCCTTGTTCGGTCATGGTGAAAATGCCAATCGTCACAAAGCCCATATGCGCAACTGATGAATAGGCAATCATCTTTTTCATATCCGACTGCGCCAACGCCACCAGCGATGTGTAGATCACCGCAATGATTGATAGCGTAAAGATCAAAGGTGCAAAAAATTCAGACGCCAGCGGGAACATCGGCAATGAAAAGCGTAAAAAACCATAGCCGCCCATTTTCAACAAAACGCCTGCCAGAATCATCGACCCTGCGGTTGGTGCCTCGACATGCGCATCGGGAAGCCATGTATGCACAGGCCACATTGGCACCTTTACTGCGAATGACGCGAGGAAGCCAAGGAACAACCATGTCTGCATTGACCCGGCAAATTCATGCGCAGTCAGCGCCGGAATATCAGTAGTGCCAGCATCAACATACATAACCAGCATACAAACCAGCATCAGCACCGAACCAAGAAGCGTATATAAGAAGAATTTGAACGCTGCATAAACGCGGCGCGGCCCGCCCCATACTCCAATGATCAGGAACATCGGGATCAGAACCGCCTCGAAAAACAGATAGAACATCAACATGTCGAGCGAGACAAACATGCCAACCATCATGGTTTCCAGCACCAAAAACGCGATCATATATTCACGAACACGATGCGTGATGGCGCGCCAGCTTGCCAAAATCGACAAAGGTGTCAAAAGCGTACTTAGCAAAACAAACGGCATTGAAATACCGTCAACACCCATATGATAGCCAATGCCAGTACCAGCGAGCCAAACGGCTTTTTCTTCAAATTGATAGCCAGTTACGCTGCTATCAAACCCAATCAGCAATGGCAATGAGACCAAAAAGGTAAAGCCCGAAACCCACATCGCAACAAAGCGCGAGTTCTGCGCCAACGCCTTTTCATCGCCCTTGATCATTAACAAGAACAACACACCAGCCAGCGGCAGGAAGGTGACAATAGATAAGATGGGCCATTTATCAAGCATCGCCTAAGCCCCTTTAAAGCGTAAATAATACCAGCTAACCAGAACGACAACGCCAATCAGCATGGCAAAGGCGTAATGGAACACAAAGCCGGTTTGCACCCGCGAACACACCCCCGACAGGCGGTAAATGAATGCCGACATGCCATCAGGGCCAAAGCCGTCAATCGTGTCACGATCACCGCGCTTCCATAAATAGGCACCAAACCGCACCGCAGGGCGAACAAAGATCGAGTCATACATCTCGTCAAAATACCATTTATTGTAAAACAGCAGATAGACCGGGCGAAAGATCGCGGCAATCCGCGTTGGCATCGAAGTCCAGTAAGCATAAAACAGAACCGCAAGCGCGACCCCGCTAGATGCCAGGACAATTGGCAAAAGCTTGACCCATGATGGCACATGATGCGCATCTTCCATTGCCGTATTTGTTGGCAAAATGAAAATTGACGCGCCCCAGAATTGTTTCATGTCATGGCCAACAAATAATTCATAGCCAAGCCAACCGGCAAACACCGCACCAATCGCCAAAACCAGCAATGGCAAGGTCATAACCTTTGGTGATTCATGGACATGTGACATCACTTGCGCACTGGCACGCGGCGCACCATGAAACGCCATAATCAGCAAACGCCAGCTGTAGAAAGCCGTCAAAAAGGCGGCAAGACAACCAAGCCAGAAAGCCATGCTGCCAACCCCGTTCTGCGCGGCATAGGCAGCTTCGAGAATCATGTCTTTTGAATAGTAACCGGCAAAGAACGGAAAGCCGGCCAGCGCCAGTGAGCCAATCCACATCATCGCATAGGTAACCGGCACTTTTTTCCAGATCCCGCCCATATTGCGAAGATCCTGCTCATCTGACATGGCATGAATAACCGAACCCGCGCCAAGAAACAGCAATGCTTTGAAAAATGCGTGTGTTGTCAGATGGAACATCGCCGCCGGATAGGCCGAAACGCCAGCCGCAAAAAACATATAGCCAAGCTGCGAGCAGGTTGAATAGGCAATAACACGTTTGATATCAAATTGGGTCATGCCAACCGTTGCCGCGAAAATAGCTGTCAAAGCACCGATCACGGTGATCACATCCAGCGCAAACGGCGCATATTCCAGCATTGGCGACAAACGGCAGATCATAAAGACGCCAGCCGTTACCATCGTAGCCGCATGGATCAGGGCCGAAACAGGCGTTGGCCCCTCCATCGCATCGGGAAGCCATGTATGAAGGCCAAGCTGGGCTGATTTACCCATCGCGCCGATGAATAAAAGAATGCCAGCAACTTCAAGCGCTGGAAGGCGATAGCCAAGAAAATTGATGTCGTTTGCGGCAATCACGCTAGATTGCGCAAAAATCACATCAAACTGAACCGAACCAAACAGCGCATAAACCGCCAAAATGCCAAGCGCAAACCCAAAGTCACCAACACGGTTCACAACAAAGGCTTTCATTGCCGCGCTATGGGCAGAGTCCTTTTTATACCAAAAACCGATCAGCAAATAAGAGGCAACACCAACACCTTCCCAGCCAAAGAACATCTGTACAAGATTGTCAGCCGTTACCAGCATCAGCATGGCAAAGGTAAAAAGGCTGAGATACGCCATAAAGCGTGCCCGCGCATTGTCATGCGACATATAGCCAATCGAATAAATATGCACCATTGAGGAAACGCCGGTCACAACGATCAGCATGACCGCGGTCAAAGTGTCAAACCGCAGGCTCCAATTGGCAACAAAGCTGCCTGATGAAATCCACCGCGCCAGATTGACCGTTTCTGGCTGCCCGCCAATCGCGACATTGGCAAAAGCGATAATCGAAAATAACAAAGACAGCAAAAGGCCTGAAACCGTGACGATTTCGGCTGCGCGATCGCGATTGCTAAGGGATAGCAATCCTGCAATCACGGCTCCTAACAGGGGAAGGAAAACGATAAGCGAATACATGAACTACCCTACCCCTTCAAAATATTCACATCTTCAACCGCGATGGAACCACGGTTGCGGAAGAACACGACCAGAATAGCAAGGCCAATCGCTGCTTCAGCTGCGGCAACAGTCAAAATAAACAACGAGAAAATCTGGCCTTCAAGATTGCCACTATAGGCCGAGAATGCGACCATGTTGATATTGACCGCCAACAGCATCAATTCGATTGACATCAAAATGGTGATCACGTTTTTCCGATTTAGAAAAATACCGAAAATACCAAGCGCAAACAGCGTGGCTGATACAGCCAGATAATGATTTAGCGTTAATTCCAACATTGCGCCGACCCTCTATTTATCATCAACACTGCCAGCGGCAGCATCGTCTTTGGCTTTGGTCTTATCCGATGGCATTTTGACAATTTCCATAACATCTTCGCGGCGACGGCTATTTTGGTCGGCAATCGATTGCCGCCGAACTCCAACACGTTTGCGCATGGTCAATGAAATTGCACCAATCATCGCCACCAGCAGGATCAGGCCTGAAATCTGGAACAAAAAGGCATATTTTGTGTAAAGCACGCCGCCAAGCTGGGTGGTATTGGGAACTTCTGAGGCGACTGGCAGGCTGGCCTTGGAAAAGGCATCGCCATACATTGCCGCAACCAATTCAAAAACCAGAATACCGCCAACAATCAACCCAAGGGGAAGATATTTTTGAAAGCCAGCGCGCATTTCAGCAAAGTTGATATCCAGCATCATCACGACAAACAGAAACAAAACCGCCACCGCACCGACATAAACAACAACAAGCAACATCGCCAGAAATTCGGCACCAATCAGCACAAACATGCCTGCCGCATTAAAAAAGGCGAGGATCAAAAACAACACTGAATAGACAGGGTTGCGCGACACCACCACCATAAAGCCACTAGCAAGCATCACCCCGGCAAACAGGTAAAAGAACAAAGCTTCAATCATTGTATGGCTGTCTTTCTTTTGTCATCGATGCGCCGTATCGTTCCGCCTAACGCCATTTCGCGTCTGCAGCAAGGTTACGGGCAATTTCGGTTTCCCAACGGTCACCATTCGCCAAAAGCTTGTCTTTATCGTAATACAGCTCTTCGCGGGTTTCGGTGGCAAATTCAAAATTTGGGCCTTCGACAATCGCATCTACCGGACAGGCTTCCTGACAAAAGCCGCAATAGATACATTTGGTCATGTCGATATCATAACGTGTGGTACGCCGGCTGCCATCGTCGCGTGGTTCGGCTTCGATGGTAATGGCCTGTGCCGGACAAACCGCTTCGCATAGCTTGCAGGCGATACAGCGTTCCTCACCATTTGGATAGCGGCGCAACGCATGCTCACCACGGAAACGCGGTGACAGGCTGCCTTTTTCATAAGGGTAATTGATAGTGACCTTTGGCTTAAAGAAATATTTCAAGGTCAAGAACATGCCCTTGCCAAGCTCAAGAAGCAAAAACGAGCGAACTGCATTTACCAAAGCGGACATTCGTATTTCTCCTTAACTCAAAGCCACAGTTGGCAGACGATCAGTTACCAACAGGAAACCGGCCGTCAGCACAACATAGATCAACGAGAACGGTAAAAAGATTTTCCATCCAAGACGCATAAGCTGGTCGTAGCGGTAACGCGGCGTTGTTGCCCGCACCCACAAGAACACAAACAATACCATCATGATCTTGATGATAAACCAAAGCGGGCCAGGAATGATATTCAACGGCCAGATATCAAATGGTGGCAACCATCCTCCAAGGAACAAAACAACGGTCATGCTGCTCATCAGGATCATATTTGCGTATTCACCAAGGAAGAACAGCGCAAATGACATTGATGAATATTCGACAAAATAACCAGCAACCAATTCAGATTCACCTTCCGGTAAATCAAATGGCGCGCGGTTGGTTTCCGCAAGTGTTGAGATAAAGAACACAACAAACATCGGCAATAATGGCAAGGCAAACCACATGCCGCGCTGCGCCTCGACAATAGCGCTCAAGTTCAATGATCCAGCGCATAAAAGAACATTGATGATGACGAGTCCCATCGAGACTTCATAAGACACCATCTGTGCGGCCGAGCGCAAAGCACCCAAAAACGCATATTTGGAATTACTGGCCCACCCCGCCATGATCACGCCGTAAACGCCAAGCGATGAAATGGCAAACAGATATAAAATACCAACATTGATATCCGCAATCACCAGATCTTCGCCAAAAGGAATCACTGCCCATGCGACCAAAGACAGAATAAAGGTCAGCATCGGCGCGATCATAAAGACCACCTTATTGGCACCAGCAGGCATGATGGTTTCTTTTGCCATCAACTTCAGCGCATCGGCAAAAGGCTGGAACAGACCAAATGGGCCAACCACATTCGGCCCTTTGCGAAGCTGCATAAAGCCAATAACGCGGCGTTCAGCCAGCGTAAGATAGGCAACAGCAATCAATAGCGGCCCAATCACAACCATGATTTTGGCAACAATCCAGCCAAGTTCCAAAATCCAGTCCTGTGTCAAAAATTCAATCATAGCCGTCACTCCGCTGCAACTGCGGCGCCGTGATCAGCGCTGCTGGCGCGGACACATTCCGCCATTGTTTCTGACGCACGGCTAATGGCGCAGGTCATGTAGAAATTATCAAACGCCTGTCCAATCGGCTCGGCTGACAATTTTGCACGCCCGCCAAACGAGGCCCATTTCGCCGGTGCAATCGCATCAGCATCGGCAAAATGTGGATGATCTGCGCATAAGGCTTCGCGCAATTCGGCAAGCGTATCAAATCCGATTGATTTTCCAACAGCACCCGAAACAGCGCGGATGATGGTCCAATCTTCACGCGCATCACCTGGCGGGAACGCGGCGCGGGTTGCATATTGAACACGGCCTTCGGTATTGACATAAATACCGTCTTTTTCGGTATAGGCCGCCCCTGGAAGCACCAGATCGGCGTGATGGGCGCCAGCATCACCATGATGCCCCTGATACACAACAAAACTAGATGCAAATGGCTCAAAATCAATCTCATCAGCGCCAAGCAACCATAAAAGGTCAAGCTTGCCAGCCTTGGCCGCCTTGCCCATCGACGCAATATCCATACCGCCACGCGCAGGTAAAAAGCCAAGATCGAGACCGCCAACACGCGCTGCGGCGTTATGCAAAACGTTAAAGCCGTTCCATTCTTTTGTGACAACGCCATAGCTTTCGGCAATTTGACGTGCCTTGCCAAGCATCGCCGCGCCATCAGCCCGCGCCAAAGCCCCCATGCCAATGATGATCATTGGCCGTTTGGCTTTTTTCAATTTGGCGGCAAATTTGTGGCTTCCATCGGCAAGCATATCCAGAATCGTCGGATCTTGTCCAAGAAAAACAGCATGATAAGTCAAATCGACCTTCGGCCCAATAACTGCGACCGGCATCCGGCTAGACAGCCAGTTGCGGCGGATACGCGCATTCAGAACCGCCGCTTCAATACGGGGATTGCTGCCAATAATCAGTAAAGCATCAGCATCATCAATGCCAGCAATTGTCGAATTAAACAAATAGCCAGCGCGGTTCCCGCCAATCTTGGCACCATCTTGACGGCAATCAAGATTTGGACTGCCAAGGCGTGTCATCAGGCTTTTCAGCGCATAAAGTGATTCGGCATCGGCCTGGTTACCAGCAATGGCACCAATCGCATTCGGCTTGGCCTTGCGAAGCGCGGTTGCAAGGCTTTTCAATGCCTCATCCCAGCTAACCGGATGCAATCTGCCGTCACGGCCACGCGCATAGGGCTTGTCGAGACGTTGCCGACGAAGACCATCAATGGCATAGCGGGTTTTGTCGGAAATCCATTCTTCATTGATATCTTCGTTCAGCCGCGGCAACACCCGCATGACCTGCGCACCGCGCGCATCAACCCGAATATTGCTGCCAAGCGCATCCATAACATCAATGGTTTCGACCTTGTTTAATTCCCAAGGCCGCGCCGCAAAGGCATAAGGGCGCGACGTCAAAGCGCCAACCGGACAAAGGTCAATAACATTGGCCGATAATTCAGATGCCAGTGTTTTCTCAAGATAGGTGGTGATTTCCATCGACTCGCCACGGCCAATCGCGCCAAGTTCAGGCACACCAGCGACCTCGGTCGCAAAACGGACACAGCGCGTACAATGGATACAGCGGGTCATCACTGTGCTGATCAATGGCCCCATATGTTTATTATCAACAGCGCGTTTATTCTCAGAAAAGCGTGATCCATCAAGGCCATAGCCCATTGCCTGATCCTGCAAATCACATTCGCCACCCTGATCACAGATTGGACAATCCAGCGGGTGATTGATCAATAGAAATTCCATCACCCCTTCACGCGCCTTTTTTACCCGATCGGTATCGGTGCGGATAACCATGCCGTCGCCCGCGGGCATGGCGCAGGACGCAATCGGCTTTGGCGCGCGTTCCATATCGACAAGGCACATCCGGCAATTACCAGCAATCGACAAGCGGTCGTGATAGCAAAAGCGCGGGATTTCAACACCGGCCGCCTCGCATGCATGAAGCACGGTTGACCCGTCTTCGACTTCCACTTCAACATCATTTACCGTCAGTTTTGGCATGGTGCTGTCCGTTTCCTATTCTGCCGCATTCACAGCATCAACCGCATGGCGCGCTGCAATCCGTCGTTCGATTTCGGGCCGGAAATGTTTGATAAGCCCCTGAATTGGCCATGCCGCAGCATCACCAAGCGCACAAATTGTATGACCTTCGATTTGGCGCGTTACCTGTTCAAGCGTGTCAATTTCATGGCTTTCCGCCTCACCGCGAACAAGCCGTTCCATCATCCGCCACATCCAGCCAGTGCCTTCACGGCATGGCGTACATTGACCACAAGATTCATGCTTGTAGAAATAAGATAGCCGCGAAATCGCCTTGACCACATCGGTGCTTTTATCCATCACGATGATGCCCGCAGTGCCAAGCCCTGTTCCGGCATTGCGAAGCGCGTCAAAATCCATGGTGATATCGGCGCATACATCTTTTGGCATCAGCGGTGTTGATGATCCGCCCGGAATGACCGCAAGCAGATTATTCCAGCCACCGCGAACCCCGCCAGCATGCTTTTCGAGCAATTCACGAAGCGGAATGCCCATTTCTTCTTCGACATTGCATGGATTATTCACATGACCCGAAATGCAAAATAATTTTGTGCCTGTGTTATTTTCTTTGCCAAGACCGGCAAACCAATCTGCACCCCGACGCAAGATGGTTGGGGCAACAGCAATCGATTCAACATTATTCACCGTTGTCGGGCAGCCATAAAGACCAACACCGGCTGGAAATGGCGGTTTTAGCCGTGGCTGGCCTTTCCGGCCTTCCAATGATTCCAATAACGCGGTTTCTTCGCCGCAGATATAAGCGCCCGCACCGCGATGCAGATAAATATCAAATGCCCAACCTGATTTTGCAGCATCTTTGCCAAGCAGACCAGCATCATAAGCCTCATCAATCGCAGCTTGAAGGCGGCGTGCCTCATTCACAAATTCGCCGCGGATATAGATATAGGCCGCATGTGCCCGCATCGCAAAGCCGGCAACAACACACCCCTCAAGCAATTTATGCGGCTCATGACGGATGATATCACGATCCTTGCATGTGCCCGGCTCAGACTCATCGGCATTCACCACCAGATAATGCGGACGGTCTTTGACCTCTTTTGGCATGAATGACCATTTCAACCCTGTCGGAAATCCAGCGCCGCCGCGCCCGCGAAGGCCTGATGCCTTCATTCGCTCGACAATTTCATCATGGCCAAGCGCCAACAGCTTTGCGGTTTTGTTCCAGTCTCCGCGTGCCTTTGCACCCTTTAAACCAGCGTCACCCCAGCCATAGATATTGGTAAAAATACGGTCTGCATCATCAAGCATTGGCTTGGCTCCGCTTTTTGGTTGCGCCAGTTGCCGCTTTGCCCGGTTTTCCGGCTGCCAGCGTTGTTGCACCGGTTGTCGGCTCGGATCCAGACCGGCCAAGAACCGATCCAACCGCCAATGGCGCACCCGCCTCAAGCGAGTCAAGAAGCGCGCCGGTGGATTGATAATCAAGATCTTCGTAGAAATCGTCATTCACTTGCAGGATTGGCGCATTCACACACGCCCCAAGACATTCAACCTCAAGAAGCGAGAACCGCCCACAAGCCGAGGTTTGCCCTGATGAAATTTGATAACGGTCTTTGATGGCCCGCATCATTTCATCTGATCCACGCAACCAACAAGGCGTTGTCGTGCAGGCCTGCAGGAAATATTTTCCAACCGGCTTTAGATTGAACATGGTGTAAAAAGTTGCCACTTCAAGAACTCGAATCTCTGCCATATCCAGCTTGGTTGCGATCAGTTCAATCGCCTTCATCGGAATCCAGTTTTCATGCTGGCGTTGCGCCAGATCAAGAAGCGGCATCACCGCGCTGGCCTGACGACCTTTTGGATATTTTGCAATAATCCGCTTGATTTCAGCTTTATTTGCCTTGGAAAAGGCAAAGCTGTCAGGCTGATCACTAGCAATGCGGTCTTCAATACTCATCGGTCAATCTCACCAAAAACAATATCAAGCGATCCAATAATCGCCACTGAATCGGCTAGCATATGACCGCGCGACAAATGATCCACCGCCGCCATGAAATAAAACCCCGGCGCGCGGATTTTGCACCGATATGGCTTATTTGTGCCATCCGACACCAAAAACACGCCAAATTCGCCCTTTGGCGCTTCAACAGCGGTATAGCTTTCCCCCTCGGGAACATGGAACCCTTCGGTGTAAAGCTTGAAATGGTGGATCAAGGCTTCCATCGATTGTTTCATCTCACCACGTTGTGGCGGCGTCACCTTATGATCAGGTGCCATTACCGGCCCGCTTGGCATATTGGCGATCGCCTGCTCGATGATACGCAGTGACTGGCGCATTTCCTCGACACGGATCAAATAACGCGCATAGCAATCACCGGTTTTGCCGATGGGAATGTCGAAATCCATTTCATCATAGGCATCATAGGGCTGATTTTTGCGCAAATCCCACGCAACACCCGATCCGCGAAGACAAGGGCCAGTCATGCCAAGCGACAAGGCGTCTTCTTCGCTGATCACGCCAATATCAACCGTACGCTGTTTAAAGATGCGGTTTTCGCTGAGCAGGGTTTCCATATCCTGAATGAAGGCCGGAAATGTTTTGGTCCAGTTATTGATGTCGCGAAGCAAATCATCGGGCAAATCCTGATGCACACCGCCCGGGCGGAAATAGGCAGCATGAAGCCGCGCACCGCATGCGCGTTCGTAAAACCCCATCAAATGTTCGCGCTCTTCAAAGCCCCACAAAAGCGGCGTCATCGCCCCAACATCAATGGCAAAGGTGGTCAGATTCAAAAGATGGTTCAAAATCCGGCCGATTTCGCAATAAAGAACACGGATATATTGCGCCCGCCGCGGCACTTCGATGCCGAGCGCCTTTTCAACCGCCAATGCCCAAGCATGTTCCTGATTCATTGGCGATACATAATCTAGGCGATCGAAATATGGCAAAGCCTGAAGATAGGTTTTATGTTCGATCAGCTTTTCAGTACCGCGATGCAAAAGGCCGATATGCGGGTCGGCGCGCTCGATCACCTCGCCATCCATTTCTAGCACAAGCCGCAAAACGCCATGCGCCGCCGGATGCTGCGGGCCAAAATTCATCGTAATCGGTTTGATCTGCATCTCTGCCATGTTTGTCTCTTTAACGCCCTATTTTGCCGTTTTGTCGGGATCAGCTTTGGCAGCATTGCCACCGAGCTCGTTATGCATACCTTCCCACGGGCTGAGAAAATCAAAATCACGAAACTCTTGAACCAGATGCACCGGCTCATTAATGACGCGGCGCTGCGTGTCATATAACGAACCTCGACATGACCGGTCAGAGGGAAATCCTTGCGAAGCGGATGCCCCTCAAAACCATAATCGGTTAGCAGGCGGCGCAAATCCGGATGACCGGAAAAGAAAATTCCAAACATGTCCCAGACTTCGCGTTCAGCCCAATTTGCCGCCATGAACACGCCAGTGACTGATGGAACGGTTTGGCCTTCACCCACCGTCGCAACAATCCGAAGCCGCATGTTATTGCTCATCGACAACATTTGATAAACAACATCAAACCGATCTTTGCGTTCGGGATAGTCAACCGCTGTAAGATCAATAAGCTGGGTAAAGGCGGCCTGCCGGTCATCGCGAACCAACATCAATAATTGCGCCACAGTGCCAGCATTCACCTGCAATTCAATTTCACCGTGAATAATGTCCGATGACAGCACAATCCCCTGCCCGATTTCGCGCAAATGGTCGGCCATTATCTGCAAAGGCGACTCGCTGGCAATGCCAGCTTCGTCAATCAGGTCATTTTCATTCATTGCAGCGCCCTCTCAAGGCTAGCTAACATAAGGAAACGGCGGGCTTATTGTCCTAGCTGCGGGCAATTGTAGCGGTGCGACGGATTTTCTTCTGCAATTGCAAAAGACCGTAAATCAACGCTTCCGCCGTTGGCGGACAACCGGGCACATAGACATCAACCGGAACAATGCGATCACAACCGCGAACAACAGCGTAGGAATAATGATAATAGCCGCCACCATTGGCGCATGACCCCATCGACAGAACCCAGCGTGGCTCTGGCATCTGGTCATAAACACGGCGCAAAGCAGGTGCCATCTTGTTGGTTAGGGTACCAGCAACAATCATCACATCTGATTGCCGCGGGCTCGGCCGGAACAGCATGCCATAACGATCCATGTCATACCGGCTGGCGGCTGAATGCATCATTTCAACAGCACAACAAGCCAGACCAAAGGTCATTGGCCATAGCGAGCCTGATCGCGCCCAATTGAACAGCTTGTCAGCTTTGGCGATGACAAAACCGCGATTGGTGATTTCGTCTCCAACAGCGCGCAAAATTGCGTCCTGATCGACGCCCGGGGGTATCGGCGGCTCCAATGATGGATCCATCACTCCCATTCCAGCGCTCCTTTCTTCCATTCATAAATAAAGCCGATGGTCAAAACGACAAGAAACAGCATCATTGACCAGAAACCGAACAACCCAATGCCACCAAGTGAAACCGCCCAAGGGAACAGAAACGCCACCTCAAGATCAAAAATAATAAACAGAATAGCGACAAGATAAAACCGAACGTCAAATTGACGGCGCGAGTCATCAAACGCGTCAAAGCCACATTCATAGGCGGTCATTTTTTCGCTGTCAGGCCGCTGATTACCAAACACAAAAGCGGTCAGCACAAAGGCAAGAGACAGCCCTATCGCAATGGCGAAAAAGACCGCAATCGAGAGATATTCACCGAGAAACAAATCCAACGGGGACTCCTGAATAGCAGGTCGGAAACATACCTCACTTGAAATAATTCAGCGACGCCCTAATTGCAAGCTGCAAAGCAGAAAAATATCGGATTTAAGCCAAAATTCTGGGGATTGCAAAGCTTGGCCGAACACAGGCCTGTGATGGATGGTTGCATCTCACATTGAAGATTGCCTAAATTACGTTTAACCATCTTGGCAGGCCATACCATAAAACCTAATCTGTATCTGATCACCAACAAGGATCGAGTGATGAACAATCAAGCACCACACAGCCCCATTCCAGACATGCCTTCACTACTTGGCTGGGGCGGCCTTATTCCCTTTGGGCTTGCCGCGCTTGGCACGCATAGCGGCGTTGACGCGCTGGTGCTTTATGGATTTATCGGCGGCACCACCTATGGTGCCATTATCCTTAGCTTTCTTGGCGCTGTTCATTGGGGATTGGCAATGCAGGACGATCGCAGCCCCTATTGGTATGTCTGGTCGATCTCACCGGCACTTATGGGGTTTGCCAGCCTGTTGATTTTTGACGCTAATCTGAGGCTTCTTGCATTGATGCCATTATTTGCTCTGACCTGGTCAGTGGATCGCCAAGCCACCAGTCGTGGGCTTATCCCCGCTTGGTATATGCGGCTTCGCACCATTTTGACCATCGGCGCGGTCACCAGCCTAGCGGCAATGTTACTTGCCTAAATAATCAACCATCTAACGGGCACGAATCATGATGATATTGCCAGCCACGACAAGCCCTAATCCGGCAATACCAAGCAAGGTCCAATGGTAATTTTCAAATCCAGTTGAAATCAGCAGGGCAAAAACCGGAAATACCACAGTTGCATAGCCTGCACGGCTGGCACCGATCTTGCCAATCAGCATCAAATAACAGCTAAACGTCAGAACTGACGATATGATTGTCAACCACATAAGCGAGCCGATATAAAGCGAGGTTGGTTCGATCATGAACTCATAGCCCATGACATATGACACCAGCCCAAGATAGCAAGCTCCATAGGCCATGCCCCAGGCCGTCGACGCAAAAACCGGTATGCCGCGAAGCTGGCTGGCGGCCGAAACCATATTTCCACTGCAAAAAAACAACGTGCCAGCAAGGCAAAGCATCAGGCTTGGCATTGCCGTTTCGGATAGCTGTAATTCAGGCCAATATAACAGCGCAACCCCGCTGATCCCGACAAAGGCAGCAAGCAGATGCCGCATTGGCGGAAGTTGGCGTCCAAGCGCTGCCCCCATAAGAACATTGACCAATGAAGCGGTTGAAAAAACCACCGCCAAAAGCCCTGATGCCACCCCGCTGGCAGCATGATAAAATAGTGTGAAATTACCTGAGAAAATAAACAGGCCAAGCGCGGCAAATCGCCAATGAACCCGCCAATCAAACCGTAATGACTGGCCAGACATAATCGCCAAAAGCGCCATCATCGGCGCCGCCATCAAAAACCGCCAGAATAAAGAGATTTCGGGCGCAACAACGCCAAGCTGCCATTTTAACGGCAGCCAGCTTGTTGACCAGCCAAACACCACGCCAGCATAAAGCAGCATGTCAAACGGCGCCATATCGCCTCCTTATTGGCAGGTTCTAAACGCTACGCCGACACCCAGTCTTTCGGATCAATATCAAGATAGGCCTCAACCGCAGCGGTGGCGATTACAGATTTGGTATTATGAACATCATCAACAACATCCAAGCCGCCTTTAACGACTTGGACTGCCGCATTTCCGCGCGGAAGCGTGGCGGCAACAGCGGCTTGGTCAACCTTTTCCGGATCCTTCACGGCAACCGTCACACGCACATCCATGTCGGCATGATCAAACCCAAGTGATCGGAACAGTGTCAAAGAACTGTGGTGAAGCGCGTCATCAACAGCCCGGCAAGCCGCTTTTGTATAATCTTCACCATAAAGATCATTACCAGTACCCATTTCAAGAATGATACGTTTCATCATGCGGCTCCTGCAGGCTCAAGATCGAGATAAACCACCACCGCCGCATTGGCGATAACGGTAACACCGCCATCAGGCTTTGGCACGTCAAGACCGCCATGAACAGCGCGAACCGATCCCTGCCCATAAGGCAAGATTGCGGCAACCTTTTCAGTATTCACCTTTTCCGGCTGCTGGACGCCAATTTCCACTTCGATGATCATTGCCGAACGATCAAGGCCGAAGGCATCAGCAATCGATAGAGAATTATGCCAAAGCGCGTCTTCAACCGCGCGGCATGCGGCCCGCGTATAATCTTGCTGGCGAAGCGAGCTGCCCATGCCAAGCTCCATCACCA
>ERZ802819.810-NODE-810-length-20399-cov-23.6371_pt1 | contig 20399 bp, 18 predicted proteins | sample MGYA00345647_ERZ802819 | MGnify/ENA primary metagenome ERZ802819 (study PRJEB30503, sample SAMEA104212355) | marine metagenome | biome: Westerlies Biome; feature: [SRF] surface water layer (ENVO:00010504) within the epipelagic zone...; material: water...
CTGAAGAAGCACCGGCTGAGGAAGCTGCTGCTGAAGAGGCACCGGCTGAAGAGGCAAAGGCAGACAGCTAGTGGCCACAGACCATCTCGCTGTTGCTGCCATAGCCGGACCGCATGGTGTCCGTGGCCAGTTTAAGGTAAAATTATTTGCCGAAAGCCCGGACGCGCTGGTGAACTATGGGCCGCTGCATATTGATGATGGTCGTGCCTTAAAGCTGGCGATCAAATCGGTCAATGCAAAAGGGCTGGTGGTTGTCAGTGCCGATGGCATTAACAGCCGTGAGGCAGCGGAAAAACTGCGTGGCATGCTGTTGTCAACGGTACGGGCCAATTTGCCGGATCCGGCTGACGATGAGCTGTATCATGCCGATATTCTGGGGGCAGCGGCGGTGCATGAAGATGGCACGACGCTGGGAACAGTGGTGGCGCTGTATAATTTTGGCGCTGGCGAGATTATCGAGGTGAAACCCGTTTCCGGCCCCAGTCTGATGCTGCCATTTGAAGGCGAATCGGTGGTGTCTGTTGATGTCGCAAATGGCCGGGTGGTGCTGGCACCTCCGGCTGGCTTTCTGGATGATGAAACCAGTGATGAAACCAGTGATGAAACTGGTGGTGAAAATAAGGCCGATCAAAACGATGGATAAGGCCGGCAAACATGCATGATACTGATCATCAGACTGGCAATGACTCTGGCAATGATTCTGGCCAAATAGCGGCAGATTCAGCGTCAAGTCGCCCGCAGGCATTGTGGCAAGCCACCGTGTTGACCTTGTTTCCGGAGATGTTTCCGGGGCCGCTTGGTCATTCTTTGGCGGGAAAATCGCTGAATGATGGTATTTGGGCGCTGAAAACACTGGACATTCGCGAGTTTGCGCGCGATAAGCACCGAACCGTCGATGATGCCCCGCTTGGCGGCGGCGTTGGGATGGTGTTAAAACCCGATGTGGTAGCGGCGGCATTAGCAGCAGCGGCACCATGTCCCGGCCCGCGGATTTATCTGTCACCACGCGGCCGGTTGCTGGATCAGCCACTGGTTCGTGAACTGGCGGCGGCACCGGGGGCGGTGTTTTTATGTGGCAGATATGAAGGTGTTGATCAGCGTGTGATCGACGCTGCCAATATGATGGAAGTCAGTATTGGCGATTATGTTTTGTCAGGTGGTGAAACCGCCGCGCTGACAGTGATGGATGCAGTGATACGGCTGTTGCCCGGGGTCATGGGCAAAGAGGCGGGTCACCGCGAAGAAAGTTTTGAGACGGGGTTGCTAGAGCATTCGCACTATACCCAGCCCCGGATCTGGAATGGCATCGAGGCGCCAGCTATACTGGCATCGGGCCACCACCGCAAAATCGCCGAATGGCGACAAGCGGAGGCAGAAAAAGAGACGCAGACCCGCCGTCCGGATATGTGGCAACGCTATATAGACAGACAGCATCTGCACAAAGGCAAGAGGTAGGCAGACAGATAGCTGTGAGGGCGCCGGATCAAATCAGACCCGCGTCGATGCAAGCAAAACCAGCAAGCAGCTTTTTGACTGACTCATTATGAAGGGAACCGGACGATGAATATCGTGGATCGCATTGGCAAAAAACAAATCGAAAAAGTGCTGGCGCAGCGCAGCTTACCAGAGTTTGCCCCCGGCGATACCGTACGGGTAGACGTGAAAGTCGTCGAAGGCGAGCGCGAACGTATTCAGGCGTTTGAAGGCGTTTGCATCGCGCGCCGCAGTGATGGCGTGAATTCATCTTTCACCGTGCGGAAAATTTCCTATGGTGAAGGTGTCGAGCGTGTATTTCCAACGCATGCCCCGCAAGTGGCTGGCGTAACGGTGATGCGGCGTGGCCGGGTGCGTCGTGCAAAACTGTATTATCTGCGTGGCCGCACCGGTAAAGCCGCGCGTATCGCAGAAAAAACAACCCATCGCGAGGTGTCGTCTTCTTAAATTGCCTGACCGGCTTTGAGACGATCTCCTCGCCGGCAGCAATCAGGAGAATGATATGTCGGCTCCAAAAACACTATTTGACAAGATTTGGGATGCGCATGTTGTGCATCGCCAGGATGATGGCACCTGCCTGATCTATATCGACCGCCATTTGGTGCATGAGGTTACCAGCCCGCAGGCATTTGAGGGTTTGCGCAACACCGCCCGCACGGTGCGCGCACCGAACCGCACGCTGGCGGTGGCTGACCATAATATCCCGACAACAGATCGCTCGGCTGGTATCGCCGATGAAGAAAGCCGCATTCAGGTCGAAGCGCTGGAAAAAAATGCCGCTGAATTTGGCGTGCCGTATTTTGCCATGGATGACAAGCGGCAAGGTATTGTGCATGTGATTGGCCCGGAACAGGGTTTTACCCTGCCGGGAATGACAATTGTGTGTGGTGACTCGCATACCGCAACGCATGGTGCATTCGGCGCATTGGCCTTTGGCATTGGTACATCCGAGGTTGAACATGTGCTGGCCACGCAAACCTTGATTCAAAAGCCAGCGAAAAACATGCGGATCACCGTTGATGGCACATTGGCTGCCGGGGTCACGGCGAAAGACGTGATTCTGGCGATTATTGGCAAGATTGGCACGGCTGGTGGTACAGGTCATGTTATCGAGTTTGCTGGTTCAGCTATTCGTGGCCTGTCAATGGAAGGCCGCATGACGGTCTGTAATATGGCCATTGAAGCTGGCGCACGCGCCGGCATGATCGCCCCGGATGCAACAACATTTGCCTATCTGCAGGATCGTCCGATGACACCAAAGGGCGGCGATTGGGACAATGCCGTTGCTTATTGGCAGAGTCTGCCGTCCGATGAAGGCGCGCGCTATGACACTGAAATTGCCATGGCGGCCGAGGATATTGCACCAACAGTTACCTGGGGAACCAGCCCGGAAGACGCCATTGCGATTAACGGCGCGGTGCCCGATCCAAGCAAGGAAACTGATCCAAGCAAACGTGCCAAGATCGAACGCGCGATTGAATATATGGGGCTTGAGGCTGGTCAGAAAATGACCGATGTAAAGGTTGATACGGTATTTATCGGATCATGCACAAATAGCCGGATCGAAGATTTGCGCGCCGCTGCGGCACTTGCCGATGGCCGCACTGTGGCTGCTGGTATGCGGGCTATGGTTGTGCCGGGGTCAGGCCTTGTGAAAGAGCAGGCCGAAGCCGAAGGCCTCGATAAAGTGTTTGTAGCCGCCGGTTTCGAATGGCGCGAGCCGGGCTGTTCGATGTGTCTGGCGATGAATGCGGACAAGCTGGCCGAAGGCGAGCGCTGTGCGTCAACATCCAACCGGAATTTTGAAGGCCGTCAGGGTCGTGGTGGGCGGACGCATCTGGTCAGTCCACAAATGGCTGTGGCAGCCGCGTTGGCAGGTTACCTTGCCGATGTTCGCGAGATCTAGGTGAACGGAGCGACAAGATGCAAAAATTTGACAAGCTGACCGGCGTTGCGGCGCCGCTGGATATATTGAATATCGACACCGATATGATTATCCCCAAGCAGTTTTTGAAAACCATCAAGCGATCAGGCCTTGGCAAAAATCTGTTTGATGAAATGCGTTATGCCCGTGACGGCAGCGAACTGCCGGGTTTTGTGCTGAACAAAGCGCCTTACCGGCAGGCTGAAATTCTTGTTGCTGGCGATAATTTTGGCTGTGGGTCAAGCCGTGAACATGCCCCTTGGGCGTTGCTGGATTTTGGCATTCGGTGTGTGATTTCAACAAGCTTTGCCGATATTTTCTATAATAACTGTTTTAAAAACGGGATTTTACCCATCGTCGTTTCGGCGGATGAGCGGGATGCGTTGCTGGCCGATGCCGCCGACATCGAAAACCCGGAATTATCAATTGATCTGGTGTCACAGACCATCCGCCGGCCAAATGGCGTCACTATCTCGTTTGAGGTCGATGCGTTTCGGAAAAAATGCCTGCTCGAAGGGCTTGATGATATTGGCCTGACGATGGAAAAAAGCAGCGCGATTGATAGTTTTGAGGCGGCGCGTTCACAAAGCCAGCCTTGGTTATAAGCGTTAAGGAATTGTAGAAATGGCCTCTAACCGGAAAGTAATGGTGTTGCCTGGCGATGGCATCGGCAACGAAGTCATGGCAGCCAATATGAAGCTGATTGACTGGCTGGCCAAACATCGCAGTCTCGGCTTTGACCTGTCTGAAGGGCTTGTTGGCGGTGCCGCTTATGATGTGCATGGGGTTCCGCTGACCGAAGAAACGCTGGCTGATTCAATGGCCAGTGATGCGGTGTTGTTTGGTGCCGTCGGTACACCAAAATATGACGGGGTGCCGTTTGAAGTGCGCCCCGAGGCCGGTCTGCTGCGGTTGCGCAAGGAAATGGATCTGTTTGCCAATTTGCGCCCGGCGATGGTGTTTCCGGCACTCGTCGAGGCCTCGACTTTAAAGCCTGAAGTGGTGTCAGGTCTTGATATTATGATTTTGCGTGAATTATGCGGCGGATCATATTTTGCCGAACCACGTGGCATTGATGATCTTGGCGACGGCACGAAGCGCGGCTATGACACGAATGCCTACACCACGCCTGAAATTCAGCGTATCGGTCGGGTGGGCATGGATCTGGCGCGCAAACGTAATGGCCGCCTGACCTCGGTTGAAAAGGCCAATGTGATGCATTCCGGTGTGTTATGGCGCGAAGTGATGACACAATTGCATGCCGCCGAAGGTGACGGCGTCGAGCTCAGCCATATGTATGCGGATAATTGCGCCATGCAGCTTGTTCGCAACCCAAAGCAATTTGACGTGATTGTGACGGATAATTTGTTTGGCGATTTATTGTCAGATTGCGCCGCCATGCTGACCGGCTCGCTGGGAATGCTGCCATCAGCGTCACTTGGCACGCCTGACCCGGAAACCGGTCTGCCAAAAGCCATGTATGAACCGGTGCATGGATCAGCGCCCGATATCGCTGGTCAGGGGCTGGCTAATCCATTGGCACAGTTTTTGAGCTTTGCGATGATGCTGCGCTATAGCTTTGATCAGGCGGATGAGGCTGACCTTGTCGAAACAGCGGTGAATAACGCCCTGCAAAGCAAACGCACCGGCGACATTATGGCACCGGGATGCGAGCAGACCGGCACCGATGGCATGACCCAGGCTGTGCTTGACGAAATGGATCGTCTGGCACGCTAGGCTGGGGTGGCAGATACCCGTTGTTTTTAAACATTAATTCTGGGCAGGTTTGGCAGGTCGCCAGACCGGCATCCAGCAAAAGAGGACCATAAAATGGGATATAGAGTTGCGGTTGTTGGAGCAACGGGTGCGGTTGGCCGGGAAATGCTGCAAACCTTGGCCGAGCGGCGGTTTCCAGCTGATAAAATCTATCCTTTAGCCTCGTCAAAATCGGCTGGCCGCGAAGTGTCATATGGCGATGAGCAGACACTCAGCGTTGAATCGCTTGATAAATTTGACCCCAGCACGGCCGATATAGCGCTGTTCTCAGCTGGCGGCGATACCGCCAAAGCCTATGCACCAAAGTTCGGCGCAGCCGGATGTATTGTCATTGATAATTCATCCGCCTTTCGCATGGATGATGATGTGCCGTTGATTGTGCCGGAAGTGAACGCCGATGCTGTTGACGCCTGTCTGACCAAAAATAACGGGCGCAATATTATTGCCAACCCAAACTGCTCGACCGCACAGCTGGTGGTGGCGTTAAAGCCGCTGCATGATGAATTTGGTGTGCGCCGGGTGGTGGTATCGACCTATCAGGCGGTGTCTGGTGCGGGCAAGCCAGCGATGGATGAACTGTTTAACCAAACCCGCGGTATTTACGTTAATGACGCGGTGCAGCCGGAAATTTTTACCAAGCAGATTGCCTTTAACGCGATCCCGCATATCGACGTCTTCCTTGATGATGGTTTTACCAAGGAAGAGTGGAAAATGACCGCGGAAACCAAAAAGATTCTGGATCCGTCGATTGAGCTTGTTGCGCATTGTGTGCGGATACCGGTGTTTGTCGGCCATAGTGAAGCGGTATTTATCGAAACCGATAAACCAATGACCGAAGCCGGTGTGCGTCGTTTGCTAGCCGATGCCGAGGGCGTCATTGTTGTCGATCACCGGGCGAATGAGGGCTATGTCACGCCGCATGAAGCGGCTGGCGAAGATGCCGTTTATATCAGCCGGATCAGAAAAGACCCGACCGTGCCAAATGGTATGGTGTTTTGGTGTGTTGCGGATAATCTGCGCAAAGGTGCGGCGCTTAATTCGGTGCAAATTGCCGAATTGGTCGTGGCGCGCGGTCTTTCCGGGCGCGGCTGATCATCAGCATTGGCTAGCTGCAGTCAGTTAATAGTTGCAGGCGGTCAATAGCGGCAGATTGTCAAACAGCTCAATATCAATGGCGGTAGGGCTGCGCTCAATGATGTTATGCGCATCATCACTGGCAACGGCAAATGCCCTGTCCAGATCATGTCCGGCGGTCACCCAACAAGATAAAATGGCGGTCAGCAAATCACCGCCACCAGCAACGCCATGGGGTCGTTTTGCGTGGCGGCGTTCGGCCACGTCATGCCGGCTGATTTTCAGGTCGCTGATTCCCTGCTCGGTATTGGCAATGCCGGTGGCAATAACAGCTTCGAGCAGCGGGTTTTGTTGGAGCATTTTTCTGCCTGCCTGCGTGGCGTCCGCAACGTCCGTCACAGGCATGTCGGTCAACAGGCCCAGTTCAAATTGATTGGGTGTGACAATATGCGCCAATGGCAAAAGCCGCTGCTGCATGGTGGCGACGATGGCCGCGTCAACATATAGCCTGCCGCCGTCGCCAAGCACCGGATCGAGAATATATCGACCGTCTGGCCGCGCCGCCTGCCAGCTTTTGATGAGCGCCTCAATCGGTGCAATTTGTCCGGCACCACCCAGGTAACCGGTCACGATGCTGCCAATTTTCGGCAAAATATTCAGCGTATTAAGTGACTGTAAAATGTCGGTAAAATCTGCATGATCGAGTGAACCGCCAGCGTTTATGCCATAGCCGGGATGGGCTGCCAGCGCGATCGTGTCAACGCGCAAAGGCTGCATGCCCAATCTGGTGATCACCGGGGCGGCAACACTATTGCCAACGCAGCCATAGGTCACTGCAGATTGTATCGACAGAATTTGTTTCATCGCCATTGTTGTGCCGCGATTTCTGGAAAAACGCAAACACCAAAAAATCTCTGACAGAAACCGTGTTTGGGCACCGGATTTGACCCTTTCACATTGACTATTTTGCCCGGACATCTCATATAATCATCTCGGGGATCTGATGCTTAATCGAGGGCTGTAATGGCGAAACCGCGTCCGTTATCACCACATCTGCAAATTTACCGGCCACAATTGACATCGGTAATGTCAATTTCGCACCGGGCAAGCGGCGCGGCGTTGGCAGCCGGCACCCTATTGCTGTGCCTGTGGCTGGTGGCATTGGCGGCTGGTGATCGCTGGTATGGGGTGGCGGCGCTGGTGGTGTCGCATCCGCTTGGCCAGCTTGTGTTATTTGGCTATTCGGTGGCGTTGATTTACCACGCGCTCAATGGTGTCCGGCATTTAAGCTGGGATCGCGGCATTGGTCTGACCATTCCGGCGGTGTATCGCAGTGGCTGGATTGTCCTGCTGCTGACTGTGGGGATCACCGCATTGCTATGGACAATCGGGATATAGAAACCAGGTCATATGATGCAGGGTAAATCGCACAAACAACATGGATCAGCGGTGCCACATTGGAAGTGGCAAAGATGGAGCGCTATGCTGACCTTGCCGCTGATGGTCTATTGTGTCTATCTTTTGGGCGGTTTGGTGTCGCTTGATTATGAGGCGGCGCGTCAATTGATCGCGGCACCGTCAACAGCTTTGCCACTGGCCGTTCTGATTACAGCTGGTATGTTTCATGCAGCGCTGGGTATTGCGGTGATTATTGAAGATTATGTGCCGCTGGCGCGTGGCCGTAACGGCTTGATCCTCTGCGCAAGAATAGCGTTAGGGGGAATTGCGCTTGTCAGTTTAACTGCATTGGCGCTGATTACATTTTGACATAGGTCTGTTGGTTTTATTCGCCCAGCATTGGAAGGTTTATTATGACTGCATATGAAATAACTGACCATGAATATGACGTTGTTGTCGTTGGTGCTGGTGGCGCCGGCTTGCGTGCGACCCTTGGCATGGCCGCAGGCGGCTTGAAAACCGCCTGTATCAGCAAGGTGTTCCCGACCCGCTCGCACACGGTGGCGGCACAAGGCGGTATCGGTGCCGCCTTGAACAATATGGGTGAAGGCGATAACTGGCAGTTTCATATGTATGATACCGTCAAAGGGTCAGACTGGTTAGGCGATCAGGATGCGATTGAATATATGTGTCGTAACGCCATTCCTTCGGTCATCGAACTGGAAAATTATGGGGTGCCATTTTCGCGTACCGAAGAAGGCAAAATCTATCAGCGCCCATTTGGTGGCCATACGCTTGACCATGGCAAATCGATGGCACGGCGCGCCTGTGCCGCTGCCGACCGTACCGGCCACGCGATTCTTCATACGCTTTATCAGCAATGCCTGAAATATGCGGCGCATTTCCATATCGAATATTACGTTCTGGATCTGTTGATGACAGATGCGGGTGAATGTGCCGGGGTTATCGCGCTGTGTATGGAAGATGGCACATTGCACCGGTTTTGGGGACAGCAGACTGTGCTGGCCACCGGTGGGTATGGGCGGGTGTATTTTTCCTGCACATCGGCGCATACATGTACCGGTGACGGCAATGCGATGGCGTTGCGGGCTGGCTTGCCGCTACAGGATATGGAATTTGTCCAGTTTCACCCGACCGGCGTCTATGGTGCCGGTGTATTGATCACCGAAGGGGCGCGTGGTGAGGGTGGCTATCTGACCAATTCCGAGGGCGAGCGCTTTATGGAACGGTTTGCGCCAACAGCAAAAGATCTGGCCAGCCGCGATGTTGTCAGCCGCGCCATGACCATAGAAATCAATGAAGGCCGCGGCGTTGGCCCGAATAAAGACCATATTATGCTGCATCTGGAACATATTGATCCTGATACCTTGCATGTGCGTTTGCCCGGCATCACCGAAACCGCGCGGATTTTTTGTGGTGTTGATGTGACCCGCGAGCCGATCCCGGTATTGCCGACCGTGCATTACAACATGGGCGGCATCCCGACGAACTATCATGGTGAGGTGTTATCCCCAACCAAGACGGACGAAAATGCTGTGGTGCCGGGGCTTATGGCGATTGGTGAAGCGGCCTGTGTATCGGTACATGGGGCGAACCGGCTTGGCACCAATTCGCTGCTTGATATTGTGGTGTTTGGCCGCGCCGCCGCGCATCGGGCCAGCGAAACAGTGACAGCTGGCGCAGCGCTGGCGAAGGCGCCGCAATCTGCTACCGATAAAGCGCTCGACCGCTTTGACCGGATGCGCCATGCGAATGGCAGCGAGACAGTGGCGCAGCTTCGTCTTGATATGCAGCATGCCATGCAACGTCATGCGGCGGTGTTCCGGTCGAGCGAATCGCTGACAAGCGGTGTCCAAAGCATGGATAAAATCGCCAGCCGGATGGGGCATATTGGCGTTGCCGATAAATCAATGATCTGGAACACTGATTTGATTGAGGCTCTGGAACTGGACAATCTGATGGGACAGGCGCTGGTGACGATCCGCTCAGCCGATCAGCGTCAGGAATCGCGCGGTGCGCATGCGCATGAAGACTGGCCCGAGCGTGACGATGAAAACTGGATGAAACATACGGTGATGTGGCTGGACGAAAATAATAAATCACAGCTTGGCTATCGTAAGGTGGTGATGAACACCCTGAGCAATGATGTGGCTCCTATTCCACCAGCACAGCGCGTGTATTAGGCAAGAGCGAAAGAGGACTGTTATGGCCGAATTTAGACTGCCTAAAAATTCAACATTGACCAAGGGCGTGACGCATAAAGCTGACAATGCCGCGCAAAATGTAAAGACTTTTGAAGTCTATCGCTGGTCGCCTGATGATGACGCCAATCCGCGTATCGATAGTTTTGAAATTGATCTTGATCGCTGTGGGCCGATGGTGCTGGATGCGCTGATCAAAATTAAAAGTGAACAAGATAGCAGCCTGACCTTCAGACGGTCTTGCCGTGAGGGCATTTGTGGATCCTGTTCGATGAATATTGACGGCACCAATACGCTTGCCTGTTTGAAAAGCATTGATGATGTGAAAGGCGCGGTGAAAATTTTTCCGCTGCCGCATATGCCGGTGGTAAAAGATCTTGTGCCGGATCTTAGCCAGCCATACCGCCAGCTCACCTCAATTGAACCATGGTTGAAAGCAGACACCGCCCCGAGCGACGGCGAAGAGCGTCGTCAATCGCCGGCCGATCGGGAAAAGCTCGATGGGCTGTGGGAATGTGTTTTATGCTTCAGCTGTTCGACGGCATGTCCGAGCTATTGGTGGAACAGCGATGACTATCTTGGCCCGGCGGTATTGCTGCAAGCCTATCGCTGGATTGCTGATAGCCGCGATGAACACAAAGCGGAACGGCTGGAATCGCTGGATGATAGTTTTGCGCTGTATCGGTGTCATACCATTATGAACTGCGCCAAAACCTGTCCAAAAGGTTTGAACCCGGGCAAGGCGATTGCCAGTATCAAAAGCGAGATGGCGCAACGCTGATGCAATGACCGATCCGGCAGACCACCCGCAGCGATACCCAAGCCATCACTTAGCCAGAAAAATTGCTAACGGCGATTTATCGCCAGATGCGGGGCAACAGGTGGCGGCCGAAAGGCTGGACAGTCTGATTGACCGGCTCTGTCATAACCAGTCGCGAAACTGGATCACAAAATTGTTGCGCCCATCCCAGCCAGTGACCGGCCTTTATATCTATGGTGGTGTGGGTCGCGGCAAAACCATGTTGATGGATATGTTCGTCTCCAGCTTGCCGCATCACCCGACAGCACCGACCGTCTGGCGGTTGCATTTTCATGATTTTATGGTGCTGGCACAAGACAGCATCCATGCGGCACGCCAAGCCGGTGATGATGACCCGATCGAAGCCGCGGCAAAGCTGCTGGCGGCGCGCGGGCAGGTGCTCTGTTTCGATGAAATGGAAGTGCGCGATATTGCCGATGCCATGATTCTGGCGCGGCTGTTCTCGACGCTTCTTAACAGCGGTATTACGGTGCTGGCGACCTCTAACCGGCATGCGGATGATCTCTATAAAAACGGGCTGCATCGTGATCGGTTTTTGCCATTTATCGAACTGTTAAAATCCCGCTGTGAGATGTTTGAGCTGGCCGCTGGAATTGACTGGCGCGGCTCGGTTCTGGCGTCAATGCCGACCTGGTATCAGCCGCTGAATGCGGCCAATCAGCAATGCCTTGAAGCCGCTTTTCAGCAGCTGGCGGGTGATACAGCAATGACCAGCGAGACCATCCGTGTGGCCGGGCGTGATATCATCATCGACAAGGTGGCTGGCGATATAGGTTATGCCAGCTTTGCCAGCCTGTGTGATGTGCCATTGGCGGCACGTGATTATCTGGCGATTGCCGGGCGATTTGCCGGGCTGGTGCTGGCCGATATACCGCAATTCACCGAGTCAAATGAACATCTGGCGCGGCGCTTTATGTGGCTCATTGATGCGTTATATGATCGTGGCCGGTTTCTGGTGGCCTCGGCGGTGACAGATATTGAAACATTATATGCCGGTCATCAATGGCAATTTGAGTTTGACCGGACCGCATCGCGGCTTGGTGAAATGGTGGCACGAGGCCAGCCAGATAAGGTCTAGTTATGTCGCTATGGGTCATGTCGCTATTAGGCGGCGTATTTTTCCACAGAGCCGGTGATTAGCCTTGTATGTATTTGCATAGTCCGCTACACCACAGCGATACGCCGTTGCTGCAAGATTGTGATTGCCCAGAGCGGCGTCATTCGGATTGAGCAACAATGGAAGTGAAGCATCATGGCACGACATAAAATCTCTCTAATTGGCGCTGGTAATATTGGTGGCACATTGGCTGTGCTTGCCGGTTTGAAAGAGCTTGGCGACATCACCCTGTTCGATATCGCCGAGGGTATTCCACAGGGCAAGGCGCTTGATATTGCGCAATCAAGCCCGATTGAAAGATTTAATGCGGCGGTTACCGGGGCGAATGATTATGCCGCTTTGGCTGATAGTGACGTGGTCATTGTCACCGCTGGTGTGGCGCGCAAGCCAGGCATGAGCCGCGATGATTTGATCGGTATCAATACCAAAGTGATGAATCAGGTTGGCGCTGGTATCAAAGAACATTGCCCGAATGCTTTTGTTATTTGCATCACCAACCCGCTTGACGTCATGGTCGGGGTTCTGCAACGCGCCTCGGGTCTGCCGGCGGCCAAGGTGGTTGGCATGGCCGGGGTGCTGGATTCGGCACGGTTCCGCCTGTTCCTCGCAGAAGAATTTAATGTATCCGTCGAAGATGTGACCGCCTTTGTTCTGGGTGGACATGGCGATACGATGGTGCCGTTGGTGCGCTATTCAGCTGTTGCCGGTATACCGGTTCCCGATTTGATTAAGATGGGGTGGTCAAGCGATGCGCGGATTGCCGAGATCGTCCAGCGAACACGCGATGGCGGTGCTGAAATTGTTGGCTTGCTGAAAACCGGATCGGCTTTTTATGCGCCAGCGTCGTCAGCCATTGAAATGGCAGATGCCTATTTGAAAGACAAAAAGCGCCTACTGCCTTGCGCCGCCTATGTCGACGGTGCCTATGGGCTTGACGGTCTGTATGTCGGCGTGCCGGTGATTATTGGCGCTGGCGGTGTTGAACGCATTGTCGAAATTGATCTGAATGCGGACGAACAAGCGATGTTCGATAAGTCGGTTGGCGCGGTAAAAGCCCTGAATGATGTTGTTGACGGGCTGGCATCATAAGCGCCAAAAATCATCAATCTCTGCTATGGCGCAGCCGGGGTGTTGCGCCATACGGGCTGCCGTCATTGCAGAAGATTTGCTGAAATTTTGATTTTAACTGCGGTCTGACTTGAAATACAAAAATTACCGCATAGACTGATATGCAGTTTTTATATTTCGCGATGTATTGGAACACGACCTGCCATGGATGATGCTGCTTCGACTTTGAGTGACGTGAGCGCAGAAATTGACCTGAGCCTGTTATCGGGCGCGAATGCGACATTTATTGCGGAAATGAACCGTGCCTGGCGGGCTGATCCAAAATCTGTCGACCAGAACTGGAACGCTTATTTCGAGGCGTTTGGCGATCTGGCCTATGGCGGCGATGAAGCTGAGTCTGGCCCCAGCTGGGGGCGCGCGCCAAGCCGGGTTATTGGCGCGGTAGACCCGGATGCCTCGATCAAGGCGGTGGCCGAAGGCCATGTATCCGGGCGGACGATGAATGCCACAGATATGCGCGCGGCAACGCTTGATTCCTTGCGCGCGGTGATGTTAATCCGCGCCTATCGTATCCGCGGCCATCTTATCGCTGATCTTGACCCGCTGTCACTTGAAGACAAGCCGCTGCACCCTGAGCTTGATCCGAAAAGCTATGGGTTTGGCGATGATGACTGGGATCGTCCTATTTTCATCGATCATGTGCTTGGTCTGGAAACCGCAACGCTGAGTGAAATTATTGACCGGCTGCGGAAAACCTATTGTGGCACAATAGGCGTTGAATTTATGCATATTCAGGATCCGGCGCAAAAGGCCTGGATACAGGAACGGATCGAAGCCATCGGCAACCAGACGGATTTTACCGTTAAAGGTAAAAAAGCGATCTATGAACGCTTGGTCGATGCCGAAGAATTTGAACGCTATCTGCACAAAAAATATACCGGCACAAAACGCTTTGGGATGGATGGTGCCGAGGCGGTGATTCCGGCGCTGGAACAAATCTTAAAGCGCGGCAGCCAGCTTGATCTGCGCGAAGCTGTCATCGGTATGGCACATCGTGGTCGTTTGAATGTGCTGCATAATGTCCTGCAAAAACCGTTTCGGGCGATTATTTCGGAATTTTTAGGCAACCCGGCAAACCCGGAAAATGCCGGTGGTTCGGGTGACGTGAAATATCATATGGGGGCCTCGGCAGATCGTGATTTCGATGATGCAGGGGTGCATCTGTCACTGGCGCCGAATCCATCGCATCTTGAAATTGTTGACCCGGTTGTTGTCGGGCGGGTGCGTGCAAAACAGCAACAGCGCGGCGATCATGACCGCACCCAGGTGCTGGGCATTTTGCTGCATGGTGATGCGGCTTTTGCCGGTCAGGGTGTTGTTGCCGAAACATTTGCCTTTTCTGCGCTGCGCGGTTACCGCACGGGCGGCACAATTCACATTATTATCAATAATCAGATCGGCTTTACCACCAGCCCGTCATTTTCGCGGTCGTCACCCTATCCGACCGATGTCGCCAAAATGGTTATGGCGCCGATCTTTCATGTGAATGGTGATGATCCTGAGGCCGTCGTTCATGTGGCGCGTATTGCGACAGAATTTCGGCAGGCATTTGGTACCGATGCGGTCATTGATATGTTCTGCTATCGGCGTTTTGGCCATAATGAAGGGGACGAGCCAGCCTTTACCCAACCATTGATGTACAACGCCATCGGCGCGCATCTCTCAACCCGTGATCTTTATGCCCAGCGGCTGGTTGATGAGGGCATTTACGATACGGAAGCAGCGCAACAGGTTGTTGCCGATCGCATCGCCTATCTTGATGCCGAGTTTGATGCGGGCACCAATTATCTGCCGAACAAGGCTGACTGGCTTGAGGGCAGCTGGTCTGGCATGGTCACCGCGCATGGCGAGGACAGGCGTGGCGAAACCGCCGTCGAACTCGACAAATTGCGGCAAATTGGTGCCAGCATGACAACCCCGCCTGACGGTATGACGCTGAACAGCAAGTTGCTGCGGATTATCAAAGCACGCGGAGATATGATTGCCAAAGGCAGTGGTATTGACTGGTCGACGGCGGAACATTTGGCGTTTGGATCAATTTTGATGGAAGGCAATCCGGTGCGATTGTCCGGCCAGGATTCATGTCGCGGCACATTCAGCCAGCGGCATGCGGTGTTTGTTGATCAGGCCAATGAGGAACGCTATACGCCGCTCAATCATCTGAGTGAAGATCAGGCTGATTTTGAAGTGATTGACTCGCCGTTATCCGAAGCCTCGGTGATGGGGTTTGAATATGGGTTTTCACAGGTTGAGCCAAATGCGCTGGTCATGTGGGAAGCACAATTCGGCGATTTTGCGAATGGCGCACAGGTGGTTGTTGACCAGTTTATCTCGTCTGGTGAGGCCAAATGGTTGCGGATGAACGCGCTGGTTTTGCTGTTGCCGCATGGCTATGAAGGGCAAGGCCCGGAACATTCATCGGCGCGCCTTGAACGTTATCTGCAGCTATGTGCCGAAGATAATATGCAGGTGGTGAATTGCACCACCCCAGCCAATTACTTTCACGCTTTGCGGCGTCAATTGCGGCGGAATTTCCGCAAACCGCTTATTGTGATGACGCCGAAATCATTGTTGCGGCATAAAGCCTGTGTGTCGGATCTGGCCGATATGGGGCCGGGAACGACCTTCCATCGGCTGCTGGACGAGCGTGATACCCAGGTGCGGCATGGAAAGGTTAAGCGGATCGTTCTGTGTAGTGGCAAGGTGTATTATGATCTGGCCGCTGCACGCGATGCTGCAAAAGCGTGGGATATTGAGATTTTGCGGGTTGAGCAGCTTTATCCATTCCCGACTAAAGCTGTCAAAGAGATTTTGTCAAAAACCCCCAAGGCGAGCGTCGTATGGTGTCAGGAAGAGCCAAAAAATATGGGCGGCTGGACATTTGTGCGTGATTACATTGAAGACATCATGGCTGAGACTGGCATGCAGCAGCAACGGCTTGTTTATGCTGGCCGGGATGCGGCAGCGTCGCCGGCAACCGGCACATTATCGCGGCATAACCGGGAACAGAATGATTTGGTTGCAGCCGCGCTTGATCTGCCGAGCCAGTCAAAATCATAGGGTGTTGCTGGTAAAATCATAGGGTATCGCTGGGTAACAATTGTCATTGTAATAACCGCAGCAAAATAAGGCACCACGAGGAGGGCGCTGGAAATGGCCATAGAAATTACTGTTCCAACTTTGGGCGAATCGGTGAGCGATGCCACGGTCGCGCGTTGGATAAAAGCCAGCGGGGATAATGTGGCGGCTGATGAACCCATTGTCGAACTCGAAACCGACAAGGTTACGCTGGAAGTGCCGTCACCCGTCGCTGGCCAGCTTGGCGACATTGTGGCGGCCGAAGGGGCGGTTGTTGAAGTTGGCGCTATTCTTGCTCATATCGAGGAAGGTGCGAGCGCTGCGCCGGTAAAAGCCCCAGAGAAAAGCCAAGAGAAGGCCCCAGAGAAAGCTCCGGCAGAAGTTTCAGAGCCAGTTTCGGAACAGCCATCGGCGCCTGATCTGGCTGCCGGCACGCCAGCGGCAACAACCGCCAATGATCATTTGTCGCCAGCTGTGCGGCGGCTTGTTGCCGAACATAACATCGACCCGGCGCGCCTTACCGGTACCGGTGTTGGCGGTCGTCTCACCAAAGCCGATGTGTTGAACGCGGTAAATAAGCCCCGGTCAGCGCCATCAGTGTCAGAGCTGCCGGCAACACCGCCGCGCGCGCCATCACGGGATGTGGATGCGGCGCGTGAAGAACGTGTGCCGATGTCAAAATTGCGCAAAATTATCGCGAGCCGGTTAAAGTCAGCCCAAAATAATGCCGCCATGTTGACGACATTTAATGAAGTTGACATGACAGCGCTGATGCAGTTGCGGACAGACTTTAAAGATGCATTTGAAATGGCGCATGAAATCCGTCTGGGGTTCATGGGGGTATTTGTTCAGGCGGCGATTCAGGCGTTGCGCGAATTTCCGGCGGTCAATGCGGAAATTGATGGCGATGATATTATCTATAAAAATTACTATAATATCGGCGTTGCTGTTGGCACCCCGCAAGGTCTTGTGGTGCCGGTGATCAAAGATGCCGGTACGATGGATCTGGCCGCGACCGAACAAGCCATTGCCGATTTTGGCGCCCGCGCTCGTGAAGGTAAAATTGCACCAGATGAAATGGCTGGTGGCAGCTTTACCATATCAAATGGTGGGGTCTATGGGTCGCTGATGTCGACGCCTATTCTGAACCCGCCGCAAAGCGCTATTTTGGGTATGCACAAGATTGATAAACGCCCGGTTGTGGTCGATGATCAAATTGTGATTCGGCCAATGATGTATCTGGCACTATCCTATGACCACCGGATTATTGATGGCCGCGAGGCGGTCTCGTTCCTGAAGCGCGTTAAAGATGTGGTCGAAGATCCGCGGCGTTTGTTGCTTGGTGTATAACACAGCAGTGACGGGCAGCGGCTTTGGGCAGCAGATTCGGGAAAAAAACAGCAACAAATGATGGGCTGCAAGCATGAGCGATAAAAATTTTGACCTGATTGTGATCGGCGCCGGGCCTGGTGGATATGTGGGGGCGATTCGTGCGGCGCAATTGGGTATGCGTGTGGCCTGTATCGAAAAACGCCCCACCCTTGGCGGCACCTGTCTGAATGTCGGTTGTATTCCGTCAAAAGCCCTGTTGAATGCGTCGGAACATTATGCCAATGCAGCGTCGGGTCATCTGGCCAGCATGGGTGTGGCGATTGGCGCGGTAAAACTGGATTTGCCGGCGATGATGCAGTCCAAAGATGATATTGTGTCGGGTCTGACAACCGGCATTGATTTTCTGTTCAAGAAAAACAAAATCACCCGGCTTGAAGGCAGCGCACGCATTGATGGTGCTGGTGCGGTGACGATTGTCGATGGCAAAGATAAAGGCAGCTACAGCACGGATAAAATCATGATTGCGACCGGCAGCCATGCGTCCAGCCTGCCGGGAATTACCATTGATGAAAAACGCATTGTCAGCTCGACCGGCGCGTTAAGTCTGGATAAATGCCCGAAAAAACTGCTTGTCATTGGGGCTGGTTATATCGGGCTGGAACTTGGCACTGTCTGGGCGCGGCTGGGGGCTGAGGTCGAGGTGATCGAATTTCTGCCGCGTATCCTGCCCGGTATGGATGATGAAATTGCCAAAAAATTTCTCGCCATTGCCAAAAAACAAGGGGTGTCATTCCGCCTGAGCACTGCGGTCAAAGCGGCGAAAACATCGAAAACCGGGGTCAGTTTGACGGTCGAACCTGCGGCTGGCGGTGCGGCAGAAACGGTGACAGCCGATATTGCACTGGTGTCGGTCGGGCGGCATCCGGCAACTGACGGGCTTGGTTTGGAAGCGGCCGGTATCAGCCTGACGGAGCGTGGCCGTATCGCGGTTGATTCGCGGTTTGAGACAAGCCTTGATGATGTGTTTGCCATTGGCGATGTGATTGACGGGCCGATGCTGGCGCATAAAGCCGAAGAAGATGCGGTGGCGGCAGTGGAAATGATGGCTGGCCAGCCGGGGCATGTGGATTACGCGCTGGTGCCCGGCATTGTCTATACGGCACCGGAGATTGCCACGCTGGGGCAAAGTGAAGAGGCGCTGAAAGCGGCAAAGACCGACTATAAAAAAGGCGTGTTCCCATTTGCCGCCAATAGCCGCGCCCGTGCCCAGGGTCACAGTGATGGCTTTGTTAAAATTCTGGCATGCAGCCAGACCGACAAAGTGCTTGGTGTGCATATCATCGGGCATGAGGCAGGCACGGTGATTCACGAATGCGCCACCGCCATGGCGTTTGGCGCGTCGGCCGAAGATATTGCCCGCACCTGTCATGGTCATCCGACATTGAATGAGGCGGTGAAAGAAGCCGCATTGGCTGTCGATGGTCGTGCTATTCATATATAACTAGCGCTGGGCAGCTATAGCTAGCGTCGGGCCCGGGGATGGGTATCGCGGTGCAGCCGGATAAGATGGCCTTCATCAACCTCGGTATAACGCTGGGTTGTTGACAGGCTGGCATGTCCAAGCAATTCCTGAATGGCGCGCAGATCGCCACCATTGCCAAGCAGATGCGTGGCAAAGGCGTGTCTGAGTGCATGCGGCGTCACATGCGCCGGCAGATCGAGACTGGCCCGCAAATCTTCGACAAGACGTTGCACCGCGCGCGGCCCAAGCGCGGCGCCGCGGCTGCTGACAAATAGCGGCCCGGCGGTGCCAGCATCGAACGGACATACCGCCAGATAATCATCAACCGCCTCGGCGGCGGCACGCAGCACCGGCACCTCACGGGTCTTGCCGCCCTTGCCAAAGACGCTCAGCCAGTCGCCAAGCGGGGCGTCAGCGCGGCGCAATGCAAGCGCCTCGGAAATACGCAACCCGGCACCATAAAGCAGCATTAAAACGGCAAAATCACGTTGTTTGACCCAGTCAGCGCCACGCCGTTCAAAAATAGCCTCAAGTAATGATCTGGCGTCATCTGCGGATAGTGATTTTGGTACCGAACGGGCTGGTTGCGGCGCCCGAAGCCAGCTCAGATCAGGCACATCAAGCAGTTGCCGACGGCCACAAAAGCGGAAAAAGCTGCGCAAAGACGCGACCCGCCGCGCAATCGTCGTGCGCGCCAATTGTCGCGCCGCCATGCTTGCCAGCCAGCCGCGGAACAGCTGCCGGTCGATCATCGCAGAGGCGGTCGGCACGGTGCTGGCAAAGGCAGAAAAATCGTCAAGGTCACGGCGGTACGCATCCAGCGTATTGTCACCATAACGCTTTTCCGTCGACAGCCAGTTCAGCCAGGCCGTGCGATGCGTCGCATCAATCATCGCAATTCAACCAGAGATTCAAGCCGTGCTGCCAAGGTCACACCAATCATTTCAGCCAGCAAGACCAGTAAATCACTGCCCAGATCAGGTTGAAAACTTGTCGGGTGGTTGCCGGCAAGCAGTAACACACAGTTTGAAACCGGTGCTGGCAAGCGGTCTGGCAAACGGATCAATGCGATGCTGGCGGCAGGCTGGCCCAACAAAGTGGTGCCGGCATCATTTGGCGCGCCTAAATATATGGTGCGGCCCTGTAGTGCGGCGGTGATTCGCGCGGCTGGCTGGACGTCAAGCCCGGCCGCCACGATGCCGGCCAGGCTGGTTTCCGACTCGATGATCAACAGCGATTTCTGTAGATCGAAAATCGTTGGAAATTCGGCGGAGATGACATGGCATAACCCGGCCAGATCGGTGCTCGCCAAAAGCGCCAAGGTCGCATGATGAAGCCGTTTCCAGCTCACCATATTCTCGGCGGCGACATGCAACAGCGATTTGTGCGCCAGACCAAGACGTCTGGCCTCATCACGCGCGCGCGCGGCCAGAGCCGGACTCAAATCAACGATATTTGCCATATCCGGGTCTGCAATATCCGGATTTACCATATCAGGTTTAAACTGGCCCGGA
>ERZ802819.811-NODE-811-length-20394-cov-65.6591_pt1 | contig 20394 bp, 21 predicted proteins | sample MGYA00345647_ERZ802819 | MGnify/ENA primary metagenome ERZ802819 (study PRJEB30503, sample SAMEA104212355) | marine metagenome | biome: Westerlies Biome; feature: [SRF] surface water layer (ENVO:00010504) within the epipelagic zone...; material: water...
TGAAGCGAATAATTTATTCCCACAGTTAGCACAGTGATAAAAACCTTTTCTTTTCTCTTTTAAAAGATCGCTAGTGTAAGGTCTTTCAGTACCCTCATTAAACATGATCTCTTTTTGCTTTTTAGATAAATTCGGATTGATAACCTTTTTAGCTGATGCAACTAAAAAGCTAGTAGGAAATATAGAAGAAATTAATGAAAGTGCTAATAATTTAATAAATTTTCTTTTGAATAAACGCATATTTATTTATTATAGTAATTAAATGAAAACAATTTTTTTATTTTTTTTAACTATTTATATTGCATATTACCTTTTTCGTCCTGTGACAAAAAAAGAGATAAAGAAATTTAACGATCCAGATAACTGGTCAAATATGGGTTTTTAATCGCTTAATTTTCCCACCATCAATTGCAATATTATTAAAATTTAAATTAGAACTTCTTATTAAACTATAAACTAACTTTGCAACTTCTTCTGGTTTAGTAGGTCTTTTAATTTTATCAGCTTTACATCTTTGTTTTAAAATTTGTTTTACACTTTTTTTTAAAATTTTGGAATCTGTCTCCAGTAGTTTTTTTAGCCTACTTGTTAATGTCATGCCTGGGTGAATTATTGATACTGATACTTTATCAATTTTACCTTGCATTGCTAATGACCTAGAAAAATTATTTAGTGCAGAGTTTACTGCGCCCCCTATCATAAATGTATTTGAAGGATTTCTAGCTGCTCCTCCACCAATATTTATTACTTTTCCTTTATTTCTTCTTAAAGTTTTCCAAAAGTTTCTGCTTAATCTAACTGCAGCTTTAAATTTAAGATTAAAACCGTCATCCCAAACATTGTCTTTTAGATTTAAAAAGCTACCACCTTTAGTTGCTCCAGCTACATTAATTAGATAATTTAATTTTTTAATTTTGGCTCCAATAGAGTTGCATGCAGATAATGAGCGTAAGTCTTTTGAAATTATTATTGAATTTTTAGGAAATTTTAAACTAGTTTGAATTTTTTTTAATTTAGCTTTTGATCTTGCAATCAAAATAACTTTAATCTTTTTTTGATTTAATTCTTGAGCTATAGCTGAACCTATTCCTTGGCTTGCTCCTGTGATCAAAGCTATCTTCATTGAACTGACCAGCCTCCGTCCATAATCATATTTGATCCAGTAATTTGTTCTGCTTCATTGGTTGTTAAGAAATAAGCCATACTCGATACATCATTTTTTTTAATAAATTCCATAGAAGGATGTTTTTCTTTTATCAGATCTTTTTTAGCTTTGTTAAAAGATATTTTTCTATCATTTGCAATTTTTTTAATTTGTTTAATTACGAGCTCTGTCAGAACAAATCCAGGACCTATTGCATTACAGGTTATATTTTCTTCAGCTGTCTCTAAGGCTACAACTTTGGTTAGTCCTACTAATCCATGTTTGGATGATACATAGCCAGATTTATTCTTTGAAGCTACTTTTCCATGAACAGATGAAATATTAATTATTCTCCCCCATTTATTTCTTCTCATAATCGGCAAAACCTCTTTAATCATTCTAAATGGAGTTGTTAAATTTAATTCAATTATATATTCCCAAATATTATCAGTAAATTTAGTTATTGGTGCAACGTGCTGTCTTCCAGCACAATTAACAAGTACATCAATTTTTTTAAATTTCTTAGTGGTGTTTTTTACAAATTTATAAAGATTTTTTTTATTTAATAGATTGGCATTCATTACAATCGATCGATTAGAGTTAAATAATAACTTAATTTTCTTCATTTCATTCTTATTTATCAATCCAGCAATTGAAATGTTATAATTCTTTTTATAAAAAAATTTAGCAATATCTAATCCTATACCGCTCGTACCACCTGTTATTATTATCGTTCTCATATAATCTTTATTTCGAATTTTCCTAAGTTTTCATAATTTATATTAATATGATCTTTTTCTTTTATATTGTAAGGCTGAATTAAAGATCCACATAGTAGATAATCTCCTTTTTTAAATGCTATATCTTTATCCTTAAACTCATCAATAAAAGCTTTTAATGAAATTTTAGGATCTATTCTTTTCTCTCCTGTAAAAAAGGGTTCAGTCATCTGATTATTAATATTAAGCTTAATTTTTACTTTATTTAAGTTAATATTTATCCAATTTTTAATTTCATTACCTATAATTATCTTGCCTCCATTGCCATGGTCAGCAATACCTAAATACATTTGAGTTAATTTATTAAAATTAGATTTAGAATTTTGTTCGTATCTTGATGAAGTTATGTCAATAGCTGTAAATAATTTTATGTTTTCTAAGTTATTTACAAGATCATCATTAATTTTATAATCCTGATCAAACTTAAAAGCGTACTCACATTCTATATTTGAAAAAGGAATATCCTCATAATTTATTTCACATTCTGAAGGTAGAATAGTATTTTCAAATATTTTACCTGGCACAGGTCCATCAAAGCCCTCTTCTATTTGAACCTCCTTAGCTACGGCACCAATCTTCCAACCTACTGTTTTTTGTTTAATTTTTTTATAAAATAAATTTAATGCTTCGTACGCTTCCTCTCTTGTAGAAGGAATTTCATTCTTATCAAAATTATTTAAATCAATAAGGGTTTTAGACTCCCAAGCATTTGCTAATTCATCACTTAATTTATTCATATAAAATATATTTAATAACTATATTTAATTTGATTATTATTTAATAATGATATTAATACATCATGGAATTATCAATCGATAAAGCTGAATTTGCTAAGACTTCACTTGAACAAATATCAGAAGCTTTAAAAAAAGGGTTAGTTCAAAACTATAAGTCAGTTGAAATATCTATCGAAAATTGTCCTGATCTAACAAAATGGGACTGTCCGGCTTCTGGCCTAAGTGGAAATCAAAAAATTATTGATGTTGGCGGCGAACCTTATATGCACGATAAAAGATTTATAGGTGCTGAATTTGATTTTGAAGAGATTGCAAAAAGAATTGGATCTGAAAAATCTTATGCTTTAGGAGCAGGATCTGGTGCTATGTCATGTTTAGATGGGCATTGTGGTGAATTAGTTATTAATGAAAATTTAATTAATAATGAGTCTAGATCAATAATTGCTCAAGTAGACGAGCAAAATAATTGCAAAGCATCTAAATATTCTGCTCGCAAACACGGTGGTTTAGGAAATATTTACTACTCTGATGGAAAAACAGGAAAAGTTATTAAGATTATAATTAAAGGAAGATCTGGTGAACAAGGTTCTCTACCTCAAGCTATGCGTAAAGCTTTGAGTGATAATCTTTCAATCTCAAATAATAATCATGTGGCCGTAGCAGGTATTTTTAGAATTTTAAAAGGTAAAATTAAATCTCATGTTCAACCAGACTACGATACTATTAAACATGAATATTACGACCCAAAACAAATGAAATGTGTGAAAGATTTTTTACAGTTCTATGAACCTATTGGGCCTCATTTTCAATGCTACTCAATCCTTTGGACTGGTGATCCTACAGGAGGAAAACTGAATTTAAGAGAGTCAGGTGAACACACACATTTTCACTCCTATAAAGGAACCCAAGATGCTGGTCATTATCACTTCGATGTAACACCTAATGATATTGAATATGAGTGTTATTTTAATATTGCCCCTGAAGTTCATAGGGTAAATAATATTTATAAAAAATTGAAAAGTACAAAATAGTTTGTTTTAATATAAATGTGAAAAATATTTATACTTGGGCAGCTAATCCTGCAAAAAGAACTGTCACTGTGGGTGATATAATAGAAGCTAAAGGAAAAAAAATTCTTACTCAAGTAACTGCTAATAACTCATTAGAGGCAAAAGCAGCTGAAGAAGCTGGTTTTGATATGATAATAGGTAGTGCTTCAAACGTTAAGAAGGTTAGAGAGGGATCTAAATGTCTTTTTTATACTGCGGCACTTGAACTACATAATTATCCTACAGCCGAGGATGTGCTACGTGGTGCCTTCAAAGCTTTAGAGAACGGTGCTGATGCAGTTATGACTGCAAGAAGTATGGATATAGTTTCTATGCTCGCAAAAGAAGATGTTCCAGTTATGGGTCATTTAGGTCTGGTTCCTAGAAAATCTACTTGGATTGGTGGATTAAGAGCTGTAGGCAAAACTGCTGATGAAGCATACGAACTATTTAAAAAATTTAAACGTTTAGAAGATGCTGGAGCTTTTTCAGCTGAATGTGAAGTTATTCCTGAAAATGTTATGGGCGAAATATCAAAAAGAACAAGTATTGTTACTGTATCTCTTGGATCTGGAAAAAAAGCTGATGTTATGTATTTATTCATGAATGATATATGTGGTGAACAAGAAAAGTCCCCTAGACATGCAAAAGCTTATACAAATTTAAAAAAGATGAAAGATGAAATTGAAATTGAAAGAGTCAAAGCACTAAAAGCATTTATCAAAGATAGTTTAGAGGGAAAATTTCCTGGACCTGAAAACTCAGTTAATGTAAACGAAGAAATTTTAGAAAATTTTAAAAAAAAACTTTAATCTTTTTTAATTGGAATAGTTGGATGCCTAGTTGTAGATGTAACAATATTTACACCAAGCTTTGCCTCTCTTAATATAATATATAATCCAGCTCCAATTATTAAAAGACTTCCAAAGTAGACATTAAGACCTGGAAGGTCTTGAAACACTAAGTATCCAATAATACCACCAGCAATGATTTGGATATATTGGGCAGAGGCAAATATTGATGACGGTAAATGTCTAGCTGAATTTATAACAAAAATTATAGCTACTCCTCTAAATGTACCACCCATCAAGTTTACAAATAAATCATTAATTGGCATCGGTTTATAAAAATAAACAGCAACAATTCCAGCAAATAAAATCATCAATAATTTTCCATAGATAAGAAAAGAAAACAAACTTTCCTGTTGTCCGTATTTTCTAACTATTAAATAACTAGCAGCTGGCAGGAACGGCATTATGATAGCCAGTATTCCTATTTTACTAAACTCATTACTAAAAGGATCAATAGCTATGATAGCTCCAATAAATCCAATTATAGTTGCCAAATACCTTCTCCAACTAACTTTTTCTTTTAAAAAGATAGCGCCCCCAATTGTTAATAATAAAGGAATAGTAAAAATGATGCTGTAAAGTGTAGTAAGGGGTAAATAATAAGTTGAATAAACGAAACTACTCATAGCCAAAAACATTGTTAGGGTTCTAAAAAAATGGACAGTGAAACTTGCCTTTTTTAATTTATGCCAAGCATGTTTATATTGAGTATAAATTACTACAGTTATTAATGCTGCAAATGAAGAAAATAAAACAATTTGAGTGGAGTGATATCTATTAATTAAATCTTTTGAGATTGTGTCCTGACATACAAATAGAAAGTAGCCTAACAAAGCTAACACAAAATTTGTGTAGTTGACCCGCTTAGTTACGGATTGCATTTAATAAATTATATGACGTTTGGTAAATCTCTTTTTGAGTTTTTAAAAGTTGGTAATGGATACTTATAAGTCCATTTTCTTGGAATACATTTATTTTTAGCCTCTTCCCACATTGCTATCCATTGTTTGTAATTATTTACTTTAATATTTTTTCTATTTTTACTTTTTACTACAAAACTTGGTAATGGATCCCTACCAGAATGTTGTCCTGTTTTATTAAATCTTAAATCCATACTTATTCTAAAATTTTTTGATTTATTTGGAAGAGAGCAATGGATTAAATACCTACTTAATAAAATAATATCACCAACATTGGCCTCTAAAGCAATAGTTTTTAAATCATCTATTTTTTCTTTACCTTTAATTTCAACTTGACCTTTGCTGCCTGTATCATGGTTTACTAAACCTAATTTATGACTTTCTTTAACAGCCAACATACATCCATTTTCTATTCTTGTTTTTGTAAAAGGTATCCAGCAAGTAACTAATTCAGTGCCCTTTTGACCTTTTTTATTCATTACACCGGCATCTTGGTGCCATGGGGTTCTTCCAACTAAACCATCATGTAAATTTTTTTTAGAAATTGCTTTTTCAGGTTGTTTTATTCTAGAATTTTGACAAGGATTAGAAGAAATTTCCTGTCCAAGTATTTTAGAAACTTTTTCTAGAATTTTATTATTTTTAATTAGATTAAAGATGGATTGGCTTGCAAAAAAATCGCTGTCTACATTAACATTTTGTGGAAGTCTTATATTAAAATATTGATCCAATTCTGGAATATTCAATTTAACTAAATGCGAGTATTTCTTTTTAAAGCTTAGCCCTAATACTCTTTTTTTATCTTTTTTAGGAACGAATCTATGAACTAGTCTGTTCATGATGAAAGCCATGTCGTTTAATATTGGTTCTAAGTCTAATTTATAATCCAGAACATTTCGAATTCTTACAAAACCGTTTTTCTCGAATTCTTTTTTAATATTTTGAGCCATGGAATCTTAAGATAATTACAAAAATAATATCAAAACCAAATTATACTGCAAGTGCTTTTCTCATCTCCTCATCATCCATTTTCTTACCAAGATAAGCCTCGATCACAGCATTGTCGTCTTTAACTTTCGATGGAGTTCCCTCAGCTATTTTTTGACCATGATCAAATACTGTTACTGTATTACAAGTATCCATCACTACTTTAAGAATGTGCTCAATAATAATTAAAGTAAGACCGTACTTGTCTTTTAATTGCATAATAATCTTCATGAGGTTATCCACGTTGACTGGTGATAATCCTGCTGCTGGTTCATCTAACATCAACAACTTTGGTTTCATAGCGATAGCTCTGGCTAATACTAATAATCTTCTCTGACCTCCAGAAAGTTCACTTGCATTTAGTTCAGCATAATCTGCTAAACCTACAAATGATAAAAGCTCCATCATTTCTTCTTTAATGGCTCTCTCTTGATCCCAAATTTTTTTTCTTCCCACAACTGCATCAATAAAACTATATGGAACTTTGGTATGATAACCAGCCATCACATTATCAATTACTGTCATATCTTGATAAAGTCTTAAAAGTTGAAAAGTTCGAGATAAACCATATCCAGCTATTTTATATGGTGGTGTAAAGGTAATATCATGCCCATCAAACTCAATATAACTTCCTGGGTCGCTATCATATATTCCTGAGACTAAGTTAAAAAATGTGCTTTTTCCAGAACCATTCGGTCCAATGATGCCTCTTATTTCATTTTTTTTAAGTTCAAAATCTACTTTATCCATAGCTTTTAAACCACCAAAAGATTTTGTTAGTTGTTTAGTTTTTAAAATCATTATGTTTTTTCTGTTCCTGTTTTCTTTTTAAATCTTTTCTCTAAAAAGTATCTGTCAATAAAACCACCAATACCTTTTGGCATAAATAAAATAGTTAAAACTATAGTTAGACCAAATATTAACAATTGGTATTTGTATAAAGGACGAGTTAAATCGTAAACAATTGTAATAATGACTGCTCCAATTATTCCTCCCCAGATATGTCCTAACCCTCCGAGCACAACCATAGCTAAAAAAGTTACCATCTCAATAACTGTATAGTTATTTGGATGGATATATCCTGGCGGCATATGAGCATATACAGCGCCCGCAGCACCAGCGAACATAGCACTTAAAATAAACGCTAATATTTTATATTTCTTTACGTTAATTCCGGCAGCAGCAGCACATATCGGATCCTCTCGTATAGACATAAATGCTCGACCAATTCCAGATCTCAAAATACTAAATGAAAAATAAACGGCGATTATCATTATAGTCATTGAAATAAAATAATATCTATCTGGTGAGTCAAAATTAAATCCCATTAAAGATGGAGTTGGAATATCTGAAATACCAAACGTTGATCTAAAGAAATTTCCATTTTCAATAAATAATCTAATTGCCTCTCCTCCACCTAATGTTGCTAAGGCTAAATAAGGTCCCTCTAATCTAAAAGATGGTATACCCATTGCTACACCAAAAAATGCAGTAACCACGATTGCTATTGGTAAAGTAATCCAAAAGCCCAATCCCAAATAAAGAAATAATGTTCCAGCAGTATAAGAACCAACTGCAAAAAGTCCGACGTGGCCTACTGTTACTTGTCCGCAATATCCTTTAACAATATTCAATCCTGCTGCAACTACTATGTTAACAAAAATAAGTGTTGCTAAATGAGATTGATATACATCTGTAAAAATAACAGACGGTACAAGGGCAAGAATACAAAAAGCTATTATAAACGCGATAAAAGGATAGTTTCTAATTAATATTTTGAATTTTTCCATTAACCAGCTTCTTTCAAAAAGTAATCTGAGTCATGGCTTGATGTAAGTAATTTTTTATTAGTTTTCTTAATTTTTGGAAGATAGCTTACATTCTTATATTTCCAAACGACAGGTTTGCTTAGCGCATAACTTCCATAAATGAAAAATCTTTTTTTACCTTTTTCCTCTCTAAATAATGTTACTCCGTGGTAGGAATTTGGAGTAGATTGAAAGAATATAACGCTACCTCTTGAAGGCGTAAATTCTTTAACTTTTGTTAATTCTGAAATACTTGGGAACCTTTTAAAACTTTTTCTTAGTTTCATATCTGCTTTTTTTTTAAATATTGTTAATGATCCACCATTCTTTTTAGGGATATCATTTAGGTAAATTAGAAAATTATAAAGTCTTGTCACATCATCTCTATGAGGTCTTAATCTATAGCCGCCTCTGGATACAGAAAAATCAATATCTAAATTTACATCTGGATTTTTATAGGATTTTCCTAGCATTTTTTCTAATTCTTTCGAATTCATTAATTTTTTATTTGTATACTTTTGAGCTAAGAATTTCTTTGGCAAGAAAGTGTTTGACCATCCATAAGTTTTAAACGTCTTTTTAAAACAATTTTCAACTTTTCTATAAAACGATTTACTATTAAATTGATTGTATAATTTTCTCGATAATTTTGATTTTTTTAGATAACTTTTGAAATTTTTTGAACCTTTATTAATTCTATTTCTTCCCCCTTGAATAAGATCATCAAAAGATTTAGCTTTTTTAATTTCATTAATAAGTGTTTCGCAATCTCTTGCTGATATAGCTTTTTTTCCAATCATTACTGGAAAATTGCTTTTAACTTTTGATAATTTATTAACTTCGATCATTTTTGTAATTTCTTAATAAAAAATGAGCGGTAATTTTACCTACCGCTCATTAATTTTTATTTATTATAAACCAGCGCTAGCGTTGAAAGTAACTGTACCTGCAACGGCTGTTTTAAAGTTCTTACCACCTCTTGTGTACTCAATCATAACAGGAGTTCTGTTACCATCTCTACACTCAGGTGATCCTGATTTACAGAAATTAATTGGACCAGATGCTAAACCTCTAAAGTCAGTTGTAGCAGCAATCGCGTCTCTTAAACTATTTCTATCAGCAGCTAGATCTCCAGAGAATTTAGTCTTTTTAAGAGCTATCTCTAAAATATCTAACAAGTCCATCATTTGAGAAAAATCGTGTCCTGGTACAACACCGTATTTGTCTTTTACCATTTTCACGAATTTTTTAGCTATAGGTCTTTTGTCAGACGCAGCAAATGCAGCAGCATATGTTACACCTTTAGCAGCAGATCCAGCGTTTGTTGGGATCTCTACTTTTGAACCAATAGAAGCTGTTACTCTGTAAACAGATTTTGGAATTCCAACTTCATATGATTGAACTAGACCACGTACTGTCTCGTCCATCAGTGCTGAAATTACAAGCACCTCTGGATTAGTAGCTTTAGCTTTTGTTAAGTAACTTCTAAAGTCAGTCTCTTTCTCACCTGACTGAACCATATAAGCAGGCTCAACATTATAGTTTTCTCTCATGTAATCAGCTAATGATAATGCAAAATCTTTACCAGCTGCATCAGGACCATAGATATAAGCTATTTTAGTACCTTGGTTTTCTGCAGTGTATTTACCTTGTACGATTTTGTAAAATCTAGATGATACAGGCACTCTGAAAATGTATTCACTACCTTTTTTAGTAATGTCTGCATTTGTAGAGTGAGGTATGATTTGTGGAACTTTAGCTTTAGCAGATACTGGTACCATTGGTAATGTAACTGAACTACAGCTTGATCCGATTATAACGTGAACTTTATCTTGGTAAGCAAGTTTTGTTGCATTTGCTACACCTTTCTCAGATTTACATTCATCATTATAAAGTGTTAAGTCAACTTTTTGACCGTTAATAGTGCCCTCTTTATTCCATAGAGCAACCGTATCAGTAATTAACTCTCCGTGTTTATATCCAACATCTGAAAGCATTCTGAAAGAAACACCAATTTTGATTGTTTCTGCCTGTGCTAATGTTGTGATTACTAAACCTACGGAAAAGATAATTGTCGAAAAAACAAATTTAAGTTTGTTCATATTTCCCCCATTTGTTATTTAATTGTTGCTTAGGCTATAAAAAAATAGTTATATTGTCAAAACGTTAAACAATTTATTTAATCAAAAATTTTTTGGGGGAAGATTGTTAAAAGTAAATCAACTAGTTTCTGGATATGGAACCGTCCAAATTTTAAATGGAGCAAACATGAAAGTTGATAAACAATCTGTAGTTGCATTACTTGGTGGAAACGGAACAGGTAAATCAACAATTTTAAAAGCTGCTTCAGGGTTAATTAGATCATGGAAAGGAACTATTGAATTCAACAACGAACAAATTCAAAATTTACCTCCACACGAAATTGTAGCAAGAGGTTTAGTTCAAGTTACTCAAGGTAAAGATGTTTTTCCAGCAATGTCGGTCACAGAAAATTTAAGATTAGGTGGTTTTATCTTAAAAACAAAACAACAATTAAAAGACAATTTAGAAAAAGTTTTTAATTATTTTCCAAGATTAAATGAAAGAAAAGATCAATTAGCTGCTACCCTTTCTGGGGGAGAACTACAAATGTTGTGTATCGGTCGAGGCTTAATGTCAAATCCTAAAATGATAATGTTAGATGAACCTAGTGCTGCCCTAGCGCCCCAAATCGTTTTAGATATTTTTAAGAACATAAACAGAATTAGAAAAGATGGATTGACAGTTTTAGTTGTGGAACAGAATGTGAGAATGGCTTTGCTTTTAGCGGATTATGGTTACGTTATTAAAGATGGCGTAATAAATGTTGAGGGAGAAAGTAAAAAACTTATGTATGACGAAAGCGTGAAAGAATCTTATTTAGGAGGCACAAAAGCAAATGTTTGAAAAATTTAGGTTAGGAAAAAGAGGAGAAAATATTATATTTACTATTTTTATATTAATTTATGTTGCTTATTGTCTAAATAGTCCTGACATGAGTTTTGAGTCTTTTAAAACTGTACTAACCATTGGTCTATCTGTAGGGATTATTTATGGATTGGTAGCTCTAGGTATTTCATTAATTTATACAGGCTTAGATGTTGTTAATTTTTCCCATGGTGAATTTTTCATGATTGGAGCTTTTGCAGGCCTAACCATGTTCAATATTTTGGGTAATCAAGATTGGATTTTTAACTTATTTCCTGAAGCTTATGGTTGGATTATTTATGTAATTTGTCTTTTTACAGCATTTGTATCAATGGGATTATTCGGTGTTTTTATTGAAAGAATTTTTTTAAGACCACTTACAAAAAAAGGTGGTGGTTACACGGTTGCAGGAATGGGAATAATTATTTGTGGTTTTGGTCTTTCGGTTGTTTTAATTAATGTTGCCTATTTAATTTGGAACCCGGTAGCTAAACCTTTTCCGGCTGAGCTTGGTCTACCAATGGAAATTGGAGGAATATTTTTACCGATCACTTATGTATGGATGATTATTGTGGGTTTATTTGTTGCTGGAGGTCTTTGGGTATTTTTAAATAAAACAAAAATGGGTTTAGGTATCCGAGCTGTAGCATTTTCAAAAGATGTTTCAAATCTAGTTGGAATTAATGTTCCTTTGTATATCTCAATAATTTTTGGTATCGCTTGTGCAATAGCTGGTATAGGAGGAACTTTAGTAGGACCAACATACCAAGTTGTTGTTTTTATGGGTTACATAATTTTAATGAAAGCTTTTGCTGCTGCTGTAGTTGGCGGCTTTGGTAATTTACCTGGAGCAATTGTTGGAGGCTTTACTGTTGGGATTTTTGAAACTGCATCTTCTTTTTATGTTTCTGGAAGTCACAAAGATTTATATGCATTCTTATTAATGATTATAGTTCTTATGATCAAACCAACTGGTTTCTTTGGTGTACAAGTAAAAATGAAAGCCTAATGATTAAAAAAGATACAAAAGTAGCTGTATTGGGCGCTGGAGCAATGGGTTGTTTGTTCGGAGGCTTATTAGCAGAAAAAGGTCTTGATGTTGTTCTGATAGATGTTTGGAAAGAGCATGTTAATGAAATTAATTCAAAAGGTTTAAAAATGATGGGTCATGGAGGTGACCGAATTATAAAAATTAAAGCAACAACAGAACCCCAAAAATTAGATAAAGTAGATGCAATAATTGTAATGTGTAAAGCTACTGCATTAAAAACAGCACTTACAAACGCAAAAAATATTATTGGAGATAAGACAATGTTGATGTCTTTTCAAAACGGTATAGGGCACGAAGAAATAATGCAGGAAATTGCAGGAAAAGAAAAAGTTTTAGGCGGATCTACAACTCAAGCTGCAAGTGTACAAGGTCCTGGAATAATTCAAAATCATGCAAGTTTACCTTCATGGATTGGTGAATACGACGGAGGCGCAAGTGAGAGAGTTAAAGATTTAGCAGAAACCTTCACTGCTTATGGTTTAGAAACATTGACTGAGGAGAATATTAAAAAGAGAAAATGGATGAAATTATTTGCTCTTACAGCTATTGGACCGCTATCTGCTATTTTTGATTTGCACCACACAGATTTATACATCTCTAATAAAAATCAAGTAATGTCTAGAAAATTGGGTAAAGACATCATTCTTGAGACAAGAAATGTTGCTAAGGCTGATGGAGTTGACGTTACAGAAGATGAATGTTTAGATATGTTCAATCGAATTGTGGACTCTAGACAAACAAATAAATCTTCAATGGCATTTGATGTTTTAAAAAAAAGAGCCTCTGAAATTGATTTCATTAGTGGTGCTGTTTCTAGAATAGGTAAAAGGCACGGAGTGAAAACACCTTTGAATGATCTAATGTATAATATTATTAAAATTAAAGAGGGAATGTATACTTAAATATACATGAGTAATGAAATCGTCTGGTCTCCTCCAGAAGAAATAGTAAAGAACTCAAAATTAACCAAATTTTTAAAATTTTGTAAGTTAAGCGACTATGATGAGCTTGAGAAAAAAAGTTATGCTGATCCTGGTTGGCTTTGGGACAATGTTATTAAATTTTCTGATCTAAAATTTTATCAATCCTATGAGAAAATCATGGATGATAGTAAGGGGGCACCGTGGACTAAATGGTGTGTAGGTGGAAAAACAAATATTGTTCTTAATTGTATTGATCGGCATAAAGATAAAAAATTTTTTAACGAAACTTTTATATTTGCAGAAAGAGAGGATGGAACTAAAAGTTCAATTACTTATGAGGAATTTAACAAGCAAATCTCTAAAGTAGGTAATGCTCTTAAGATAAATGGTTTTCAAAAAGGTGATGTGATTGCACTCTATATGCCTCAATTTATAGAAACCTACATTGCTTATTTTGCAATTTTAAAAATCGGTTGTATCGTTCTTCCATTATTTTCTGGTTACGGTTCTAATGCTGTAGTTGAGAGATTAAATATTGCAAATGCAAAAGGTATTTTTACTGTAGAAAAAACTTTTAGAAAAGGAAAAGAAATAAAGATGTTTGATCTTATCAAAAATGATTTGGATCAGGTGAATTCTTTAAAAAAAGTTTTTTTATTAGGTGATGAAAAAGGTAAAAAAATATTTAATTGGGAAAATTTTAAAAATGTTTCAGATAAATTAAAGACTGAAGAAATGGAAGCTGAAGACCCAGCGATAATTCATTTTACATCTGGGACAACTGGTAAACCTAAAGGGTGTGTGTATACACATATTGGTTTAGTGACTAAGATGTCTTTCGATGAGGGAGTTTTAGCAGATTTTAAACAAACTGATGTTCATTTATGTATGGCGGATATGGGATGGATGGTTGGCTCTAAATCTGCAACTATCGCCTCGTCTCACGGTGCAAAAATGTTAATTGCAGAAGGTGTTCCAGATTTTCCTGACGAAATTAGATTTTGGAAATTAATAGAAAAATATAAAGTATCTTGGACTGAATTATCTCCAGCATTAATTAGAGCTCAAATGATTAAAGACAAAAATTTATTTAAAGATATAGATTTAAGTTCGCTTAGGATTATCTGTACTGGTGGTGAACCTTGGACTGAGAAACCTTGGAAATGGTTATTTGATTTTATTGGTAAATCAAAAGTTCCTATAATGAATTCAGCAGGTGGAACTGAAGTATCTGGTTCTATACTTCATTGTTGTTTACATAGACCTTTTAAAGTTGGTTCTTTTAATGCGCCTATTCCCGGAATGAGTCCAGGAATTATTACTAATGATGGAAAAGAGGTAGAAGTAAATCAGATGGGTGAATTAATAATGAGAAAGTCATCCATTGGTTTAACCAAAAGTTTATGGGGTGATGATGATCGTTATATAAATAATTATTGGACGGTAATTAAAAACTTTTGGGTACATGGAGATTTAGCTAGTAGGGATAAAGATGGCCATTGGTATCTTCATGGTCGGTCTGATGACACAATAAAAGTTTCAGGAAAAAGAATAGGTCCTTCTGAATTAGAGAGTGTTGTTGTTAAAAGTGGAAAAGTTAAAGAAGTAGCTGCGGTAGGTATTCCTGATGAAAGTAAAGGATCTAAAATTATACTATCCATAGTTCCTTTAGCTGAAAAAGACGAACTAAAAGTTGATTTTTTTGCTGATTTAATCATTAAAGATTTAGGGAAGTCATTTAAGCCTGATAAAATAATATTTGTAAAAGATTTACCTAAAACTCGAAATATGAAAATAATGAGGAGAGTTATTAAATCTTGTTTAACAAATGAGGATCCTGGAGATGTTTCTACTTTACTAAATCCAGAATCTGTTGAGGAGATAAAACAGCATGCAATTTAAAGATATTCTTTATGAAGTTAAAGATGATTACGCTCATGTAACAATCAATAGACCTAAAGTTCTCAATGCTTTTACTCCCGTTACACTTCAAGAATTAAAGACCGCTTTAGATACAGCTGAAAAAGACAAAGAAGTTGGTGTGATAATATTATCGGGTTCAGGCGATAGAGCTTTTTGCTCTGGTGGAGATATGAACTGGGAAAGTTCTAAGGAATTTCAAGATCATGAATACGAATTTCATATTCATCTAACAAAATGTAGTAAACCAATAATTGCTAAAGTCGATGGTTACGCTATTGGAGGAGGAAATCACATGGCCTATTTTTGTGATCTTACTATCGCTAGTGAAAATTCTATATTTGGACAGAACGGTCCCAGAGTAGGATCTCCAGCTGGTGGCGCTATTGTAGCTCATTCAGCAAATATTTTAGGTCACAAACGTGCTAGAGAAATGTGGATGACCTGTAAAAGATATTCAGCAAAAGAGATGCTAGATTGGGGTTTAATAAATTCTGTAGTTAAGAGAGAAAAATTAGACGACGAGGTAAAAAAATATGGTGATGAAATATTAAAAGCTGCTCCTACTTGTTTAAAAATATTAAAAGCAAGTTTTAGAAAACAATTTGATGAAATCTTAAAGATTACTCAAAAAAGTATGGTAGATGAAGTTTCTCCCAACTATTTCAAAACTGGAGAACAAGCTGAGGGTGCAAAAGCTTTTTTAGAAAAAAGAAAGCCTAATTTCAAAAAATTTCGTTAATGAAAATTAAATCAATCAAAGCAATAACTTTGAGCATGCCTTTCAGTCATGGTGGAAAAAAAGTAATTTTTCATGGCAAAGAATGGAAAAGTTTAGAATTTAACATTGTTAAAGTAGAAACTGATAAAGGTATTACAGGTTGGGGTGAAGCATTTGGTTACACTAGTTGGAAGTCAGTGAAAATTGCGATTGAAGATATGGTTGCTCCCCTGCTCATTGGTAAAGATATGGCTGACATACCAAAATTACTTTTAACTTTACAAAAATCTTTACATTTGTTTGGGCGTTACGGAATTACCATGTTTGCAATTTCAGGAGTAGAAATAGCTTTATGGGATGCTTTAGGTAAGGAAAAGAATAAACCTATTCATGAATTATTAGGTAAAAAAAATAATGATCTTTTTAAAGCTTATTCAAGTTTATTTAGATATGGAGACCCAAAGATTATAGAACAAAAATGTAAACAATCATTAGATGATGGTTATCAAGCAATTAAGTTACATGAAATTGAGAATGGTTGCATTGAAGCTGGGAGAAAAGGAACAGGTAATCTTCCTTTAATGCTAGACACAAATTGTCCTTGGACTTACGAGGAAACACTTTCAAAAAAAGAATTTTTAAAAAAAATGAAATTAACTTGGCTTGAAGAACCAGTTTATCCTCCAGAAGATTACGAAACACTTGCTAAACTAAAGAAAGAACTAGAAATACCAATAGCTTGTGGTGAAAACGCATGCACAGAGTTTGAATTTAAATTAATGATTAATCAAGAAGCAGTAAGCTATGTACAGCCATCCGTTATAAAAGTTGGTGGTATATATGAGATGTTTAAAATTATAAAATTTGCTGAGACAAATAATATATCAGTGATGCCACATACTGCTTACTTTGGCCCAGGTTTCTTAGCCACATTGCAACTGGCTGCTTTGATGCAAAGAGATACTTATATTGAGCGATTTTATCTTGATATAGATCAAGAATTCTACCCAAATTTTAAAAAGGCAATTAATGGCAAATTCAAACTTCCTTCAGGTCCAGGTCTTGGAATTGATTTCGATTATAAAAAATTAAGTAAATATGAAATATAGATCAGTTTTATTCGTACCTGGTCATGAAGAAAAAAAAATCAGAAAAGCATATACTTTAAATCCTGACTTAATTGTTATTGACTTAGAATCAACAGTGCCAGATCAAGAAAAAGAAAATGCAAAAAAAATTATTCAAACTTGTGATGTAAATAAAGAAAATACTTATATTAGAATAAATTCTAGTGATGACTTATCTTTTGTTTGCGATGAAAAATTTATTGGAATATTTTTACCTTTTACAGAAAGTAAAGAGCAATTATTATCAATCGATAATCAATTAAAAAAGATAGAAAAATTTAAAACAGATATTATTCCTATTATTGAAACTCAAAAAGGATTAGACAATCTTCAAGAAATTTGTAATTTTGTTGAGAGAGTTAAAATCATTTCATTTGGTTCTCATGATCTAGCAAAATCTATTAATCTGAAAGTCTCTGACAATGAAAATGAAATTCTAGAATTTAGGAAATTGATTGCTAAATTTTCTAAAAACCCTATAGATACTTCTTACCTTAATTTTAAAGATATAGATGGTTTCAAGAGGTCTTGTAAGATAGTTAAAGATTTAGGTTTTGGTGGAAAAGCATGTATTCACCCAAATCAAATTGAAATATCGAACGAAATATTTAATGAAAAATAAAATAAAAATTGCTGTAGTTGGTATTGGCCTGATGGGTAACCAGCATTTAAAAGCTATTCACTTAAGTAAAAAAGCAAAACTTCATTCTATTGTTGATATTAACGAGAATTCAAGGCTTCATGCAAAAAAGTTTAAAGTACCATTTTATAAAACCTCTACGGACCTACTTAAAAATAAAAAACCTGATGCGGTCATTGTAGCCACTCCTAATCAATTTCATGAAAAACATACTATTAGTTTTTTAAATGCTAAAATTCCAGTGCTCTTGGAAAAGCCTATTTCAAATAATATACAAAAAGCAAAAAAGATTATAAATAGTGCAAAAAAAAATAAAACACATCTATTAATTGGTTATCACAGAAGACATAATTCAATCGTAACAAACGTAAAAAAGAAAATTGACTCTGGTAAATTAGGTAAAATTGTAGCTGGTAATGTGATGTGCTGGTTATATAAGAATAAAGATTGGTATAAAGAAAAATGGAGAATTAGAAAAGGTGGCGGTCCATTAGGGATAAACTTAGTTCATGATATTGATCTAATTTGTTATTTGCTTGGTCCTGTTCAATTTGTTCAAGCCTCTACATCTAATAAAATTAGAAAATACGATGTTGAAGATACGGCCATAGTAAATTTTACTTTCAAATCTGGTGCATTATGCACCCTAAGTGTTTCAGACACTATTGTGGGTCCTTGGAGCTATGAATTAACAGCTGGTGAAAATCCTGCTTACCCAATAACTAATCAATCAGCATACTATATTGGTGGTACAAAGGGCTCTATTCAATTTCCAAATTTAAAACATTGGTTCAACAAAGGTGAGAGAAGTTGGTGGAAACCTATATTTCATAAAGATATGAATATTAGATTGAGTAGATTTACTTTAATAAATCAAATCAATCATTTATGTGATGTGGTTCTTAATAAAACTAAGCCAAAAGTAACAGGTGATGACGGCTTGCAATCCTTAAAAATATTTGATGCAATACTTAAAAGCACTAAATCAGGAAAAAAAATAAAAATTAATTAAATGAAAAAACTAAGATTGGGTATCATAGGTGGGGGTCCTGGATCTTGGATAGGACATGTTCATAGAATTGCATCACGTTTTGACGATAAATATGAAATAGTTGCAGGTGTATTTTCAAGAAATTTTAAAGTTAATCAATCATTTGGTGTAAGCATAGGTATCAATAAAAATAGATGCTACAAAGATTTTAAACAACTTTGCGATAAAGAGAAAAAAAGAAAAGATGGCATTGAAGTAATAGCAATTATGACACCTCCTGGAAGTCATCAAGTAATAGCAGAACTTTTCATTAAAAATAACATACATGTCATATCAGATAAGCCCTTTGCAGGTACACTTCCACAGGCTAAAAAACTTTACAAAACTATAATTCAAAATAAGAAAATAGTTTACGGTTTAACACATAATTATTCTGCTTACCCAATGGTAAGACATGCTAAAAAATTAATTGAAGATAAAAAACTAGGAAATATTGAGTATATAAATGTAGAGTATGTTCAAGACTGGTCTAATGGTGTCAAAGTTACTACTAAAAATGCTAAAAAAGTTTTTAGATGGAAATTAGATAAAAAAATTGCAGGTGTATCAACAGTATTAAATGAAATAGGTTCTCATGCTTATCATCTTTGTAACTATATAACTGGCCTCGAAGGTAAATCTTTATTTGCAGATATAAAAAAGTACTCTAAAAAAATTAAATTTGATACTAATGCCCAAGTTTTTATAAATTACGAAAATGGCGCTAAAGGATTATTCTGGGCTTCAACTACAGCAAAAGGTGGAATTTATGGTCTTAGAATTAGAGTGTTTGGATCAAAAGGTAGCCTGGAGTGGGTTCAGAATGATCCAAATTATTTAAAATATAGCAGTGAAACCGGCGCAACAAAAATTTTAGAAAGAGGTTTTAATGAAAGTAATTTTTCTAAATCTTTTTCAAGAATTAAATATGGTCACCCTGAAGGATATTTAAGTGCTTTTTCTAATCTATATAAAGAAATTGCATTAAAGATAAATCTAAAGAAATCTAAGAAAAGATTTTATTTTCCAACTGCCTATGAAGGTCTGCTTACCGCAAAGTTTATTGATGGTTGTGTAAAATCTTCTTCAAAAAAAAAATGGGTACAATTTTAAATGATTAAATCCTGTGTAATAGGATTATCAAAAATTGGTCAAATTCATTGTAATAATTTAAAAAAAATAAAAAATACATCTTTAAATTTTGTATACGATAAAAATTTAACCTTAAGAAAAAAAACTGCAAAAAGATTTAAATGCAAGACTTCAAATAGTTTTGAAGAAATTTTGAAAAATAAAGAAATAAAATTATTTATTATAGCTTCTCCAACTACTACTCATGAATATTATTTAAATAAACTAATACAGTACAAGAAGATCATTTATTGTGAAAAACCGATATCTCTTAATGCATCAAAACTAAATAGTTTAGTTAAAAGAATTAAATCAAATAGGATTAAAATATGTATTGGACTAAATAGAAGATTTTCTGATGCTTATATTAAAATGAAGAAATTAATTAAAAATAAGAAAGTCAAAATTATTCAGATTATATCAAGATCATCAAATGCTAATGTTAAACAATCTGTTAGAAATGGAGGTCTTTTTATGGATAAAGGATTTCACTTTTTTGACTTGGCTTGTTGGTTTGCGAACTCGTTTCCAAATAAAATAATCACAATTGCTAATCCCTTAAGTACTAAAGAATTTCTCAAAAATAATGACTATTCAGATGCAGTTGTAAATATGAAATTTAAAAATAAA
>ERZ802819.823-NODE-823-length-20182-cov-13.1461_pt1 | contig 20182 bp, 18 predicted proteins | sample MGYA00345647_ERZ802819 | MGnify/ENA primary metagenome ERZ802819 (study PRJEB30503, sample SAMEA104212355) | marine metagenome | biome: Westerlies Biome; feature: [SRF] surface water layer (ENVO:00010504) within the epipelagic zone...; material: water...
CAAGAACTAATCAAGAACTAATCAAGAACTAATCAAGAACTAATCAAGAACTAATAAAGAATTAAACTATTAATTAATTTAAAATCATCCAAATAATAATCATATATTATTTTTTTTATAGAATTATCGATAATAATAGTTACGGGTTTTTTACTGTGATTAATTATTCCAAATCTCTCTATTTTTTTCCAAAAATATTATCTATATAATCTAAACATTCGTTGAAATCCTGATATAAAAATAATTTACATCTTTTGGCTTCCTTAATATAATCTACTTGTTTTAATCCAAATATTGATATTCGCGTTTTATTATCTTGTGGATATATTTTGAAATCCCCGTTTTCAATATACTCATTAAATGATTTTGTGTATTTATCGTGGCATTAAAGATAAAATTGAAATTATTTAAATGTATCCCTCTATATTTAAATAATTCTGCCCTAAATATGACAATTTTAGTAATTGTGGAATCCCCAGCCAAATGCCAAAAAATAGAAAAATATCTTGGTCCAGGTCACAAAGTGCTTGCTAGTTATGGACACTTAACAACTCTTCCAGATTTAAAACATATAGATATAGACAATAATTTCTCTCCAAAATTCTCTGTTGTAGAAGGAAAAGTTCGTCAAGTTGCTACTTTACAAAAGGCAATAAATATGGCCAACAAAGTAGTAATTGCCACAGACGATGATCGAGAAGGCGAGGCCATTGGTTGGCACATTTGTAAATTATTCAAACTCCCAGTTGAAACCACTGAAAGAATCATTTTCCACGAAATTACAGAAACAGCTATAAAGCGCGCGATCAAAGCACCAACTGTTTTAAATCAATCAATTATAAACGCACAACAGGGTCGCCAAATTCTGGATTTAATTGTTGGCTTTAAAATCTCTCCAATTTTATGGCAAAATATTGTAGCAAATTCAAAAAATGGATTGAGTGCGGGGCGATGCCAAACACCTGCTCTCAGACTAGTATATGATAATTATCGCGAAATTCAAGAATCGCCAGGAACAATAGTATATAAGACTAAGGGATTCTTTACAAACCTGAATATAGAATTCAATTTAAACCATGATTTTAGTGATAAGGAACAAGTTGAACAATTTTTAGGGGAATCAGTAGCTCATAATTACACACTATCAAGACAGCCAGAAAAAAACGTAACAAAAAAACCACCAGAGCCATTTATTACTAGTACAATCCAACAAAGTGCAAATAATTTAATGCATATCTCTCCAAAAGAAACTATGCAAATATGTCAACGCCTATATGAAACCGGTTATATTACATATATGAGAACAGATTGTAAAGTATATTGTAAGGAGTTTTTGGAAACAGTTAAACCATATATTACCGATAAATATACTACTTCACATATTCATCCTGAAATTGATAAATTAAGCGAGCGTGGTGCAGAGAAACCCAAAAAATCGGCGAAGAAAACTGCAAAGAAAACCGCGAAAAAAGATAAAGAAAAGGATAATGACAATGGTAAGGAAGATTTGGCCCAAGAAGCACACGAGGCGATCAGACCAACCAAAATAGTCACAGATAAACTACCAGACGATGAAGAATTTTCCAATAAAGAAAGAAAACTATATAAGATTATTTGGACCAATACATTAGAAAGTTGTATGGCCGACGCGCAATATAAATCATTCCAAGTACGTATTTCAGCCCCATCTCAATCAACTGGAAAATGCTATTATTCTTGTACCACAGAAGAATGTATTTTCCCTGGTTGGAAAGCGGTCGCTGGAATAGAAGAGGCAAAGTATTTCAATTTCTTAAAACAGATTAAAGAAGGTGAAATAAAATATAAAAAAATACAAAGCAAACAATCTTTAAAAGATCTGAAATCACATTATACAGAAGCCAAGTTAGTCCAATTATTAGAACATCGCGGTATAGGACGCCCATCAACATTTTCAGCCCTAGTAGAAAAAATCATGGAACGAAATTATGTGAAGCGAGAGAATGTGGAAGGAAAAAAACTGAAAATATCGGATTATGAATTGGAGGGAGATGAGATAACTGAAATAGAGGATGAACGCGAATTTGGCAATGAGAAAAATAAATTAGTAATTAAACCAATCGGTATTTTGGTTATAGAATTTTTAATCGCGAATTTCCCGGAATTGTTTGATTATGATTATACCAAAAATATGGAAACCCAATTAGATAATATAGCACAGGGCGAACGCGAATATCATGAATTATGTCGCGAATGTTATGATTTAATCGAAACCACGATTATATCAAAAGAATTAAATAAAAATAAAAAGGTGAATATAAAGATAGACGATAATCATTCATATATTATTGGAAAGAATGGTCCTGTAATAAAACATACAAATGATAAAGGCGATGTAAGTTTTAAATCTATAAAACCTGAATTAGTTACGACATTAGATTTAGATTTATTGAGAGAAAATCATTATAAATTGGTGGATTTAGTAGATGAAGAGGCGACTGCAAGAATATCTTATCCGAAAAATGAATTGGGTGTTTATCGGGGAGACACGGTGTATTTAAAAACCGGTAAATATGGTAATTATATAGAATGGGGCACAAATAAGAAATCGATGAATGCGGTATTAAAAAATAAGGAATCTATTACATTAGAAGATGCCATAAACGTAATAGAAAATAAGATTAAATCTGCACAGCCAAATTTAGTTAGAGAGATTGATCAAAATTTGAGTATTCGAAACGGAAAATATGGCGATTATATATTTTTCAAAACTCCTCGAATGACAAAGCCACAATTTTTCAAACTTAATAATTTCCCAGATGATTATAAGCGATGTAGCATTCCGATCTTAAAAGATTGGATAGGGTCAACATATAATGTTTAATATTATATTAATTAGTACTACAGATTAAAAGCCTTCCTTATCCTGAATCACACCATAGTTTATTATCTCCTCCGCGTCTTATGCAGTTACCAGATGCGCCGGTATATGTCGTACATGGACTACCTACAGTGCAGGTTCCTCATCTTTTCGTTCGTCGTCCAACTCTCCTATTTATATTTTTACGACTAGATTTTCTTAAATGTCTAGGTTTTCTAGATTTTCTTAAATGTCTAGGTTTTCTAGATTTTCTTAAATGTCTAGATTTTCCATATTTACGAGTTTTGGCCATTATATAATTAACATAGAAAATTAATACTTAAAATTATTAATATTTAAAATTATTTTTATAATCTTAAATATTATTCATACCACAAATGTATAGAAATAAAATAGTATTGATAACTGGTGCAAGTTCAGGATTGGGGAAAAATCTTGCAATTAATTACGCAAAACAGGGAGCAAAAATAATAAATATTTCAAGAAATGAAAATAAAATGATCGACGTAAATAATACATTAAATTCTATAAATAATAAAAATAATTTATATTTTCCAGTAGATGTATCAAACTATAAAGATATTAACCAAATAAAAATTATATTAAAACAACAACAGAATTTACCAGATGTTGTAATCAATAATGCTGCCGGAAATTTCTTATGTCCTTTTCATAAATTATCAGAAAATGGCTGGAAACGAATTATAGATATAGTATTAAATGGGTCTTTCAATATTTATCATATTTTCGGGAAGGAATTCATTTCAATCAAAAAACCTGCAACATTTTTAAATATATCAACAACATATTCAGAAACCAGTTCAGCATTAGTTATTCCATCCGCAGTAGCTAAAGCAGGAGTAGATAATTTAATGAAAGGATTAACCGTAGAATGGAGTAAATATGATATAAGATTAGTTGGTATAGCGCCTGGACCAATTAGTGATTCTGGAGGAGCTAGTAAATTAGATCCATTTAATGTATTCAAATATTATAATAGGTATATGAATCCAAGACGACGAATGTGTTCACCCGATGAAATCACAGAGTTAGCAATGTATTTAACTAGTCCAAAAGCAGATTATATAAATGGTGAAATAGTTAGGATAGATGGAGGAGAATATACTAAAAATTCAGGTGAATTCAATTTTTTAACGAACATACCGTTTTATGATAAATTATTTTAATATTTAAATCTTAAAAGGTGTAAAGTACTATAATACATAGAATTTAAAAATTTATTAATTTATATAAATTAATATTATTTGGAAATATTTTAGATAAAATAACACCAATAATTATACCTAATGTATTAGTAATACTATCTTCGAGTAATTTACTATCTATATATTTAGAGACAGTGGTCAATGGAAACTCAACAACGATTTCAAATAATATACCAATTAAAATAATATATGGCCAATATTTTGGAGCACAATAACCTAAAAGTAAATAATGAAAAAAATGACTCATGCACCAACCATTACATTTAAAAATAATATTTTTTTTCAATATTTCTATATCGTTTTTGGAGAATTCTCTATAAACTACCAATGTAGTCCAGTATAAAATACTAATACTATATAAAATAATAATATTTCTAATTTGTCTGTTTTTTATATCAATATTCATTTATATTATTATATTTTATGAATATTATTATATTCAATTCAGTTTCTAAATTCACTTTCTAAATTCACTTTCTAAATTCACTTTCTAAATTCACTTTCTAAATTCACTTTCTAAATTCATTTTTTAATTGCGTGATTTCCAAAGTAAACGTTACAGGTAAATTTTGAAAATCAATTAATATACCATTATGATATCTAAATTTAAATTTAAATTTGGTAATTCTCTCTACGGGTGGATTATAAAAACTAATATTACTAATGTTATTATTTGCATTTTCTAATAATTTATTAGTACCTAGATTATTCATAGGAATTTTAGCAAAAGCAGTATTAATAGCACCGTTGTAATCTGTTTTAGAAGAACCGGATTTATAATATTGACTATTTTTTATATAAGTTAATTTATTTAGTTTGTCAGATTCTGGTGTAGTATAATCTGTGGTATAAATACTATTTTCTGAATAAAATTTATTATATAATACACAACTTCCATCACTATTACTTTCAATATAGGGAGTTAATTCATCATAACTATTATATTTATCTAATTCCATAAATATATTATTATCTCCAAATAAATTAACTTGATTTGAAGATTTAATACCTTTAAATTTGCTATTAGTAATATCATTATTAATGTTTCCTCCACTACTATCCCAAGCAAAATCATTTAAACCATCAATATCATGGAAAGAATAATCTATCTTATTAAAACCCATCAATGCACCTAATCCCCAATTATTATATTGTGCATAAACATTTATATTATTTTGTAAATTCGCTAATTTATTAGTATTACATGATATATCATATGATAAAGCTTTTGTAAATTGAATTATATCGATAAAATCTAAATTACTATTACTATTACTAACCTTAATATAAAATTTATTAGTAACTTTATTATATTCAACTTTAAAAGGGTTTCCTGTTACTGAAGTAATATTATTAAATAAAAATTCTAATGTACTAGCTAATAATTCAGGAGTATATAATCCATCGGGAACAGTTATAGTAGTATCTAATATGTATAATTTATTATTTTGTAAATAATTAGATATATTATATATATTATTAGGAAGTTGAATATCAACCAATTTTATACTCTGAACATTAGAGTATGATTGTGGACAATGAATTTCAAATTCATTACAATTTAACCATTTAGAAATATCTCTATCGTTACTTGATACATATAATAATTTCTTATCTACATAATAATTATTATTATTTTCGATTAATACATGATTAGAATTTCCAGAACTAGAAAAATTACTATAATTATTCATTTTATATATAGATAGTTAATATTTTTTAATATATGAATTATCGGAATTAATATAATATTAATATATTATATTAAATGGTATTATCAGATCCAAAAACAGGAAAAAATGCATTCGGATTATTTTCAAATACTAAATTAGAAATAATTACAATGTTTGCTCTAGCATGTATTGGTATATTAATAAAATTATGTTTTAATACAAAAACAGAAAATTCTGGACAAAGTGGATCAGCATCCGCAACAATATGGGGTTATGGTTTATCGTCTATAGCATTAATATGTTTATTATTTATTAATATCGGTTTAACAGATAAGGAACAAATGAATAAAAAAGAATTAGCGAACTCTATATTAGATTTTATTAAAAATAGCGCACCATCACTGTTATTAATAGCATTATTAATAGCAATAATTATATTAAATTATAATTTTTATGAAAGAATTAATAGAGGTATAATTCCTATGGAATTTACAAATTATTCATTTATTTCATCATTATTAATAATAATTCAAATGGTTACATTTTACCAGTATGTAAATAGTACAATGTTAAAGGGGAAATTACATAAAGTAAGTGTTAAAGAATCGGTATTAGAAACAATAATGTATTTATTAAGTGTATTAAATTTTATTTTTATAGTAATAATGTATATATTATTGCATTTTTATACTACTGATGGTTAAACCCAAAATATAACCCAACAAAAAAAAATTGATTTAAATATCCTACTATTTAAAAATATTTACAAAAATTGATATTATATCTTAAAACATATAATATCAATCAAACGACCAACCGATCAAACACGCAATAACGACCACCCGATATGGAAACTCTACCGCAAGAAATCATCATCTGCATATTTCATCTGTGCAATGCTCGATCTTTAATACAATTGAAAATCGTATGTCAAGAGTATAGCAAAGCTATAACTACTTTCATGATTCAAAGAAAATTATTTGCAAATAAATACCATTATTTGTTGCGATTAAATAATTTGAAAGATAATAGCAATATTAGCTTGCACAAATGTGTAAATCATGCTTGTGTGAATAAATTGGAAACAATAGTTCATAATAACAAAACGATAGATCTAAATAAATGCATGGGATTGGTATATTTCTATTATCCGGATGAGTTGCAGGAACCCCATGACGTGATAAATGATCCGTATGGATTAATTTTATATAATCCTATAAGAATAAGCCAATGTCGCAAAGCACCACATCATAAACAATTTATTCATTATTGTGAAGATTGTATGGTAGATAATTTGGTATTATATGAAAGAAAGGATAAATTAGAGACACCATATGGTAATAAAGATGGTAAAATATTTAATTAAAAATAAGAGTTTCATTTACAGTGATTATTTTGTAACTAATTCCCATAAAGTGATGGTTTTCCCAGACACCAGAAAGTTTAAGAATTAATTTATCTGTATATTTATTATATTTTTTAATATAGTCATTATTAAAATATTCATATGTTTTATATTGTAATTTTTTATTATCAATATTATTGATATTGGTTAATATATAATTTTCTATATTATATATTTTATTTATAATATTTTGGTTATTAAATTTATCATATAATATAGTATGATTTCTATCATGTAATGATATTAAAATATATATCCCATTGCTAATGTATAAGTTGTTACTATATAATAATTTGTAAAACATTCCATCTGTAATTATATTATTTTTTGTTCCTTGTGCTATACATATATTATGTAAATTAATATTTTCTAAAGATTCTGCTATCATGATAATAAATAAATATAATTTATATTTAATATTATTTAATATTAAATATACTTTGCTAAATGCTCTAATTATTCAATAATTTTGTTATCATTTTTATATGATTTATAGTAAAGATTCCAACTTCATCGAACGAATTAGTCTAGTTACACCAATACCACCACCAAATCTTTTGAAAAATTTAAAATTTAAATACTCGTTTAATTCGGCATCAGTTCTTTCTTTTCCAAATAATTCATATAGTTTATCTCGATATTTACCATCCATAATTGTATTAAAATTATTACGCATTACTTCGGGATTACTTTCTCTTTCTGCGGAACCAATTGTTTCATAACCACTTAATATAACATCAATTTTATTAGATGTTCCATCATCATTTTGTTTCATATTCCAGAATGGAAATGTGTAATCGGGAAACTTAGTTATAAAAAAAGAAGGAGACTCATCATATAGTTTCATTTCATGATCATTATCTAATTCTTTAACATTAAATTTTTTTGATAATTCTAAATAATTTTCACGTTTAATTTTACTTTTATCATATCCCAAATGAACTAATAAATCTTCTTCCAATGATGCTAAATCATTAATATCTCCTTTTGTTTCAAATTCAAATAATGGAAATATCAAATCATGTCGTCCTTCAATTGGATTCTTTTCATTTCTATAACTTGTTGTTATACAAAAATAACCTTCAACATTATCATTATTATCATTATTATCATTATTATCGTTATTATCATTATTATCATTATTATCATTATTATCATTATTATCATCATTATTATCACTATCAGAACTATTCGAACCATTCGAATTATCAAACTTTTTATTTTTTCTATTTACACAGCTAACTCCATGTTTAAGTAATTCGTATTCTAACCACATTTGTCCGGTTTGTGGTAATGGCCAGACTTCATGATTATAATGAAATGTTTCAACATTAAATGGATCCTCACATGCCGCCAAAATACTTAGTCTATTTTGTGTAGATACTTCAACGAAATTTCGGTTAAGAAAAAATTCTCTCAATTTTTGAATAACGCAACTATAATCTTTACTATTTATAATTAATTTACTATCGTATGGTGATATGGATTTTTTGTTAATTAATGTCGCATCATTATCAGAGTCATGATTTGCTAATAATTCCTGTTTTTCGCCGGCCAAATAACTTGTTACATTTCCCATTTTTATATTAAAATATAAAAAATTTTTTATATATTTTTTTTTTATATTTTTATAATTTTAATATTTTTAATATTTTTAATATTTTTAATATTTTTAAAATTGATTAAACATATCTTAATATATTAAGATATAAACAATGAATCATCAAGACTGGAATCAAGTAACGTTTAATGCAAAAACAGATGCAAAAAATTATGGAAAAACAGATGCAAAAACAGATAAAAAGAAAGAGGAAAAAGACGATACTGAACAAGAAATCAAGTTAGTGGTTCCAAAAAATTTAGCATTATTAATTAGTCAAGCTAGAAACACAAAAAATAAAACACAGAAGATATTAGCAAATGAATTAGGTGTATCTGTAACAATACTAAATAAATGGGAATCTAATAAAGAACTACCAACCAATGGTGATATTGTAAAAATAGAAAATAATTTAGGAATTAAGTTACCAAGAATAAAGAAAATAAAAGAAAATAATAAAAAAGTTTGAATAATTCAAATTATTTAAATCTTTAAATCTTTAAATAATTTGAATTAAATAATATTTTATTAATATATATGAGTGCAATACAAAGTGCTGTATCACATTTATCAGGAACCTCAGGATATAAATGTGTAGATCAAAAAGGTCATTTAGATAATTGTAAAGATCCCCACGGTGTATGTGAAACTAATGCAATATGTAGATTTGTCGATGATATAAAACGACGCGGTAAATTAGATAAAAAAGAAGTAACATATTCGGAAGCAAATAATATAGAAAATGGAGTAAACAACAAATCTAGTTTTGAACTGGTTTTTGGATTAGATTATGATATAGAAAGTGGTAATCGTGTAGGATTACAATTAATTTCGCCAACGGTTTATGAATTTGACATAAGTATATATAAATACAATAAAGTATTAAGAATGTTAGATGAAACATTAAGAGAATTTATAGATAAAAAACAACAGTTTAAGTTATCTAATCCATATGATGCATATAATTTAATAAATGAAATAGTTTATGAAAATAAGAAAAAGTTTTTTAAATTAAAAACTGCTTTAGCAAAAAAAATAGAACCGTTAATAAATAATAGTATACGTGAATATATTGATAATATATTGAAACATAGTGTAGAAAAGAAGTTTAACAGAGTTTTAACAATTGAAAATATAAACCATGATAATATTTATGTTATTATAAAAAATTTTATAGATAATATTAAGAATGATTTATTAAGAGAATATAAATCACCCAATCGCCATATAATGCCCCCATTAAATCCGTCGTTTGTGGCTTCGGTAGAAAAACACGATCAAGTATATCCAATAGAATATCCACAATATTTTTATGGTGGCAAAGTAGGAAAGCATACACGAAGAAATAAACAATCTAGACGTACTAGACATGCTAGACACAATAAACACAATAAACACAATAAACACAATAAACACAATAAACATAGAAATAAAAGAACTCGTCACCGCTCATAATATTTTTACATTTAGGATTTATTGTTATGATTCATTTTTTATTTTTTCCGATATCTTTTTTTGTAATAATTTATATTGATTATATGATATATCTAATGGTTCGTGGATATCTGAATTGTCAGACTGAGTTTGATCGCCATATAATAAATCATTTTTAGCACTCTTTCTTAGAGCACTATCAACATATATTTGCTTCAATAATTCCCCGACTTTATATGATCCTTCGTGTTGGTCCATGTTACCGTCCTCAATATTTTTTAATATATCCAAAAATTTAAATAGTATAGTTAAATCTATAATATCTTTTTTTATTTTAATAAAAATATCAGTATAATTATTATATAAAAAACTGCATTGTGACATGCAAATTTTGTTAAATTCTTCTGGGTCAGATTTTTCTAGTTGGGAATATTTATTTTTAATAAATAACAAATGATTTACATCAGTTTTAATTAGTGGGCTTTGTTTATTGTTACGTATTTGCTCTGTGAAATCTTCGGCATCATTTGCAGATATCATTTTTTGTAAGTTTAATCGTTGGTCATCATTTAAAATATTATTAGTCATTTTGTAATATTATATAATAGTTATATTTTAATATAAATTTTATCTTAATTTATATTAAGTATGAAATTATTAAATAATTTATTTAAAAATAAAATAAATTTAGTGTTATTAAGTTTATTAATATTTATTTTATATATTCTACACACAAATCAAAACAATTATTTTAAGGAAGGAGCTACATTTGGTTCAGTAGAAGATATTATAAATTGTAGAAATGTATCTTCGCCTGATATTTCTTGTGGTAGCAAAAGTTATACACCTGTTTCGGGTACATGTATAGATAGTTATGGGCCTTATGGTAATATAGCTATAAATGATCAAGACAAATTAGATCGGTGTGTTGACAAACCAATTCCATCGGTCGCAACACCACATGCATCTCATCCAAATGAAATAGGAACAACAACATGTACGGCAATAACACATAGAAGCACTGTATTAAAAAATAACGCAGCCCATTCAACATAATCATGAAAATATGAAAATCATGAAAATATGAAATATGAAAATATGAAATATGAAAATATGAAAATATGAAACATAAAATTATATTTGTTAATAAAATTATTAAATTATAAAATTATAAAATTATTATAATAATATAATTTAATATGAATTCAGAAGATATAACAAATACAGTATTAATAATATTAATATTTGCAATAATAAATGTAGTATCTGTTTTAGGAATTGGTATAGCACAAATACAAAAAAATTGGAACGAATATAAATGTATGCCAATAGTTATACCGTTTGCAGGCGTATTTGGCAAAGATCCAGTAAGTACATTCGAAGAATGTATTCAAGGTATTCAAAAGAATTTTATATCCGATATGTTAGGACCAATTTATTCAATCTTTACAGAATTAAATAAAATAGGCGAACAAATAGGTAAATTTATGCTTATATCAAATAGTTTAGGTAATTTTTTTAAAAGTTCATTATTAGATGGAGCAATGAACATATTCGAGATAATTACTCAATTAAGTACTGGAATAGCTACAATTAGTATTAAAATCCAAGATATGATGAGAAAAATATTGGCAGTATTTATATCAGTAATTTATGTTATATTGGGATTAAATATAACAGCAGTAAGTATTTGGAATGGTTTACCCGGACAATTAGTAAGAACAGTAGCTGGGTAGGCCTGAAGTATTTAATAAATAATTATTCCAATAAATAATTATTCCAATAAATAATTATTCCAATAAATAATTTATATATATATTTCAATATGACTTATTTTAATACAATAGAAAATTTATATATAAATGCAGGCTATTTTAAAAGATATGGATTAGATATATTTATTACTGTTATTATTATTATTATTATGTTATCCATATTTGCATATTTAAATACATTAAATAATTTACAAATCATTAGAGCAAATTGGGATAGTGAAAAATGTAATCCAGTATATTTTCCATATGTACCATTAATTAATCCAGATAAAAGTAAAACGCCCCAACAACAAATAAGCGATCATGTAAAAGATTGTATAAATGAAAACATTAAAGATATAACCAGCGATAATATTAAACCATTTTATGGTACTTTCGATTTTTTTAGTACTATTCAAGGTGAGTTTGAAAAATTTATGAATATGCTTTATAGTCTATTAAAATGGTTAATTAGTGAAATAATGTATTTAATTGAAATGGTATTATCTCTAATTCAAAAAACATTTAGTGGGTTTACTCGATATATTCAAGCTATACGCGATATACTCAATAAATTATCTGGAGTACTAGTTACAAATATATTTATATTATTAGAAGTTTTTAATTTGGGAATGGCTGTTGTTTTAAATATGGCGGTTTTTGCTTCAATATCGGTAATGACACCATTGATGATGCAGTTTATGACGACTTTTATATTAGGATTGGGATATTTGTTGATTGGGTTAGGATTTGCCGGATCGGTATTTTTAGCCTGGTTAGCTCCTCCATGTTATGCTATGGCTGCTACGTTAGCTATATCTACTGCAGCGACGTTGGTATTAATAATTTTGCTAGGTATAGTTATGACGGCATTAGTACATATAGAAAATGATGCTCATAGAAAAGCGACAGTTAGTTCAGTAGGAAAAATGCAACATACACCAAAACCCACCGACCACCGCCCACTGTCTCATTAATCTTTATAGCATCAATTAGTACAAAAATAATTCAAAAATAATTCAAAAATAATTCAAAAATAATTCAAAAATAATTAATATATATTTATATTATATATGAATTATATTAATAAACTTATAATATGTAGTGTTTTGTTATTAATTTTAGGTGTAATATATTGGAAAGTATATTTATCTCCACCAACAGAAGGTTTAACTAATAGTTTGGATGATTGGTATAATCCGAAAAGTAGCAGTAAACAACAATTAAATAAAGAACAAATATCTATCCCTGATGGAATTTCATCAATAAACTCTGATATTTGTGAATTTCCATGTGATGGTTTTTCTGGATTAAATAATAGTTGGGAAAATAAAAATATAAATAAAATAAGTCGCGATAAAGACAAAAATAAAAATAAATTAAACTCAACACAAAAAGTGTTATTAAATCCAAATAAATTTTTTAATTATAATATATCTTCACCTGATTGTTGTTCATATAATTCTAATTATTCAACGAGTAATGGTTGTTTATGTATAACGCCCGAACAATATAAATTTTTAAATAGTAGAGGGGGTAATCGATTTAATGCATCTTATTGAAATTGCAAATAGAATAGAATAGAATAGAATAGAATAGAATAGAATAGAATAGAATAGAATAGAATAAAGTATATAAAATTATATTTAATTTTCATAATATTATGTATACATGCCAAATGGTGGTTTATTTAATTCTGGCTTAGTGATTAATTTGCTAACAATATCATTGGTTAATGATACGGGAAAATTAATAGTGTTATTTAATTTTAATAAATTTTTAAATATATCATTGTCTGATTTAATTAATCTAAAGAGATTTAATTTTGTATAAATTATTTCAAAACAACGTTTCAAATTACGAACTCCATCTTCATTATCGGTATAATTATTTATAATATATTTAATTACGTCGTCAGAAATAATAATTTCATTATTATTTAATTCTACCTGTGTTTTTATTTTTGGTAAAATATAGTTTTTACTAATTATAATTTTTTCTTCAATAGTATAACCTTTAATTTCAATATGATACATACGATCTTTTAAAATTGGATCAATTTTAGATTCATTATTATAACTAAAAATATATAAGATTTTGCTTAAATCAAAATCTATTTCGCTAAAGTATTTATCATGGTAACAATTATTTTGTGTAGTATCGGTTAGATGTGTTAATAATCCAGTAATTTCCTCTCCTTTTGGACTATCGCTTACTTTATCCAATTCATCAAAATAAATAATAGGATTCATTTGTTTTGCCTGAATTAAAATATCTATAATTTTACCATATGTGCTTCCTTCATATGTATATCCGTGACCCTGAAAATAACTAATATCATTTGCACCACCTAATGCAATAAACGCAAAATATCTATTTAATATTTTACTTACTCCTTCTTTAATTAGAGTAGTTTTACCAACTCCCATAGGACCTCTAATAGCAATAGAAGTACCAACTGAATTGGGATTTACCATCCATAAACCAATTAATTGAATAATCTGTAATTTAGCATTTTCTAATCCATATACAGATTCGTCTAATATTCGTTTTGCATTATCAATAAAATCGTTACATTTTTCTAAACCGTCACTAATATGGATAGGAATATTTGAAAAATTATTAAATGGAATTTTAATAAATGAATCAATCCATGATTTTAATTTATAATATTCTCCATTAGCGGATTCAATATCCATATTTTTTAACATATTTATTTTATTAATAGCACATGCTTTATAATAATTTGGTATATTTAATTCTACTAAATGAATAAAATAAGGTTTTTCTATTTTAATAATATTATTTAATTCACTTAATTTTGCCAAAACCTCTATTTGTTGTTCATTGGTTAATGAATTTTTAAAATATTTAGATTCATTATTTTTTTCTATAGTAAAAATATTTTTATATTGTTTATAATTTTTTTCACTTAATAGAGTTTTCGGATCGGGTTTTTTTTTATTATAATCCTTATCATCATCTTCATCATCTTCATCATCATCATCATATTTATCATCTTCATCATCCTCATCATCTTCATATTCATTTTCATTATCATCAATATTAATATCTTCATCATCAATACCAGCTACACTAGTTTCGTCTATATAAATATGATTATCAATAATATGATTATCATTAGAATTATTTGAATCAATGAAATTATTATGTTTATTTACTGATTTAGGTGAAATCAATCTTTGACGTTTTAATAAATTAATTCTACTTTTAGAATAACTGCTTGGAAATAATTTATTTAAAAATTTAGCATACTCATATTTATTTAATTCACCATTTAGTTCATCATCGGAGTCATCATTTAGTTCATCACCAGATTCATCACCAGATTCATCACCAGATTCATCGTCAGTATTAGACGTCCCATTATAAAATTTTTCACCCGATTTTCTATAAGGGTTTTTATGTATAGTTGATTTCTCAGAAGAACGTTTAATACCAGTAAATTTTAATTTATGTTTGCAATATGCGTGTCTATTGTATTCTTTTATATGTTTTTTATACCGCGTATTATATTTATGAGAAATCTGGGCCATTGTATAAATAATATATATTAAAAATTGTATATAATATTTCAATTTTATAAAAATATAAAATTGAAATTTAAACAATCTAAATATTATTATTATTATATAATAGGTATGGATAAAATTGAAAAAAATAATCCGTCAAAGATTATTGGAATACAATTTAGTATATTATCTCCTGAAGAAATTAGACGAGGATCTGTAGCAGAAATTACTAATAGAGATACATATGTAAATAATAAACCTGTTATTGGGGGGTTATTTGATCCTCGAATGGGAGTATTGGATCCGGGTTTAATTTGTCCGACAGATGGTCACAATTTTATAAATTCACCAGGCTATTTTGGACATATAGAATTGGCTAAACCAGTGTTTTATATACAATATTTATCTACAATTTTAAAAGTATTAAAATGTGTATGTATTAAATGTAGTAAACTACTTATCGATAAAGAAAAATATTTACATTTATTATCATATAATAATGATGATCGCTGGAATAATGTATATTCTGCTTGTAGTAAGGTCAAGCGGTGTGGTGAGGAAATACATAATGGGTGTGGATGTAAACAACCGGCAAAAATAAGAAAAGAAGGGTTAGCATCGATAATTGCAGAATGGGATGCGGTTGAAGGCATTTCGGATGAAGAAAAAAGTAAATTAACGATTAAACTAATACCAGAACTAATTTTAAAAATATTCAAACGAATTTCTGATGAAGATGTTAATTTTATGGGATTTAGTCCAATTTGGTCCAGGCCCGATTGGATGATATGTCAAACGATGGCAATTCCTCCACCAGCGGTGCGTCCTTCAGTAAAACATGATTCACAGCAACGAAGTGAAGACGATTTAACTCATATAATAATTAATATAATAAAAGCTAATAAAACTCTTCAAGAAAAAGTGCAACAAAATAGTAATACTAATATTATTGATGATTGGGCAACTGTATTACAATATTATGTTGCCACCTTAATTGATAATAAAATTCCGGGGGTGGCATCGGTTGCACAACGATCCGGTCGACCTTTAAAATCTCTAAAAGAACGATTAAATGGAAAGGGGGGTCGTGTACGAGGAAATTTGATGGGAAAAAGAGTAGATTTCAGCGCACGTTCAGTTATAACTCCAGATCCGAATCTTTCAATCCGAGAATTGGGTATACCATTAAAAATTGCTAAGAATTTGACAAAACCAATAATTGTTAATGATAAAAATAAAAAATTTTTAATGAAATTAATTAAAAATGGACCCGATAATTATCCTGGTGCTAAAATATATGAAAAACAAAATGGAGAATCTATATCATTAAGATATGTCGATAGAGATTCCATAGAATTAGTAAACGGTGATTTGGTTCATTGCCATATTATGGATGGAGATGGTGTATTATTTAACAGACAACCAACATTGCACAGAATGTCTATGATGTGTCATATTGCAAAAATAATGGATAAGGGCGATACATTTCGTATGAATGTAGGTGACACAAAACCATATAATGCGGATTTTGATGGAGATGAAATGAATTTACATATGCCCCAAGACGAAGAATCAGAATGTGAATTAAAAAATTTAGCAGCAGTTCCGTTTCAAATCATTAGTCCAGCAAATAATAAATCTATTGTTGGTATTTTTCAAGATTCATTGTTAGGTAGTTTCCTATTTACTAGAAAATCATTAAATTTTGATAATAGAACAGCAATGAATTTACTAATGTATTTTAAAAATATTAATTTAAATAAAATAGATTTTACTAAAACTTCTATTAGTAGTTTTGATATTCTTAGTCAGATAATTCCTGAGATATCGTTAAAATATAAAACAAAACGATTTGAAGATTCAGATAATGTTACCGATTCAAATAATGTTTTAGAAATAAAAAATGGTCAATACATACGGGGCCAAATAGAAAAAGGAGTTTTGGGAGATACAAGTAGGGGATTAATTCAACGTATATATAACGATTATGATTGTTTTGTAAGTTCACAATTTATTGATGATATTCAAAATATTATAACAGAATATATGAAAATAAATTCTTATAGTGTTGGTATAAGTGATTTAATAGCAAATGTTGAAACAAATAATAGTATAATAGATGCTATTAGTAAAAAGAAAACGGATGTTCGCAATTTAATAGATGAAACTCATTTGGGTATTTTTGATAATAAAACTGGTAAAACAAATGAAGAGGAATTTGAAACACAGGTAAATAACATTTTAAATAAGGCAAGTCTAGAAGCTGGTAAAATTGGCAGAGAAAATTTAAATCCTAATAATCGATTTGTTATAATGGTTAATGCTGGATCAAAGGGGAGTGATTTAAATATATCTCAAATGATATCTTGCTTGGGTCAACAGAATGTTGATGGTAAACGAATTCCGTATGGTTATGAAAATCGAACATTACCACATTTTACAAAATATGATGATTCTCCTGGTGCTCGAGGATTTGTTGAAAGTAGTTTTATAGGTGGATTAAAACCCGAAGAATTATTCTTTCATGCTATGGGTGGTCGCGTAGGCCTTATTGATACTGCAGTGAAAACCTCGACCACCGGATATATTCAGAGGCGATTAATTAAGGGGTTGGAAGATTTAATGGTCAAATATGATATGACTGTTCGCAACAATAAAGATAAAATTATTCAGTTTAAATATGGCGACGATTGTTTTGATCCAGTAAAAATAGAATCTCAACCATTACCATTTATACATATGACACTAGAAGAAATTTATGCACATTATCAAATGCCAAATGATAGCACTAAAGATAATGTATATTCTACATTATATAGTAAACAAACTTATACTAGATTTAAACGTCAAAAAGTAGATACAAATGCAAAATGTAAAGAATATATTGATTATATTTTGACTATAAGAAAGAATATTATTAAAAAAGTGTTTAAAAATATAGATAATAAAAGTGTTAATTTACCAGTATCATTTATACATCTAATTAATAATGTTAGAGGTAAACAAGAGAGTAATATTATAATTGATATTACACCGTTAGAAGTTTTTAATATTATAGAAGCAATGTATAAAAATTTAAATAAATATTATTATATTGGAAATAATAATCTATTTAAAGCATTATATTATTATTATTTGAGTCCAAAAGAATTATTAATGACGCATAAATTATGTAAAAAATCCATAGAATTATTAATGATTTATATTGAGAGAGCATATAAGCAGGCAATTATTGCTCCGGGAGAAATGGTTGGTATGATTGCTGCACAGAGTATTGGTGAACCAACTACTCAATTAACTCTAAATACATTTCATTATGCGGGAGTTGCTTCAAAATCTAACGTCACCCGTGGTGTACCAAGAATCGAAGAAATTTTATCGTTATCAGATAATCCAAAAGCCCCATCCTGTACAGTATATTTCCCGAATTACGTTGAAACGAGCCAAGAAGATGTTAAAAGTTATATACATAAAATAGAATATACTAAATTGCGTGATTTGGTAGATACTATAGAAATATGTTTTGATCCAAATGAATTAACGACAGTAATAAAAGACGATGAAACGATCATGCAACAATATGTAGAATTTGAGAAAATGTTGGATGAATGTGGTGCGGAACAAACAAATAAAAAAGACAAATCAAAATGGATAATCCGAATAACATTGAATATAGAAAGTATGTTAGATAAAAATATTACCATGGATGATATACATTTTGCAATAAACAATGCTTATAAAAATGAAATTTCTTGCTTATATAGCGATTATAATGATGATAAATTAGTATTCCGGATTAGATTAAATAACATTCTTCAAAATAAGAAAAAAATAGCACTGAATCCATTAGATCAATCGGATGAGATTTATTTATTAACAAATTTCCAGGATGAATTATTGGATAATTTAATCTTATATGGTATTAAAAATATATCTAAAGTTTTATTGCGAAAAATTACTGATAATTTAGTTGAAAAAGAAGGCACGTATAAAAAGCAAGAGAGCTGGGTATTAGATACTGTTGGAACAAATTTATTAGATATTTTGGCATTAGATTTTGTAGATAAAACTAGAACTATTACTAATGATATAATGGAAATCTATAATGTACTTGGAGTTGAGGCTGCACGACAGGCAATAAAAAATGAATTCTCAGAAGTTATTGAATTTGATAGTACGTATATTAATGATCATCATTTGAGTTTATTAGCAGATAGAATGACATGCAATAATAAGATGGTATCTATTTTCCGCCATGGTATAAATAACGATAATATTGGACCCATTGCAAAGGCCAGTTTTGAAGAAACTCCAGAAATCTTTTTAAAAGCGGCAAGACATGCAGAATTAGATATGGTGCGTGGAGTATCGGCGAATGTAATGTGTGGACAAGAAGGATATTTTGGAACGAGTAGTTTTCAAGTGGTATTAGATATAGATAAAATGAGTGAATTAACCAATGAAATTGATTATGAGAAACAAAATACTGAAGAAAACATTGAAAAACAATTTAGGGACTTAGAAGATAGCAATGAATATTGTAGTGCTAAAAACTTAACAATTGCTAGTGGAATAGAAAATATTAGAAATATAGATTTAGGTGACGATGGTGATTATGATGTGGGATTTTAATGTAGTATTTAAAAATAAAATATTTAAAAATAAAATATTTAAAAATAAAATATTTAAAAATAAAA
>ERZ802819.824-NODE-824-length-20166-cov-21.3812_pt1 | contig 20166 bp, 17 predicted proteins | sample MGYA00345647_ERZ802819 | MGnify/ENA primary metagenome ERZ802819 (study PRJEB30503, sample SAMEA104212355) | marine metagenome | biome: Westerlies Biome; feature: [SRF] surface water layer (ENVO:00010504) within the epipelagic zone...; material: water...
TTCTGGCCACGAGCAAGCTCACGTATTCCCTGTATCTCGAGCCACGCTTGGTGAGCGATGCCAATTGGCCTGGATTACGCAATCGCTTGGCATCACTGTTGAATCTGGACCCATTGCTGCTGGATCAGCGACGTGAACGTGGGACAGATCGGGACGGCTACCGCACGACCTTGCTGCTGGATCTGAAGCCAGAACAGGTCCTGCGTTTCCGCGAGCAGGCCTCGACGTTGTCTGGGGCGCAAGTGGACGTCGACATCCTGCGTTTTTATCCCCATGGCAGCCTCGCTTCCCATGCTTTGGGATACACCCAACCGATCACGGAGTCTGAGTTCGACGCCCTGGTGGAGAAGGGCTACAAGATCCGTGATCGCATTGGTCGCACCGGTGTTGAAGCGGCCTATGAAACCCATCTGCGTGGCAAGTGGGGTGGCCAGATGTTGGAGGTGAATGCGATGGGGGAAGTGCAGCGCAACCTTGGTGATCGCCCCTCGGAATCGGGGAAAGATCTCACGCTCACCTTGGATTTAGACCTGCAACGTGCTGCTGAGCAAGCATTGGCCGACAAGCCCGGAGGCGCAGTCGTGGCGCTTGAAGCCAAGACAGGCGCTGTGTTGGCCTTGGCAAGTAAGCCTGGATTTGATCCAAACTTTTTTTCCAAGCTGATTACAACGCAAAAGGAGTACGACGCTCTCTTTTTAAATCCCAAAAAGCCCCTGCTGAGTCGGGCGATGAATCCCTACGACCCTGGCAGCACCTGGAAGCCTGTTACGGCGATGGCCGGGATGGAATCTGGCAAGTTCCCTCCGAAAACCAAGCTCCACACCAAAGCTTGCATCACCTACGGAGGCCATTGTTTTCCTGATCACAACGGTGCTGGTTTTGGTCATATCGGCTATGCCGACGCCTTGCGCTTTTCCAGCAACACATTTTTCTACCAAGTGGGCGTTGGCGTGGGGTCTCGGGCCCTGAAAAAGGCGGCCAATCAATTGGGCTTTCAGCAAAAAACCGGGATCGAGATCGACTGGGAAGAGAGTGTGGGTCTCGTCGGTGACGAAGATTGGGCGGCTAAAGGTCGTGGCTGGGCTGATCCTGGCAGTACTCCTTGGATCCCAGAAGATATGGCTAGTGCCTCCATCGGTCAGTCGGTGGTGCAGATCACACCGCTGCAATTGGCCCGCGCCTACGCCGTGTTTGCCAATGGTGGTTGGTTGGTCACACCGCATCTGGCGAAGGGGGAGATCGATTGGATGGCTCCCCAGTACCGGAGTGCGGTTCTGATGAAGCCATCAACTTTGAACACGATCAGAAAGGGTTTGCGCAAGGTGGTGGAAGACGGCACGGGCTATGGCTTGAACGGCCCAGGGATTCCCCCTGCTGCAGGAAAAACGGGTACGGCTGAAGACAGCACCGGTGGTCCAGACCATGCCTGGTTCGCTTCTTATGCCCCATATCCCGACGGCAAAATTGTTGTTGTGGCATTCGCCCAGAACACACCAGGAGGTGGTTCCGTTCATGCGTTGCCGATGGCGAAGAAAGTTCTTGCCGCTTGGGAACAATCGCGGCAGAAAGACTGAGCCTTCAGGCAGCAGCGCTAAGCGTTCCTTGGCTGAGAACGTCGCGGTAGTAGCCCCGCAGTTGTTCCGTGGCTCCAGCCCAGCCCCAGCGCTCGGCTTCGGACCGTGCAGCAGTCCTTAGCGCCTGACGTTCTAAGTCGTTGCCCAGTAACCGTTTCGTGGCCGAAATCAAGCTTGCGGCACCACCGTCGTCTCCATCCGGTTCGTAGAGACAACCGTTGACGCCGTCCGAAATGATGTCGGGAATGCCGCCTCGGTTGGCACCCACGACTGGACAGCCGGCGGCCATGGCCTCAAGCAGCACCAGTCCGAGGGTTTCGGTGCAGGAGGGGAAGAGAAAAGCATCGCCACTGGCATAAGCCCCCGCTAATTCTTCGCCTGCCAGGTAACCCACAAAGGTGGTAGCTGTGCCGGCAAAGTGCTTTTCCAGTTGTTGGCGATGGGGTCCGTCGCCCACAAGAGCAAGGCGGGTATCGGGTAGAGCTTCGAGCACCGGACGAATGCGTTCGATCTGCTTCTCTGCTGACAGTCGCCCGACGTAGAGCAGCAGGGCCCCACGATCGTCATGGCGTCCCAACAAACGTTGCCGCATGGCATCGCTTCGAAGGGCAGGACGGAACAGCTCTGTATCGACTCCACGCTGCCAGAGCGCTGTGTGTTGGATGCCCTTATCGCTGAGTTCTTGCACCATCGCCGTGGAGGTGCACAGGTTCAGGAGGGCTTGGTTGTGAGCGGCCTTCAGTAATTCCCAGAGCAATGGTTCGAGCATGCCCATGCCGTAGTGCTCAAGGTATTTCGGCAGATGGGTGTGATAGCTAGCGATCAAGGGGATATTTTTCGTCTTGGCCAACCAGATTCCGCCTAACCCCAGCACAGCAGGATTCACCACATGGATCAGGTCTGGTTTGAACGTGTCGATGGCGTCCGAAACGGCGGGTCGCGGCAAGGCCAATTTGAGCTCGGGATAGAGCGGTAAAGGCATGGCCGGAACGCCGATTAAGCGAGCTCCCATGTACTCATCTGGACAGCCTTCAGGGCAAAACACCACCACCTCGTCGCCGGCATCCACCAGGTGTTTCACCGTTTTGGTGAGCCGGGTGACGATGCCATCGACCTTGGGGAGGAAGGTTTCGGTGAAAAAGGCGATTTTCAAAGGAGAGGCCTGATTTAGGAGGCGTTGCCGATGGCCTTGGCTTGGTCTTTGGTCCAAGCGGAGGTGCAAAGGATCCGGTTGCGATCGCAGCGGTCGGAGTACCGGGTTGCAATCTCCACAACCTCTTTCAGCAGTCCATCGTCAAGGGTGGTGGGATTCAGCCCGAGTTCGATAAAGCAGCGGTTATCAACGATCAGATCGTTTTCGACCGCCTCATTACGAGGGTTGGGCAGGTTGTTCACCTTGGCCCCGGTTAAAGCGGCCACCTTGTTGGCGAGCTCACCCACCTGATGACTCTCGGTCATTTGGTTGAAAATTTTGACTCGCTCTCCTTGTTCAGGGGGATTGTCGAGCGCAATCTGTACGCATTTCACTGAGTCACGGATGTGAATGAAGGCTCGGGTTTGGCCACCGGTGCCATGCACGGTGAGTGGATAGCCGATTGCAGCCTGCATCAGGAAGCGGTTCAGCACCGTGCCGTAGTCGCCGTCGTAGTCGAAGCGATTGGTGAGGCGTGGATCGCGGTCTGTCGCTTCGGTGTTGGTGCCCCAGACAATGCCTTGGTGCAGATCTGTGATCCGAACTTTGTCGTTTTTGTTGTAGTAGAGGAAAAGCAGTTGATCCAGCGTCTTGGTCATGTGATAAACGCTTCCCGGGCTCGCCGGGTGAAGGATTTCCTCTTCAAACCGGCTGCCATCCGGTTGAGGAACTTCCACCTTCAGATAACCCTCTGGAATGGTTGCCCCACGGTGGGATCCATACCCATAGACGCCCATCGTGCCGAGGTGCACCACATGAATATCGAGACCGGACTCGACGATGGCGGCAAGCAGGTTGTGGGTGCCGTTGACGTTGTTATCAACGGTGTAGCGCTTGGTGGCGCTGCTCTTCATCGAGTAGGGCGCAGCACGCTGTTCGGCGAAGTGAACAACGGAGTTTGGTTTCTCATCCCGCAGGAGATCGAGCAAGCGCTGATATTCATGCGCGACGTCCATATGGATGAAGCGCATCGGCTTGCCACCGATCTCTTCCCATGCCTGAAGTCGCTCTCCGATGCTGGTGATCGGCGTTAGGGAGTCAACCTCCAGATCGACGTCGATCTTGCGACGACTGAGGTTATCCACGATCAAGACCTCATGGCCTTGATCCGCCAAGTTCACCGCACAGGGCCAGCCGCAGAAGCCGTCACCGCCGAGAACGAGAACCTTCACCCCAAACTCCTGCTGGAACGAGCAAAACGCTCAGTGGGGGCAAGCTACTACAGGGATTTTTTTACTCGTGTTTGGTCAGCTGATGACCACGGTGATTGCAATGAGTCCAGTCACGAGGATGGACCCGCCGATGAGCATCATCAGGGAGCTGCGATTGCGGTCTCTGCTGGCGTTTTGATCCATCACTTCCATGCGGGGCTCTTTGGCAAAAGCGTTCAAAAGACCGCCGTCTTCCGTGGTGACCTGCATGGATCCAATGTGATTGCCCGGACCTTATGAGTTCAATTGCTTACCGCCTTGGTTTGTGAAGCAGGCTTGATCTCCCTTCATTTGTCTTTACCTGAGATCAGTCCTGTGGTGGGTGAGCTGGCGGAGGCTTGGTTCCGGCGTGGCAGGCGGCCTGAGCGGTAAGCCATCCGACCAGCGATGACCGCTTTGCCCATGGCATCAGCCATGGCTGGGGGATCACCTGCCATGGCGATCGCGCTGTTAACCAGAACGGCATCGGCTCCCATTTCCATGGCTTGGGCGGCCTCGCTGGGGACGCCGATCCCGGCATCAACAACCACAGGAACCGTCGCGTTTTCAATGATTAAGGCGATGTTGGCGGCGTTGTTGAGCCCTTGCCCTGAACCGATGGGGGAGCCGAGGGGCATCACTGTGGCGCAACCCACCTCTTCCAAATGTTGTGCAAGTAGAGGATCTGCATTGATGTAAGGCAGAACTGTGAATCCCTCTTTGACAAGGGCTTCGGCGGCTTGCAGCGTTCCTATCGGATCGGGTAGCAGGTGTCGGCTGTCTGGAATGACCTCCAACTTGATGAAGTTGTTGTCCTCTTGGCCGGCCAATTTGGCGAGTTCTCGCCCCAGTCGCGCGACGCGAATGGCTTCCTCGGCATTGGTGCATCCCGCCGTGTTGGGAAGCATCCAGATCTGCGACCAGTCGATGGCTTCCATTAATCCAGCATGTCCGGCGGCTCCTGTTTGAACCCGGCGTACGGCCACGGTCACCATCTCGCAAGCGGACCGCTCAATGCTGCGTTGCATGGAGTCGATGGATGGGTACTTACCTGTCCCTGTCAATAAGCGGCAACCAAACAGGCGTCCGCCGATGATCAAGGGGTCAGATCCGTTGGAGGTGGAAACCATGACGCGTCTGAGCAAAAGGGCCTACCGTGCAACCATCATCCCTTGTCTTCCATGCCCTTCCTGCTTGCCATGGATCTACCTGTTGGCAGTCAGGTTCCGTTTCAAACCAATCCACAACTGCCGCTGGATCCGATTCAATTGGCGATTCCCATTGAAGTGGATCAGAATCAAGTTGAGAGCTTTGATCCTGTTGCTCGGGCCGGAGATCTTGTCTCGACTCTTCCCCGTCAATGGTGTGGCACGTATCAACCCTTTGATGGTTCCCCAACGGTTGATGTGACGCTGGACTTATCAGATCTCAAGGCGATTGGTCAGATCGTTGATTTGCGGGGAACGATGACCCTGGGATCTGTCACGACTCCGGTGCAAGGCAATTTTCATGCCAAGTCGGACCAACTTGATTTGATTCCCTTGAGTGATCAATTGATTGCTGGTGTGGAACCTGGTGGGGTTTTTCTGGGGTTGCAGGGTTTTAGCCCAACGGGTTGGCAATCTCCACGCTTGATCAACAATGTGGACTCGAGTTCGGGCTTAGGTGGTCGTTTGGCGCTCACCAGTTCTTGTCAGGCCGAGATGCCAATCCAACCACTTTGGTAAAGCCGTGGTTTTAGAGATTAATTACGAGCGTTTTTCTAATTTTTTGATGCCTTTTTTGGCTATTGAATTATCAGGTTCAAGCTCTAATGTTTTCTTATAAAGTTTAATCGCTTCTTCGTATTTAAGCAGTTTTTCTTGAGCAAAAGCGAGATTATTAATGGCTACTGGATAATCATCCTTGGCTCTAAGAGCCAGTTTGTAATGCTTGATTGCTCCGTCGTAATCCTTTTGCGCTGCCAGGGCAAAACCAAGGGCATTTTCGATCAAAGCTCGCGCCTCATTGGGCTCGTCGCTCAGTCTTTTTAAAGCCTGCTTGAGCGTCGCTGCAGCTTGGGGGTAGAGGCGCTTTCGTAACTGAACAGAACCCAGCTCATACAGGTCTGCAGATTGCCGGGAGGCTGAAGTGCCAGCTTGTTCGAGTTGAACAAAGCGTGCTTCATCGCGACGAACGCGAAGAAGCTGTCGGCCTACGACCACCGCGACAACGGTGAGCAGGCCGACCAGGCCCAGCAAATAGGTCTGGGGCAGCAAATTCACAGATTTGGATTAGCTCTTCGCTGAAGTCACCACAGTCGTGAAACTGGCGGGATCTACGACTGCCAATTGCGCGAGCATTTTGCGGTTGATGCGGATGTCAGCTTTTTTCAAGCCACCAATCAAACGGCTGTAGCTCACGCCATTCATGCGTGCAGCTGCGTTGATTCGTGCAATCCACAAACGACGGAAGTCGCGCTTGCGACGACGACGATCGCGGTAGGCGTTACAAAGCGCCTTCATGACCCGCTGGTTCGCGGTGCGGAACTGGGTGCCATTGCCGCCGCGGAAGCCGCGAGCAAGCCTCAGGATTTTATTGCGGCGCTTGCGGGCGACGTTGCCTCTCTTAACGCGAGCCATATAGGAAAAAAATTAGATCAGGTGAAGCGAACAGTGGGCGTGAGCGTCTCAGCTCAGGCGTAGGGCATCATCAATGTGACGCGCTCAACATCGGTGCGATCAACAACGGCCTTGGTGCCGAGGTGACGTTTCTGCTTCGGAGTTTTGTGGTCCAGCAGGTGGTTGTGAAAGGCGCGACGACGCATGAACTTGCCAGTGCCTGTTGCTTTGAACCGCTTGGCGGCAGCTTTGCGGGTCTTCAGCTTGGGCATTGATCTGCTCGAACGAGGCACAAACAACAACAATACGTCCCAGTGCTCCTTTTGTAGATGATTCGGCTGTTGTCGCTATCGATGCTTCTCGGCCTGACCTCCGGCTGTGGGGCTAGGGAGCTGGCTGCACCTCCACAATCACAATCACCATCTGCTCCGGCCACCCATCGCTCGGTGCCACGCCCTCCGCAGTTGTCGCGGGCGGAGCCCGTTCTTTGGGTGGGGCTCGAGGATCATCTCGGTTCCCATCCAGCGGCGATGCCGCTGCGGCTCGTCAGTGCAGGCGCTCCGCTAACCCTTGAAGACGCTGCTGGCCGAAGTTGGAAGGCTGCCAGTTTCACCTTGCGCTGGGAATCGGTGGCCTTGCCCAATCCGTTGACGCTGGCGCGACGGATCGCAGGCCCGTTTGCGAGTTTCGAATCGGCGGAGCGCCTGGCTCAGCGTTGGCGGGCGCTGGGAGTGACGGCATCTGTGGCCCATCCCAATGAGTGGGAGGTTTGGGCTCCACAGGGTTCGATTGCCCCTGAGGGGACCCCCGTACGGGACTGGACACGTCGTGTTCATGCCACGGTCGAACCGACCTTGGAGAGCCCTGAGGGTTTGCAACTCATCAAGGGCCCGCTGCAGATCACAGCCCCCGATGGCTTGCGTTGGAACCGTGGTGTGTTCCGTGGACCGTTCCGTCTTCAGCGAGATGCCTATGGCAGTTGGACACTGATTGAACAGGTTGCTGTTGAGCGTTATCTCGAAGGGGTGGTACCCCATGAAATTGGCGCCTCATCACCCGTTGCGGCCTTGGAAGCTCAGACGGTGTTGGCTCGGACCTGGGCCTTGGCGAACAGCCATCGGTTCAACATTGATGGCTATCACCTTTGCAGCGATACCCAATGCCAGGTGTACAGCGATCCGCGCTTGGCAGGGGCTGCGGTTCGGCAAGCGATTGCAGCCACCCGAGGCCGATTGCTCAGTCGTGCTGGACGTCCGATTAGTGCCGTTTATCACGCCACCAATGGTGGTGTGATGGCCGCTGGCCCTGAAGCTTGGGCCATGCAGCCCCAGCCTTACTTGGTGGCGAAGATCGATGGAGATGAGGGTTGGAGGCAGCGCCATGCCATTCCGCTGCAACAGCGCCAAACAGTGTCGTCCTTGCTGATCGACCGCTCCGGAGCCTATGGAGCCCAACATCCCTTGTTTCGTTGGAGTCGTTTGATCACGGCTGATGAAATCCGCCAGTCCATTGGTGCTCCGGCTCAGGCCTTGCAATCACCGTTGCAATTGAACGCTTTGCAGCGGGGTACGAGTGGTCGCGTCTTGGCGTTGCAGATTGCTGGTGCGGATGCGGCGGAGCCTGTCGTTTTGCGCTTGGATCGCATTCGACGCACCTTGCGCCGTTTGCCCAGCACCTTGTTTGTGATTGAGCCCCAGGGATTGGATCGCTGGCTGATCCGGGGTGGTGGTTTTGGCCACGGCGCAGGCCTGTCTCAGGCAGGGGCCATTGATTTGGCCTGGCGGGGATGGTCCACAGAACGGATCCTGAGTCATTACTACCCGGGGACTATCTACGGACCTCTCACCGGGGGTGTGCAGTCCCCTTAGAGTCCGTTTCACCTAGATCGGTGCATGACGTCAACCGCTGCGACTGGTGATCACCGCAGGGCGAAGTCTGCAGCGTTTTTGTTCGCCTGTGGCTGTGCTGGCGCAGCACCCCATTGGCTTGACTCCGCCCGCTCACTTTGGCCAGCCATCAGCCTTGCGCTGATGCTTGGTGGCTATGCCCTTCGCACCGTGCTGCGCGCTGAGTTGTCGCGAGGACCAAGCGCGCAGGGTTTGGCAACCTCTGCGTCTTTAGCAGTTGGAGAGTTCCCCACCCTCGATGTGGTGGTGGCAGCCCGGGATGAAGAAGCTGTAGTCGCTCGCTTGGTTGAGCGGCTGACTGCTCTGCGCTATCCGGCGGATCGGCTGTCCACTTGGGTCATCGACGATGGAAGCCTTGATCGGACCCCTGCCCTCCTCGATGCTCTTGCTGAGAATCACCCAAGCTTGAACGTGATTCACCGGCTTCGAGATGCCGGTGGCGGCAAGTCTGGAGCGCTGAATACGGCCTTGGCCCAGCTCAAAGGCGAGTGGCTGTTGGTTCTGGATGCTGATGCGCAGTTGCAGGACGACCTGCTCGAACGACTCGTTCCGTATGCCCTTAATGGCGGGTGGTCGGCGGTTCAGCTGCGCAAAGCAGTGATCGACGCCGACCGCAACTGGCTGACGCGATCTCAAGCGATGGAGATGGCCCTGGATGCTGTGATTCAGACGGGTCGTCTGACGGGTGGTGGGGTTGTGGAATTGCGGGGAAATGGTCAATTGATCAAACGTTCGGTGTTGGAGGCCAGTGGAGGTTTCAACGAAGACACCGTCACCGACGATTTAGATCTCAGTTTTCGGTTGTTGACCCATGGCGCCCTCGTGGGAATCCTTTGGGATCCACCGGTCCAGGAGGAAGCGGTTCCAGGGTTGTCGGCGCTGTGGAAGCAGCGGCAACGCTGGGCGGAAGGAGGTTTGCAGAGATTTTTTGATTACTGGCCAACGCTGACCTCGTCTCAACTCAGTGCTCGTCAGCGTTGGGATTTGGCCTGTTTTTTCCTGCTCCAGTACGGCTTGCCAGTGGTGTCGTTTGCTGACTTGAGCACCAGTGTGATCACGCGCACTGCACCCACGTATTGGCCCTTGTCGATCGTGGCGTTCAGTGTGTCTGCACTGGCCTATCGACGCGGTTGTCGTGGCACAAACCTGGGCCCATCCATTCCAGCTCCAGGTCTGTGGAATTTGCTGGTGGCGATTACGTATCTCGGCCATTGGTTTGTGGTGATTCCCTGGGTGACATTGCGAATGGCTGTTCTCCCGAAGCGATTGGTTTGGGCGAAGACGAGCCATGGCGGCGAATTACCGGCGCAGGCTTAACCGCCTCTTTTTTGGATTTTTAAGGGCGATTGGATGGCTTCTTAACCAATCCCGTCGGTATCCACGTCCAGAACCTGGCCATTAAAGAAATCAGCCAGATTTTTGGCTTGCCGGTCGAGTCCTGATGGTGAGCTGCCGTTGGCAGGGTTCTGGTTCTGTACGGGTTCTGGAGCCATGACGGCACTCGAGGGTTGCGCCTGAACGGTCTTGGTTGGAGCCGGCTTGGCTGGGATTAGTGGAGAAGGAGCTGGTGGTGGGACTTGCGATGGTGCATCGACGACAGCGGGAACAACGGCTGTTTTGGGGAGTTGAGGGGTCTCAGTTTCAACAGGGGCAGCGATGGCACTCGTGCTGGCTTCGATGATCAACTGACGCGACCCGCCTAAGGCCTTGGCCACTGCCTGCTCCAGCAAGCTGGAGCGGCTTTGCACCATGCCCATCCAGTTGCCGGCCACTTGCACCACAGCGCGATTGGCATCGAGACGCACCAATTGCGCCTGCTGGGACAGCAACATGCGGGTAGATGGCAATTCCAGGCTGCCCAAGATTTGCTGCCACAGCTCTGGCAGGTTTGTACTACCGGTGGGTGGGTTTGGAGTTGCCACCGCCACAGCTGGAAGTTCTGGAGCCTTCACCTGTGCTGGTGATGGGATGGGCGCTGGGGGCACTGCTGGCGTTGGAGCTGCTGCAGCGGCTTGTGGGGATTGGGGAGTTCTTGGTGCGGTTGTCGTGGAGGGTGAGATTGGCTCCGCCAAAAGCCCCAGTAACAGCACTTCCAGCCATAGGCGGGGTTGCACGCTTTGACGCAACTGCTGTTCAGCGCCGCGTAGTTGTGCTTGCCACTGCAACAGCCGCGAACGGCCGATGCTTTTGGCAAGTTCAGGCAACTGATCGCGAAACTGGGGCGACACGCCCGTGAGCTCTGGACGATCGGGTGCGGCGGCCATCAGCACCAAATCCCTCAGCACACCCGCGAGTCCTTGCAGGACGGCGCCTGGATCCCGGCCTCGGTCCAGCAGGTTGCGGGTGGCTTCCAACAGGGCTACGGGCTCTGAACTAGTCATGGCCTGCGCCAGCGCTAAGAGCTCTTGTTCGGGCACCGCCCCCAGCAGATCCCAAACGGCATTCGCTTCAATCGGGGGCGGCAGCAGGCTGAGTTGATCCAGCAGGCTTTCGGCATCACGTAATCCCCCTTGTGACCGTTGTGCAACGACGTGGATCGCTTCGGGTTGGATGGCGATGGATTCCTGTTCGGCAATCCAGGTGAGGTGCTGTTCAAGTGCCTCAAGGGGAATCCGTCGAAAATCGAAGCGTTGGCAGCGGCTGAGGATGGTGGGGAGGACCCGTTGGGGATCGGTGGTGGCTAGGACAAACACCACTTGTGGGGGTGGCTCTTCCAACGTCTTGAGCAGAGCATTAAAGGCCGCAGTGGAGAGCATGTGGCACTCATCCACCACGTACACCTTCCAGCGGGCTTGAACCGGTGCAAATCGCGACCGTTCGATCAGCTCCCGGATGTTGTCGACGCCGGTATTGGAGGCGGCATCAATTTCGATCACATCGAGGGCTGTGCCAGAAGCGATCGTGCGGCACAGGTCGCAAGTCCCGCAGGGCTCAGGCGTTGGCCCATCACTGTTTTGACAGTTCAATGAGCGCGCCAAAATTCGCGCACTGGACGTTTTGCCTGTACCTCGGGGGCCGCTGAACAGGTAAGCCGGCGCGATCCTGTTGCTGGTCAGCGCCTTGCCGAGGGTGGCGGTAATGGCTTCCTGGCCAACAAGCTGATCAAAGCGTTGCGGACGGTATTTGTGATGCAGCGGCTGGTAGTTGGAACTCATGCGCCGCGAGCGTTGAGGCGAGGCTACTCAGCCTTGGAGCCTGGAAGCTTGCGTGGTTGATTCAAGAGGGCATCGATTTTCTTTTGCAGGTCTTCCACCGCAGCGAGTTCATCGGCAAGGCTTTGACCCGTGAGCAAAAGCTGCTTGTTGCCATCGTTGCCGATTTGCTGAAGAAGGGCTTCGAGCTTCTGCAGCAACATTTGGCGCAATTGCTCTAGTTTCGCGAGCCCTCGGCTGGCAATCTGCCGGCTGTTGTCGTCCAACACGCCCCGCCGTACCAAGAGATCCAGACCGCTCAGAAGGGCTGATGGCATGTGCCGACTCCATTGGCGGGCACGATCAATGACTGTGTCCACCTGCACGCTGCGGTGTCGTCCGGTTTTGCACCAAGTGGCGAAATGCTCGCAGTTGTTGAAGAGCAGGTTGTAGTTCTGTTCGCCAAGTCGGCTCATGGCTCGGCGAAGGGTGATTCCTGCAGGAGACGCATCGGCGTGTTCCGTCACGCTCACCACCTCTCCTTGGCTGAAATCTGCGAAGGGGCTGCGCAAAATTTCGCGCCCTTCTAAATAATGGGCGACGGTGCCGTCACCAAGATCGATGCCGTGATGGTTGAACAGGCCATGCCGACGCGGGACCTGTAGATGGTCAGCAGTGGCCAAGTGAAAAAAGTATCGGATATACCTTATTTAAATCCGATGCAGCCCTGCGATCATCTGGTGTTGTTATTGAGTGGAACGAGTAAAGAAATTTGAATTTACTTTGGCCCTATTAAAACGTAGGAATGTTTAATAGCCTTTCGATATGTGTGGCATGTCTTGTCAAGAAATAATGCAAAAGCGTCAGGCGGTTTTTTGCTGGTCAGTGCCAGGTAGAGGGAGTACTTTTCCACCTGTGTGCTCATCTACCATTGCCCGGGTCACGGTGAAGTTTTTAACAGACGATTGTGAAGGAAGGTCGTACATCAAATCAAGCATAATTTCTTCGATAATGCCTCTCAAAGCGCGAGCTCCTGTCTTGCGGCGGTGTGCTTCTTGAGCAATGGCTGTGATTGCATCATCAGCAAATTGCAGCTGCACGTTGTCCATGCTCAGAAGAGTGCGGAACTGCTTGACGAGTGCATCACGTGGTTCGGTAAGGATCAATTCCAAGGTCTTTTCATCCAAGGGTTCGAGTACTGCACTCACTGGAATACGTCCAATAAATTCTGGGATGAGTCCGTATTTAACGAGGTCGTCTGGTTCGAGATTTCGCAACACCTGGGCGGCTTGCAGATCTCGATTGGCGCGACTGCGGCCGCGGCTATCGGCGGGTGGCATGAAGCCGATCGCATTACGACCCATGCGCTTTTGGACAACATCCTCTAAGCCAACAAATGCACCACCGCAGATAAACAAAATTTGGCTGGTGTCGATCTGAATGCAGTCTTGATACGGGTGCTTTCGGCCACCTTGAGGTGGCACGTTCGCCACGGTTCCCTCGAGCATTTTGAGGAGGGCTTGCTGAACCCCCTCTCCTGAAACATCACGGGTGATCGAGGGATTTTCGCTTTTACGAGCGATCTTGTCGATTTCGTCGATATAAATGATGCCGCGCTGGGCCTGATCCACGTCCATGTCGGCTTTTTGGAGCAGCCGCAAGAGAATGTTCTCAACGTCTTCGCCGACGTATCCAGCCTCCGTGAGGGTGGTCGCGTCCGCCACGGCAAAGGGAACATCGAGCATTTCTGCCAAGGTCTGCGCGAGCAGAGTTTTCCCGCACCCTGTTGGACCAATGAGGAGAATATTGCTCTTGTGCAGACGGGTGGCGGTTTCTTCCGTTTCGCCCTGCCCATCGCCTTGCCAAGCCAAACGTTTGTAGTGGTTGTATACCGCTACAGACATCACTTTTTTGGCTGCGTTCTGACCAACCACCTGTTGGTCGAGAAAGTTTTTGATGTCGAGGGGTTTGGGGATTGAGGCCAGCGTTGGAGCCGGTTTGCTCGTTTTGCGCTCTGCAGGGGCCGCTTTGCGACTGTGTTCTGTGCCTGGACGTGGATTGCCCTGGCTGTCGACCAATTCCTCATCGAGGATCTCATTGCAGAGATCAATGCACTCATCGCAGATGTAGACGCCAGGACCGGCGATCAACTTGCGCACTTGATCCTGCGATTTACCGCAGAACGAGCACTTCAGATGGGCATCGAATTTGGCCATCGAACGCCGGTCACCTCAATTGGGAAGGTCAGGACACGACCAGATGGATTGTCCTGGGTCCACAGCATCGAGAGCGGACGGCGTTCTGTCAGCCGTCCGTAACGATTCCTCCGTCCCCGGAACTGTCCACCACCCGATCGATCAATCCGTATTCAACCGCTTCTGCCGGGGAAAGGAAGTAGTCGCGGTCAGTGTCTTCTGAAATTTTGTCGAGCGGTTGGCCCGTGTGTTCCGCCATCAACCCATTCAGGGTTTCTTTCAAAAAAAGAATTTCCTTGGCTTGAATTTCAATATCAACGGCCTGACCTTGGGCTCCGCCGAGGGGCTGGTGGATCATGATTCGCGCATTGGGCAGGGCCAAACGCTTGCCTTTGGTTCCGCCTGAGAGCAAAAAGGCACCCATGCTGGCTGCTAGGCCATAACAGATGGTCACCACGTCGGGTGCGACCTGTTGCATCGTGTCGTAGATCGCCAAACCAGCGGTGACTGAGCCACCCGGGGAGTTGACGTAGATCTGGATGTCTTTTTCTGGATCCTCAGCTTCCAGAAACAGCATCTGGGCCACAAGGGCATCGGCGACTGCATCGTCAACGCCGGTTCCTAAAAAAATGATCCGTTCTCGGAGCAGCCGTGAATAAATGTCGAAGGCTCGGTCGCCTCGACCGGACTGCTCAACAACGGTTGGTAAGGGGCCAGGGGCCGAGATGGGCATCTCGGACCGCCAGCGATTTTGGATGGGGTGGTGACTGCGGGCGTCGATCACGCGCTCGATGTCCAAGGAAGTGGACACAATCTATGGGTGCAGCTCAGCTCTTGGTGTCCGAATCCGGTTCTGGAGCTTTTTCAGTCAGTGTGCTGTTGGTTTCAAGCCAGCTCATCAGCTGTTCTTGCATGAGGTCGTCCATCACGGCCTGGCGAAGACGCTCAGGATCCACCTTGGCATCAGCCGACAAGTCTTTTTTTACCTCATCCAGCTTGGTGTCGATGGCGCTGTCGTCCAACTTGATGTCTTCGGCTTCCGCCAGAGCGGTGAGCGCGAAGCTGCGACGCAGGCGCTCCTCGGCTTCAGGACGGGAGTTCTGCATCAGATTGCGGATCAAGTCTGGTGTGAACAGTGATTTCACATCCATACCTTGTTGAGCAAATTGAGCAGCGGTTTGTTCCACCAAATTACGGCTCTCTTGCTGGATTAAGGCTTCAGGTAGGTCCACCTCGAGTTGTTCCACCAACGCTTTGACCAAGCCATCGTTGCGGTTGCTGGTTTGGCGGCGTTCGGCATCGTCCTTGAGGCGTTGCTCGAGATCTTTGCGGAGTTCAGCCATCGTGTCCTGCTCGCTGGCTTGCTTGGCAAAGGCATCGTCGAGTTCGGGCAACTCGCGGGTTTTGAGGTCTTTGAGCTCAATTGCAAAGGTTGCCTTCCGACCCCGTGCATCGTCCTTTGGGTAGTCCTCTGGGAATTGGCAATCCACAGACTTGTTCTCGCCTACGTTCATGCCAATCACGCCTTCGATGAATCCCGGGATCATGCGGCCGTTGTCGAGATCCACATCCATTGAATCGGCACTTCCGCCTTCGATTTCGGATCCGTCATCGCTGTAGGTGCCGTTGAAACCGAGCACAGCAATGTCGCCCTTCTGTGCGGCGCGCCCCTCAACGGGAACCACCGTGGCGAGTTGCTTGCGGGAGTCGTCAATCATGCTGTCGACCTTCGCTGGGTCATAGGCAACGGCTTCGTATTCCGCTTTTAGACCTTTTGTGCTTTTCAGCTTTGGCGTTGGGGCCACGTCGGCTTCCAACGTGAATGTCAATTCATCGCCGGGGTTGAAGCTTTCCAACAATCCATCGAATCCACTGCTCAGATCGGGCTGGCTGATGGGCTCAAGCGATTCCTGTTTGATGGCGTCACGCCAGGCGTTATCGATCAGTTTTTCTAAAGCTGTTGCTTTGATCCGGACGCCACCCAGTTGTTGCACCAATACCGAGCGGGGCACTTTCCCTTTACGGAAGCCCGGGAGATTGATGCTGCGGCTCAGGCTTTTAATGGCTTCCTCATAGCTGGCCTTACAGCGCTCCCCAGGCACGGTCACCGTCACCGCCAATCGGCTACTGGGGCGGGATTCGGTGGACACCTTCAGGGCAGCAGCGCTCATGGTTGTGTTGACGGCAGTTCGTGGCAGCAATCCAGCTTAAGAAACTGCCGCTCCAGCCTCTGCCCGGTATGGTGAAGGGGTGACGAATTGATGCACCACCTCCTCTACGTATGGGTGGTAGCGATCAGTTGATCCAAAAGTTTTCAGTTCAGACGTTCGCATTACCGCTTGACAGCATTTCTCCCCAATCGTCCGCTCAATGTTGCTGTTCTTGGCGCCAGCGGGGCTGTAGGCCAGGAACTTTTGTTGTTGCTGGAAGAACGCCAATTTCCAGTCGGAAGTTTGAAGTTGCTGGCTTCAGCCCGCTCTGCGGGGCAACAGCAAACTTGGAATGGCCGTCAGCTCATTGTTGAGCAAGTCACGGCCGAAGCCTTCCAAGGTGTGGATCTTGTCCTCGCTTCGGCGGGCGGTTCTGTGTCACGTCAGTGGCGTGACGCGATCACCGGTTCAGGCGCTGTGATGGTGGACAACTCCAGCGCTTTTCGTATGGAGGAGGGTGTTCCGCTTGTGGTTCCGGAGGTCAATCCTCAGGCGGCCCATGGGCACAAAGGGGTGATTGCCAATCCCAACTGCACAACGATTTTGCTCACGTTGGCCTTGGCTCCCCTGGCTGCGAAGCGAGCGCTGCGGCGCGTTTTAGTGAGCACCTATCAATCGGCGAGTGGTGCGGGAGCGCGCGCGATGGACGAACTTAAAGACCTGTCCCGAGTGGTGCTCGACGGTGGTGTCCCCACCAGTGAGGTGCTTCCTTACTCCCTTGCTTTTAATTTGTTTCTTCACAACTCTCCCTTGCAGGACAACAGTTATTGCGAAGAGGAAATGAAAATGGTGAATGAGACGCGAAAAATCATGGAATTACCTGATTTGCGTTTTTCAGCTACGTGTGTGCGTGTTCCCGTTCTGCGTGCCCACTCTGAGGCGGTGAACATTGAATTTGAGCAGCCTTTCCCCGTGGATGAAGCCAGGCAACTCTTGGCTGCGGCCCCTGGTGTCGAACTCATCGAGGATCAGGCTGCTAACCGCTTCCCGATGCCGACTGATGTGACGGGGAGGGATCCGGTTGCCATCGGTCGAATTCGTCAAGACATCAGTGATCCCAATGCCCTTGAACTTTGGCTCTGTGGTGACCAGATCCGTAAAGGAGCTGCTCTGAATGCCGTCCAGATCGCCGAATTGCTGATTCAGAACTGATGACTCTTTCCGCCTCCTTCTCCCCTCAACCGTTTGGCCGCATCGTGACGGCGATGGTGACCCCGTTCGATTCCAGCGGAGCGGTTGATTTTCAGCTGGCGGCTCGTTTGGCCCGTCATTTGGTGGAGCAAGGGTCGGACGGGCTATTGGTGTGTGGCACCACGGGTGAATCCCCCACGCTCAGCTGGGATGAGCAACTGAAGTTGCTTCGGGTCGTCCGAGAGGAGGTTGGTTCAGATGCTCAGGTCTTGGCGGGAACTGGCAGCAATTCCACGTCTGAGGCGGTGAAAGCCACTCGAGAAGCGGCGGCCGTTGGCGCCGACGGCGCTTTAGTGGTTGTTCCTTACTACAACAAGCCTCCCCAAGAGGGGTTGGAAGCCCATTTCCGCGCGATTGCAGAGGCGGCCCCCACGTTGCCTTTGATGCTCTACAACATTCCCGGACGAACGGGATGCCACATCGAAGCCGAAACGGTGGCTCGCTTGATGGATTGCCCCAACATCGTCAGCTTCAAAGCAGCGAGTGGCACCACCGAGGAAGTCACCGCCCTGCGCTTGGCCTGCGGCTCACGGCTCGCGATTTACAGCGGTGATGATGGACTCACCTTGCCGATGCTGTCGGTTGGTGCCGTTGGTGTGGTGAGTGTGGCCAGTCATGTGGCCGGTCCGCAGATTCGGGCCATGATTAATGCCTATTTCGAAGGCGAAGCAGCCGCTGCCCTCGCCCAGCACGAGCAATTAATCCCTCTGTTCAAGGCCTTGTTTGCCACCACGAATCCCATCCCTGTCAAAGCTGCCCTCGAGATCAATGGGTGGTCTGTCGGCGCTCCTCGTCCTCCGTTGTCCCCATTACCTGAAGCCATGAAAACCAGCTTGTCCATTGCCCTGTCTGCCCTTCGTCAGACCTGACGGGTCCGGCTTAACGGCTCACGCAAACAGTTTTTTCCCTTACGTCTTTTTTTCATGGCTTACAACGCAAGATCCGGCAAAGAGCAAGAGCCGTGCCTACGGGTGATCCCTCTGGGCGGTCTGCATGAGATCGGCAAGAACACCTGCGTGTTCGAGTACGGCGACGACCTGATGCTGGTGGATGCCGGATTGGCGTTCCCGAGTGATGGAATGCATGGTGTGAACGTGGTTCTGCCCGACACCAGCTTTTTGCGCGAAAACCAGAAGCGCATTCGCGGAATGATCGTCACCCATGGCCATGAAGACCATATCGGTGGTATTGCACACCACCTAAAGCACTTCAATATTCCTGTGATCTATGGGCCTCGTCTGGCCCTTTCGATGCTCACCGGAAAGATGGATGAGGCCGGTGTTACCGATCGCACCACGCTGCAGACCGTCGCTCCGCGCGATGTGGTGAAGGTTGGGCAGCATTTCTCTGTGGAATTCATCCGCAACACCCACTCCATGGCCGACAGCTTCTCGCTGGCGATCACCACACCGGTGGGCACGGTGATCTTCACCGGTGATTTCAAGTTCGACCACACGCCAGTGGATGGTGAGCACTTTGATATGGCTCGCCTCGCCCATTACGGCGAAAAGGGTGTTCTCTGCCTGTTCAGTGACTCCACGAATGCCGAGGTGCCTGGCTTCTGTCCTCCAGAGCGCTCGGTGTTTCCAAATCTCGACCGTCACATCGCGAATGCCGATGGTCGAGTGATCATCACCACCTTCGCGAGTTCGATTCATCGTGTCTCGATGATTCTTGAGCTGGCGATGAAAAACGGCCGCAAGGTGGGCTTGTTGGGCCGTTCCATGCTCAATGTGATCGCTAAAGCCCGTGAACTGGGGTACATGCGTGCTCCCGATGAGCTGTTTGTACCGATCAAGCAAATCAATGATGTGCCTGATCGTGAAACGTTGTTGCTGATGACCGGTAGCCAGGGTGAGCCCCTTGCAGCCCTAAGCCGGATCTCCCGCGGTGACCATCCCCAAGTGAAGGTGAAAACCACCGACACGATCATTTTCTCCGCTAGTCCGATTCCTGGGAACACCATCTCTGTGGTGAACACGATCGACAAGTTGATGATGCTTGGCGCCAAGGTTGTCTATGGAAAAGGCGAAGGCATTCATGTGTCTGGCCACGGCTTCCAGGAAGATCAAAAGTTGATGCTGGCGCTCACCAAACCCAAGTTCTTTGTTCCCGTCCATGGGGAGCACAGGATGCTTGTGCAGCACTCCAAAACAGGCCATTCCATGGGGGTGCCCGTGAATAACACGATGATTATTCAGAACGGTGATGTGGTGGAACTCACCCCTGACTCGTTGAGAAAGGGCGATCCGGTGAAAGCTGGTATTGAACTGCTCGATCAATCCCGCAACGGCATCGTCGATGCTCGCGTCCTGAAGGAACGTCAGCAGTTGGCGGTCGACGGTGTGGTCACGATTCTTTCTGCGATTAGCACCGATGGCGCGATGGTGGCACCGCCCCGGGTGAACCTCCGCGGTGTGGTCACTACGGCAGATGCCCGCAAGATGTCGCTTTGGACCGAGCGAGAAATCACCTGGGTGCTGGAAAATCGTTGGAAACAGCTGTCCCGTAATACCGGCGATAAGGCCCCAGAAGTGGATTGGATGGGGGTTCAGCGTGAGGTCGAGGTGGGCCTCAGCCGCCGCATGCGTCGGGAACTGCAGGTGGAGCCACTGATCCTTTGCTTGGTCCAGCCAGCCCCTGGGGGAACACCCACGTACAAGGGCCGTGCCGATGCAGAGCCCGATGATCGTCCTTCCTCCCGTAACCGGGCTGGTGGTGCAGGCCGTGGTGTTGTCCGTCGCAATGGAGCGACGCCGGCACCGGTGCGTGCGAACGGAAGTACCGTTGCCACTGCATCTAAGACAGCTTCTGTCGTGATCTCTTCGGATGTTGCAGTGTCCACGGCTGTTGCAGCGTCCACAGCAGTTGCAGCGCCTGCTGCTGTTGCCGCTCCCGTGGCAGCAAAGGTGGAGATAACAGCTGAGTCTGAGCAGGAGATGCCAGCTGGGCGCACTCGCCGCCGTCGTTCAGCTG
>ERZ802819.826-NODE-826-length-20123-cov-10.2495_pt1 | contig 20123 bp, 20 predicted proteins | sample MGYA00345647_ERZ802819 | MGnify/ENA primary metagenome ERZ802819 (study PRJEB30503, sample SAMEA104212355) | marine metagenome | biome: Westerlies Biome; feature: [SRF] surface water layer (ENVO:00010504) within the epipelagic zone...; material: water...
CATTCAGTATCAAATCAGCAGCCTCTGTCCAGCCCATATGTCTAAGCATCATTTCGGCAGATAGAATAAGTGAGGATGGATTTACCTTATCCATACCTGCATACCCAGGAGCAGTTCCGTGAGTCGCTTCAAAAACACCAACGCTATCAGAAAGGTTAGCTCCAGGTGCAATTCCAATTCCGCCAACCTGAGCCGCTAAAGCGTCAGAAATGTAATCTCCATTCAGATTCAAAGTGGCAATCACTGAGTACTCAGCTGGACGAAGCAGTATCTGTTGTAAAAAGGCATCAGCGATAGTGTCATTAATAGTTATTTCTGTTCCAGTTTTTGGATTCGTAAAGCTGCACCATGGACCACCATCAATCTCCTTGGCGCCAAACTCATCTTTGGCTAACTGATAGCCTGTGTCACGAAAAAGTCCCTCAGTAAACTTCATAATATTGCCCTTATGGACCAAAGTCACTGTAGGCTTATCATTATCTATTGCGTATTGAATTGCAGCTCTAACCAGTCTAGAAGTGCCCTCAGTAGAGACTGGCTTGATACCTATGCCTGATGTTTCAGGAAAACGGATCTTAGTTGCGCCCATCTCATCCTGCAGAAAATCGATTACTTTTTTTACTTCCTTTGACCCTTTTGGAAACTCTATACCAGCGTAGATATCTTCAGAGTTCTCTCTAAAGATAACCATATCTACTTTTTCAGGATGCCTAACAGGGGATGGGGTGCCATCAAAATATTGAACAGGTCTTTGACAAATATAGAGATCAAGAATCTGTCTGATAGCAACATTTAGAGATCTCATGCCGCCGCCAACAGGGGTAGTTAAAGGACCCTTAATTGATACTGAAAACTCTTTAATTGCCTCGACTGTCTCTTCTGGTAAATATTCACCATAAATACTGTCCGCCTTCTCGCCCGCATAAATTTCCATCCAATGTATTTCTCTCTCACCACCATAAGCCTTCTTAACGGCAGTATTCACCACATCAAGCATGACAGGAGAAATATCGATTCCAATACCGTCTCCCTCTATGTAGGTAATAATCGGATTATTTGGAACATTAAGTTCATTGTTTTCAATTTTAATTGGGCTACCTGAGTCAGGAACAGTGATATTTTTATAGGTCATTTTTTATTTAATTAAGTTGATATTTCAAGACGCATTATTATACCGTCTTCTTTTAAAGAAAGTTGATTTGAGTTTTTCGTATAGTAATTTTTTCTGATAGAAATCTCTTCAAACCCAAGACTCAGATACAATGCGATAGCTGCAAAATTTCCCTTTCTTACCTCCAAGAATAAAGTTTTAATGTCTCTTTTCTTAAGGTTCATTGATAGGTGATCTATTAAGCTAGAGCCATAGCCTTTTCTTTTGAAATCTTTGTGAACAGCTAAATTCAAAATATCTGCACTATCAAGTGATGGCATTGCAATAATATAGCCAATCATCTTAGATTGAACTAAAAGCAGATAGCCTAAGTTATTAGGATTAGAAATACTCTCAGAAAGCTGTTTTTTTGACCAAGGGTTTTTTGAACTCTCGAGCTCTAATTGAGCAACGCTTTCGATTTCATCTAGAGTGATTTTTTTAAAGGAAGTACTGATAGGCTTTGTTGTCAGTTTCGTTTTGGTAATAATAACCAATTTCATCAAACCTGGACTCTAGATCAGACACATCATCCACCTGAAGACCAATCAATACCCTTCCAAAATCAGCGCCATGGTTTCGATAGTGGAACAGAGAAATATTCCATTTTGTTTTTACTTTTTTAAGAAAGTTTAAAAGCGCTCCCGGCCTTTCAGGAAACTCAAAGCGGTAGATAACTTCATTTTCTGCATTCGCATGCCCCCCAACCATATATCTGATATGAGTTTTGGCCATTGAATTATCACTCATATCGATCACCTCAAAAGATTGACTGAGTCTGGTTAAAAGTGCCTGCTTTTCAGTTTCTCCTTGGGTTAGCTTTATACCAACAAAAATATGTGCATCTTTCTTTGCAGCATAGCGATAATTAAACTCAGTGATTGAGGCGTTGTCTAAGAGTTCACAGAACCTCAGAAAGCTTCCAGGCTCTTCAGGGATTGTCACAGCTATAATAGCTTCGGTAAGCTCTCCTAGATCAGCGCGCTCTGCAATATATCTGAGCCTATCAAAGTTGACATTGGCACCAGACACTACTGAGACAATATTTTTGCCTTGCAGACCATGCTCTAAGATATATTTTTTGACCCCTGCCGTTGATAGAGCCCCTGCAGGCTCAGAGACAGAACGGACATCTTCATAGATATCTTTGATCGCAGCACACATTTCATCATTACTCACCAGCACAACATCATCGACTGACTCCTTGGCAATTTCAAAAGGAAGCGCTCCAATTTGCTTCACTGCAACCCCATCAGCAAATCTTCCAACGTCATCCAATACAACCCTCTCGTTAGCTTCTAATGCCTTAAAAAGGGTCGGTGAATCCTCTGGCTCAACACCAATAACTTTGATATGGGGGGCATAATGCTTAATATAACTTGCCATCCCAGAAATTAAACCGCCGCCGCCAACGGGAGCGAATACATAGTCAATGTCTTCAAGTTGAGATAGTATCTCTTTGGCAACTGTGGCTTGACCTGCAATAACCTCGAAATCATCATATGGACTAATAAAACAGAGGTCTTGCTCTGATACTAACTTTTTAGCATAATGAAAAGCATCATCATAAACGTCACCATGCAAAATAACCTCGGCACCGAGCTGCTCAACCGCTTGAACCTTAATTTTTGGAGTGCTTGTTGGCATGACAATGATTGCCTTGATATGAAGCTTACTTGCACCGAGGGCAACGCCTTGAGCATGATTACCAGCAGAGGAGGCAATCACTCCTTTGCTTTTTTGTTCTTCACTCATTGAGCTCATCTTTTGATAGGCACCACGAAGCTTAAAAGAATGAATAACCTGGTCATCTTCTCTCTTGAGATAGATTTGATTTTGAAATCTCTTTGATAGCTGAGAAGCAATCGAGAGTGCAGAGACTTTAGCTACATCATAAACTGCGCTATTATCTGCTAAGTTAATTAGTGCACTCATTTAGCTCCTTTATATTATTCTCAAATTTCATTGTATGATTAAATGACAAAAATCATTGCTATTTTAGGCAATTTTTGGTAAAAACTACATTTTTTTAATAAACTAACTCTAATGATAGATCCAAACTTTGATGAAATTCCTGCCTACATCGCAAAAAAAGGTGAGGAGTTCATGTCAGCCGGACAACTTAAGCACTTTATACACAAGCTTAATGTTTGGAGAGATCAGTTAGTTTCTGAGGCAGAATCAACCATTAACCATATCCAAGAAGACTCGACTCCGGTTGCTGATATTAATGACAGAGCGACAATCGAAGAGGAGTTCGCGCTCGAGCTCAGAACAAGGGATCGTGAGAGAAAACTTATCAATAAGATTGATAAGACGCTTCACTTGATTGATATGGGTGATTATGGTTACTGTAAAACTTGCGGGATTGAGATTGCGCTTAATCGCCTTGAAGCCCGTCCAACTGCAGACCAGTGCATTGACTGCAAAACTGTAGAAGAGCGAAAAGAAATCTAATTTTTTAAAATTACTCTTATCAGAAATGCTGATAAGATGATCTCATTCCGCTAAATCCGATAACTTCTAGTTCCTTTTGGCTATTTATCGTTCCAATCCTTGTGACTCTAGTCTCTAAATTCTTTGCGAGTGCTGATATTTTGTCTCTCTTTGATTTGCCCGCTGTAAAACAAAGTTCATAGTCATCCCCGCCGCACAGTGGCATTGACCAATCATTTGTATCTTTCACATAATTATTGACTGAATCACCCAGTGGTAGCTTATTAGTATCGATTATTGCGCCAACATTTGAGGCTCTTAATATATGAGATAGATCCTGCTCAAGACCATCAGAAACATCAATACAAGAGCTTGCTAGATTTCTTAGGGCTGAGCCCAACTCTAATCGAGGAATCGGTTTATTGAGGCTGTTAAGCTCAATCTGAGAAGGCTTTTCTCCTTCCTTAATTTTTTTGAGGCATAAAGCTGCAGACCCAAGATCTCCCGTTACATAGATGTCATCACCATCTCTTGCGCCAGACCTCTTAATAGAGCTATCAATTTCTATTGAACCCATCATTGTGATTGTAATGTTTAAGGGTCCTTTTGTAGTGTCACCGCCAATCAAATTGACATGAAACAATTTGGAAGACTCTTTGAGTGAAGATGAAAATTGTTCTAACCACTTTTTGTCAAGCTTAGGAAGTGTCAATGAAAGAGTGTAACATTTTGCGATAGCTCCCATAGCAGCTATGTCACTTAAATTAACTGCTAAAGATTTATAAGCAATGTCACTGGGTGAGGCGTCTTTAAAGAAATGGATGCCTTCGACAAGGGTGTCAGTGGAAGTAACTAGTTGGTGTCCTGGATTGAGATTGAAAAGTGCTGCATCATCACCAACCCCTAACTCAATACTTGGGTCAGTTATCTCCCAATTGAAGTAACTTTGAATTAAATCAAACTCATTCATCTTGATTAAGCGCTGAGCGCTTTGAAGTGAAATTGAATGGACTCTGACAAAGCTTGAAGATCATAGCCTCCCTCCAAAAAAGAGATCACCCTTCCTTTGGAGTGGCGATTCGCAATATCAACAATGTCGTGAGTCATTGTAAAGTAGTCTTCAGAGTTTAGATTGATTGTAGCCAGTGGGTCTCTTTTGTGGGCATCAAAGCCGGCCGATATAATAATGACTTCGGGCTCAAAACTCTCAACATTGAGTAGAATCTTTTCATTAAAGATTCGTAAAAATTCCTCACTAGTAGTGCCCGCCTCGATAGGCGCATTGAAGATGTTTCCGACTCCAGTCTCAGACTCTAAGCCTGTTCCAGGGAATAATGGATGTTGATGAATTGAAGCGTAGAGCACCGAACTATCATCATAAAAAATCTCTTGGGTACCATTCCCGTGGTGCACATCAAAGTCAATGATTGCTATTTTTTTTATGTCATAGCTCGACTGTAAATAACGCGCTGCAACGGCCGCATTGTTTAAAAAACAAAAGCCATTGACTCTAGAGGTCTCGGCGTGATGTCCCGGGGGCCTGACCGCACAAAAAACCCTCTTAAAGCTTCCATCCATTATGTCTTTTGAAGCACTTATTCCAGAGCCACAAGCTCTGAGAATTGCCTCCTTCGAATCGGGACACAGAAGTGTATCTGCATAAGGCTCTTTTTCAACACCAACAAGACCTTTACTGGGTATCATTTCAAAAATCTCTTCAAGATAGGACTGTGGATGTACTAAATTAATGTCCTTGTACTGAGCTTTTGGAGCTTCATTTAATTCAATAGAGAGATCATCAATCCTTTGGATTGAATCAAGAATAGATTCTAGGCGCTCTTTTCGCTCAGGATGGCCCTCACCATTTTCTTTTGAGAGGCATGCAGAATGAGAATAAACCCTGATATTTTCCATTCTTCCCCTTAAATTAGTCAAGCATTAGAATGCTAGAGAGCTACATGTATGCGTTTTCTTTATAAGAGTGGTCCGTTGCATCAAGAACAGCAGAAATTTCTGGATATAAGCCTTTGAGTTGCTTTTCAACACCATCTTTAAGAGTCATATTAACCGAACTGCAGCCTTGGCATCCCCCACCAAAGTTGAGAACAACTTCTTTCTTTTTAGTAATTTCAACAAGATCAACAAATCCTCCATGAGAGGCAAGACTAGGATTGACTTCAGTGACAATTGTGAAAAGCACTTTTTCTTCTAGCGGCGCATCATCCTTTGGCGCTTCACCCTTGGCATTGGGAGCTGTAATCGTTAATTTTTTATTGGTCCCATCAACCTTTAAAGCAACATGCGAGTCACTCAGATAGTGATTATTGGACTCATCAATAAAAGCACTGAAACCAACAAAAGGGAACTCTTGGTAGGTTTCAGGGAGGTCGCTTTTAATGCAAAAGTTAAATGTTACTGTTGCAACTGGAGTCCCAGGTTTTTCAACATCTACCTTCAGACCAAGATCTTTTTCGTCCTGCTGCTCAAAAAGGTCTGCAACATAAATTTCTGCTTCTTCAGTAATACTAAACATTCGTTCTCCTAAATACTAGATTATCAATCAGGCGAGTTCCACCAAACCTTATTGCAGATATTATAATAATTTCTGTGGTTTTAGTCTCGATTTGTGTAAGGTTATTTGCATCTAAAACTTCTAAATATTCAACTTCAAAGCTTTGACTGAGCATTTCGACTGCATCTTTTTTAGCATCAGTTAGTGAATTTCCAATCAATATTGAATCCCTGACATCACATAACACTCTATAAAATTGGGGCGCCCGCCCTCGATCTAAATCACTCAAATATTGATTTCTGGTACTCATTGCCAATCCATCTTTCTCCCTTTGAGTCGGCATGGATTCAATTTTTAAATTTAAATCGAGATTCTTAACTAATGATTTAATGATGAGCAGCTGCTGAAAGTCTTTTTCACCAAAGACGGCATAGTTAGGCTTAACAATTTCAAAAAACCGTTTAACTACTTGGGCAACACCATCAAAATGAGTAGGCCGAAAAGCACCACAGAGTATCTGGCCAATAGCACCAACCTTTAAGTCAGATAATGTTCCGTGCGGGTATATTTCCTCTTTGGAAGGAAGAAATAATGCGTCAACATTTTTTGACTGTAATAGTAACTTGTCTGATTCAAAGGTATTTGGATAATCATCAAAGTCCTCACCTCTTGCAAACTGCGTGGGATTGACAAAGATGCTAACGATAACTATCTCAGCAAGACTTTTGGCTTTATCAACTAACGAAAGATGTCCATCATGAAGGCCGCCCATGGTTGGAACCAGAGCAATATTTTTGCCGTTCTCTCGCATGCTATCTAAATAGATCTCAAGGTCTTTCTGCGTTTTATAGATATGCATCAATAACTCTCACTTTCAGAAGGAAACCTCCCTTCTTTAACCTCCAAAACAAATGACTCAACTGCATCAGAAATGGTGATTTGATTGCTTAGGAAATTTCTTACAAACCTTGGCTGCTTGCCAGTAGTAATTCCTAACATATCGTAACTGACTAGCACCTGCCCGTCGCAATGAACTCCAGCCCCGATACCGATAGTTGGTATGGTCAATTTCTCACTGATAGTTTTTGCTAAATCACTCGGAATACATTCGAGCACCAAGACACTCACTCCTAAAGACTCTAGGAGAAGTGCATTATTTAAAATTGTCTGGGCAGAACTGTCATCTCTGCCTTGAACCTTGTAATCATCTGATTTGATCACTAGCTGAGGCTGAAGGCCCAAATGACCACAAATATTAATGTTGTTTGAGATTAAAGTTTTAATCACGTCTGAATGCTCACTACCGCCTTCAATCTTAACCATTCTTGCCCCAGCATCTATCAATAATTTTGCATTTTTAAGAGCATCATCAGAGCTATCATAACTTGCAAAAGGCATGTCAGCAATTACGAGCGCATTACTACTAGAATCAGAAACTATAGAGGTATGATAAATCATATCATTGATTGAAACTGATCGCGTATTCTCTCCTCCTTGGATAACCATTCCAAGAGAGTCACCAATTAATATCGCATCAACGCCTGACTGGTCAAGGATTTTAGCCATTGATGCATCATAGGCTGTCAGGCAGGTAATTTTTTGGCCCTGTTCTTTAAATAAACTTAACTCCGAATGCTTCATATTTTTTTTACATCAAGTTTGTTAATTCTGTCTATTAATTTTTTAACCGGTCCTAAAAGGGGTACATTTATTTCTTTGTCTATTTCATGCAAAGGAACCATCACAAAGGGTCTATCGATCATTTCAGGGTGAGGGATAGATAATCGATCACTCGATATAACCTGTTGCTCATAGAGCAGTATATCTAAATCAATTGTTCTTGAACCCCATTTTACCTTCCTAATTCTTTTCTGATTGTCCTCAATGGACTGACAAATATCTAACAAATCAATAGCACTTAGGTTAGTATTTATTTTACATACTGCATTGACATAGTTAGGGCCAGGCATATCCAGAAGCGGTTTTGATTCATATAAACTGGATACAATTAATATTTCTATTCCATCAGAATCACTCAGAGCTGTAAGGGCATTTTCAATTTGTGTCCTTGGGTTCTGAAGATTTGAGCCTAAGCCAATATATGCTAACAATGAATTAATGTTCCTATATATTCGCCCTGATAAATTCTGGTTAAAACATCTTTTTCTCTGCCCCAAGCAATATTTGAGATGGTTTTAGACTCTGCAGCCTGTTTTGCCGCCATCACCTTTGAGTACATTCCACCTGAACCTAATGCCCCCCCTGTTTTTCCTGCAACTCTCTCGAGATTCTCATCATTAAAATGAATTTTGTTTATTAATTTGGCGTCATTGTTTTTTCTAGGATCATCATCAAAAACGCCATGCTGATCTGTCAAAATGATGAGTTTTTCAGCGCTTAAGAAATTAGCGACTAAGGCTGCCAAAGTATCATTATCTCCAAACTTAATCTCCTCAGTTGCAACTGTATCATTTTCATTAATGACCGGAACTATTCCAAACTCCAGCAAGTTGCCAAGAGTAGCTGAAATATTCTCAAAATGCTTTGAATTCAATAAATTATCACGAGTCAAAAGTACCTGTGCAGTTTGCACTTTATGCTTTGCAAATAAATATTCATAGGCCTGTACTAATCCCATTTGACCAACAGCAGCAGCAGCTTGAAGTTTATGAATATCGCTAGGCTTTTCTTTCCATCCCAAACGCTTCATACCCTCTACAATTGATCCACTTGAAACCAGAACGACATCAATTCCATGAGATTGCAACTCAACAATCTGCTCCACCCACTGGGATATTAAGCCCTTGTCGATTCCTTTACCGTTATTCGTTAAGAGGGCTGACCCAATTTTTACAACCCAACATTTATTCTTCATTTTTTTGCTCTATTAAGTCATACAAGCCAAAAATCAAGGACTTGCAGCCCATTCCATTTAAAGCAGATATGTTAAACGCATTTCCTTTATATTTGACCTTTTTAAGAAAATCTTTGATGATTTTGTCTCTTTTACTCTCTTCAATTAAGTCAATTTTATTGATAGCAACATACCTAGGTTTTTTGTATAGCTCTTCATCAAATTTCTTTAACTCAGACTCAATCGTCAAATAATTACTCGCAGGGTTAGAGCCATCAGAAGGAAAAATATCAACAACATGTAAAAGCGCTCTGGCTCTTGAAAGGTGTTTAAGGAATTCAAATCCAAGACCTACCCCTTCACTTGCTTTTTCGAGTAAACCTGGAATATCTGCCATCACAAAATGGTTGCTTCCTGCCTTTACAACGCCGAGACTTGGGTGCAAGGTTGTAAATGGATAGTCGGCAACCTTGGGGCGAGCGCCTGAGATCTGCCTTATCAGGCTTGATTTGCCTGCATTAGGCATACCCAGAAGTCCCACATCAGCCATAATATTTAACTCTAAGGCAACCTCTCTTGACTCTCCTGGAGTTCCAGGCGAAGTTTGTCTTGGTGCTCGATTGACCGATGATTTAAATCTAGCATTACCCAGTCCATGAAAGCCGCCCTTGGCAACCAGCAAGTTCTGCTCATGAAGAGTTATCTCTCCAATCACCTCATCCGTTGCCAGATCAATGATCTTAGTGCCTAAAGGGACCTCAACATAGAGATCGTCCGCAGACTTACCTCTTCTGTCCCTTCCCATGCCAGGCTGTCCATTTTTGGCTCTGTACAATCGATTGTATCGAAACTCGCTAAGCGTATTCAGTCCTTCCTGACCGCGGAAGTATACACTTCCACCGTCTCCCCCATCTCCACCGTCTGGCCCCCCGTCTGGTATGTATTTTTCCCGACGAAAACTGAGGCACCCTGCCCCTCCTTTTCCAGCCTCAACAACAACGCTCGCAGAATCAACAAATTTCATAATTTTTGAAAATAATAAAAAAAAATTCTAGACAAGATCATAGTAACGAAACATTCAAAGAAAAATAGATGTGATGAAAGTTATACGATAAAGCTATAATATCAGCGAACTATTATACCTTTTTTGCCTTTCATAAGCCCTTTAGAACAGAATTGAAGGATTTAACTATATGAGAAATCAAAAATATTATCTGATCAAATTACTTAATGAATAGATTACTATACTCTTTGATCATTTGGCTCAGTATTCCATTTGCAGTCTTAAAGATACTTTTAAAAGATTCTCATGACCCCACATGGAAGTTAAAACTTAAAAATCAGTTAGGATTTGGTAAAGAAATATCTAGTAGAGCAATCTGGATTCATAGCGTCTCAGTAGGAGAGTTTAATGCCTCAAAACCTTTAATTGATAACCTTCTTAGTCAGTATCCAAATCATAAAATAGTCATTACTACGACAACAATGACAGGCGCTTTAGCTGTTAAAAGTTATTACAAAGACAACGTCGTTCACTACTTTTTTCCTTTTGATGCAAAGCTAATAATTAATTCCTTTCTTGGCAAAATTAAACCTGAAATTTGTATTTTGATGGAGACAGAGATATGGCCAAACTTAATACATATACTCAATAAAAAAAATATAGCTGTAGCTCTTATCAACGCCCGTTTATCAAAAAAATCATTCCATAAATATCAAAGATTTTCCAAAAAACTTGTCAGAGAGACTCTTAGAAAGCTTACTGTTATTTGTTCTCAAAACAACTTTTCTTCAGATCGATTCATCACTCTTGGGGCAAAAAAAGAGAGCTTGCTGACAATAGGCAGCTTAAAGTTTGACAGCACTGATTCAGTTGATACAAATTTAATCAACACCTTGAGGCAAATGGTAGGTGAAAGATCCGTGACAGTTTTTGCGAGCACGAGGGAGGGTGAAGAACAACTAATTATTGAGAGCTATCTTCAGTTTAAGGATCTCTTGAATACTCTTCTTGTAATTATTCCAAGACACCCTGAAAGGTTTGATGAAGCATTCAAAATTGCCAAGAATGCTGGCTTTAATGTCCAAAGAAGGTCAAGGATTGATCAATGCGCTGTGGATACTGATATTCTGATTGGAGATAGTATGGGAGAGATGATGGCTTACTACTCCATCTCTGACATTGCCTTTGTTGGTGGAAGCCTGACCGATAATGGTAGTCAAAATATGCTGGAAGCCGCCTCTTTATCAAAGCCAATTATTTTTGGTCCAAGCACCTATAACTTTGAGGAGATTTCAAAGCAGCTCTTAGATAATGATGCATCCATTCAAGTGTCTAACGCAGATGAACTTATGCAGACAATCTCTGAACTACTAATGAATGAACCAAGAAGGAATAAGCTTGGCTCAAACGCAAGGAAAACTTTTGAGGATAATCAAGGCGCAGTCAACAAAGCTATGATGGCTTTAAAGCCATTCATTAAAACTTAGAGGCTTGCCTAAGCGCCTTCTTTAAGATAAATCTCACTATCATTTTTCAGAAACTCTTCAGACTTTTTGTCCATCTCGACTTGAATTTCTTGAATCTTTTCAACGGCATCACTATCAAGGCCTTTGATGTCTTGAGAGATTTTCATAGAACAGAACTTAGGACCGCACATCGAACAAAAGTGCGCCGTTTTAGCTGCTTGTTTTGGCAGCGTTTCGTCATGAAAGCTTCTTGCAGTATCAGGGTCCAATGCAAGATTGAATTGATCTTCCCATCTGAACTCAAACCTTGCCTTTGAAAGTGCATTATCTCGAATCTGTGCTCCTGGGTGTCCCTTTGCAAGGTCAGCTGCGTGAGCAGCAATCTTGTAGGTAATAATTCCAGTTTTAACATCGTCCTGGTTAGGCAAGCCAAGATGTTCCTTAGGAGTCACGTAACAGAGCATTGCGCAGCCGTACCAACCTATCTGAGCTGCACCTATCGCTGAAGTAATATGGTCATATCCTGGAGCAATATCTGTTGTAAGAGGCCCTAAAGTATAGAAAGGCGCTTCACCACACTCTTCTAGCTGCTTTTCCATGTTGTCCTTAATCATGTGCATTGGCACGTGTCCAGGACCCTCAATAAAGGTTTGAACGTCATGCTTCCAAGCTATTTTTGTAAGTTCACCCAAAGTCTCGAGCTCTCCATACTGGGCTGCATCATTAGCGTCCGCAATTGAGCCTGGTCTAAGGCCATCTCCAAGTGAGAAGGTCACATCATATGCCTTCATAATCTCACAAATATCTTCAAAATGGGTATAGAGAAAGCTCTCCGTGTGGTGTGCAAGACACCACTTAGCCATAATTGAGCCACCCCTAGAAACTATTCCCGTAACCCTATCCATAGTGAGTGGGACATATTTAAGCCTGACTCCGGCATGGATGGTAAAGTAATCAACGCCCTGCTCAGCCTGCTCAATTAGAGTGTCTCTAAAAACCTCCCATGTCAAATCTTCTGCAATACCTTTAACCTTTTCAAGCGCCTGATAAATGGGAACGGTTCCAACTGGAACTGGAGAGTTTCGAATAATCCACTCCCTTGTCTCATGAATATTTTTTCCAGTAGAGAGGTCCATGATAGTATCAGCACCCCAACGAACCCCCCAGACCATTTTTCCGACCTCTTCATCAATTGAAGATCCGAGAGCTGAATTACCAATATTTCCATTAATCTTGACCAGAAAATTCCTTCCAATAATCATTGGCTCCGTTTCAGGATGGTTAATGTTGTTTGGAATGACTGCACGACCTCGAGCGACCTCATCTCTGACGAATTCTGGTGTGATAATTTTTGGTGTTGCAGCCCCAAAACTCTCACCCTGGTGTTGTCCAATTTGATCTCGATACTCCTGCCAGAGACAGTTCTCTCTAATCGCAATATATTCCATTTCAGGGGTAATGATGCCTTGTTTTGCATAATACATCTGAGTCACATTTTTACCTTTTTTAGCCTTTCTTGGGGCTTTCAAATGCTCAAACCTAAGCTCATCTAGCTCTTTATTATTTAATCTTTCATTTGAAAATGTTGAACTGACTCCACCCAGTATTTCTGTATCTCCTCTCTCCTCAATCCAGTTACTTCGAATCGAATCAATCCCTTTTCTGTAGCTAATTGTTTTATTAGGATCTGTGTATGGACCTGAAGTATCATAGACATGAATTGGATCATTTTTTTCAGCCAGATCACCAATCGTGTCAGTGAGTTCTATTCGCCTCATTGGAACCAAAATATCGTCCCTCGAACCTGTCGCATATACCTTTGTTGAATTCGGGAAAGGCTCTATAAATGCCTTGTTAACGCTTGATAAACTTGTAAGTGTGTCGGATGATTGCTTCATTATTGTATAATTTGGTTAATGTTACTTTAGGAATCAAAATGTCCATTTTAACTCATCGACCAAGAAGATTGAGAAAACAAAAATTTAATCGTTCTTTGGTGCGAGAAAACTCTTTGAGTGCTAGTGATTTAATTTACCCTTTATTTGTAATTGAGGGTGAAAACAAAAGAGAAATAATTGAATCCATGCCAGGAATTGAGAGGGTCAGTATTGATCAACTTCTAGTTGAGGCGAAAGAAGTTATGGATTTAAAAATTCAAGCCATAGCTCTCTTTCCTGTTATCAGCTCAGATAAAAAAACAGAGGAAGCTGAGGAGGCTTACAATCCTGATGGCCTGGTCCAAAGAGCAGTCAGAGCTCTTAAAAGGAGTCTTCCTGAGCTAGCGGTGATTACTGATGTTGCACTGGATCCCTTTACGAGTCATGGTCAGGATGGTTTGATTGACTCTGATGGATACGTCTTAAATGACGAGACAGTGGATGTCCTCATCAAGCAATCCATTTCTCATGCTGAAGCGGGGGCAGACATTGTTGCGCCCTCCGATATGATGGATGGAAGAATTGGCGCAATAAGAAATGCTCTAGAAGAGTCTGGATTTATTCACACTAACATCTTGTCCTACTCCGCAAAATATGCCTCTTCATTCTATGGCCCCTTTAGGGAGGCAGTTGGATCTTCGGGTAATCTTGGAAAATCTGACAAAAAAACCTATCAAATGGATCCGGGAAACTCAAATGAAGCGATTCGAGAAGTGGAGCTAGATATAAGTGAGGGTGCAGATATGGTTATGATTAAGCCTGGATTGCCCTACCTTGATATTGTTTCCAATGTTAAACAAGTTTTTGGTGTGCCAACTTTTGCGTATCACGTTAGTGGGGAATATGCTATGCTAAAAGCTGCTAGCCAAAATAACTGGATTGATGAAAAATCTACCGTACTTGAAACTCTCTTATGCTTTAAGAGAGCTGGGGCCGACGCTATACTCACTTACTACGCTAAAGATGCAGCTAAATGGATTAAGGAATAGTGATAAAAAAAAATTAAAATGAATCAAAAAATTGCCTTCTATTTAATTTCGGTTGTCCTTGTTTTCTTCATTGGTTATTCCTATTCTCAATACAACGCTGAGCCTCCAGAACCTCTCATCATTAACCTAGATAATTCAGATGAGATTAAACAATACAAAGCTGATATTTCGAGCCTCAAACTTCAGCTTGATGAGCTTGATACCCAACTAATCAATACACTTGATGAGCTCAAGAAGACTAGCAGAAAGCTTCTAATCTCCTCCAGTAAAGAAAAGATTCTGGAAGATGAAATTAATTTAATTCAAAAAAATCTTACTGAATTAGAATCTAGGCTAATTCAAAGTGATTCAACAATTTCAATGAACGATAAGGAAATTAATTCTTTGAGAGAGCAGTTACAAAATTCTTTAATTGAGCTTGAGTTGAGTCAATTTGAAATCGAGCTTCTCGAAGAACAGCTTTAAATATTTTTCTCAAGAATAATAATTGACAAAACCCTCTAGACTCTCTCTAGTTGTTCTATAGGAATTAACGATGTGTTTTTTATCTTCATAACCTATTGCTAAACCGCATAGAACAAGCTTGTCTTTATACTCTGGGAGCTCTTTCCTGACAATATCAGGATACTCTCCTAGTGCTGCCTGTGGACAAGTTGCAAGGCCATACTCTACAGCTGAGAGCATAATGGATTGAATAAACATGCCATAATCCATAAATGAGCCTTTCTCCATAGTCTTGTCAATAAAAAAAAGAAGGATAACTGGCGCATTAAACGCTTGATAATTTAATGCCCATTGATTGATTTGTTTTTCCTTATCCTCCCGTTCAATCTCTAGGGTTGAGTAGAGAAGTAAGCCGCATTCCTTTCTTCTTTCTTTGTATTCATTTTTCCATTGTACGGGATAATACTTATAATCCATTGCGCCTTTATGTCCATCTCTGAAAGCTTTCTCAAATTTATTGCAGAGATTATCTTTACTTTTACCAGTTAATACCGCAACCTGCCATGGCTGAGTATTCACTCCCGAAGGAGCGGTTTTAGACTGCTCAAGAATTTCATTAATAACATCAATTGAAACCTTTTTATCTAGAAAAGCTCTTGTAGATTTTCGTTTTAATAAAGCAGTTTTAACATTCATTTTGTTACTCCATTGAATTCAAATAAACTAATTGGCTGGCTTTGCATAGAGAACAATAATGTTTCCCACTATGATTAATAATACGCCAATTAGGCCAAACCAACTCCACTGATAGTTCTCAAAGAATGTCGATAAAAGGAGTGCAATTGTAGGTGTAAAGATATTGACATAGGAGGCTTTATCAGCGCCAATATTTCCAACAAGTTTTAGGTATACCCCAAAACCTATGACTGAGGCAACGACAGCTAAATAAATCAATGACATAACATAACTAAAGCTTGTATCAAAGCTGAAACTCACGTCACTAAAGCTGATATATAAAACTAGAATAATCGACCCATAGAGCATACTAAAAGCATTACTCTGAACTAGAGGCATTTTCCGAGCTTGAAATTGGCCAGATAGCAACATTCCTATGGAAGCGAAAAAAGTTGCTAGTAGCATCCACATAAAGCCCTTAGCTACGTCAGAATTTAAAGACCACTGAGTACTGCTGATCTCATTAGAGAAAATGATTGAAAGTCCTCCAATGCCAACAATAGCGCCAATCAAAATGGGAAGCCTTATTGGTTTTTTGAAAAAAATAAATCCATTGAAAACTGTAAACAATGTTAAAGTTGAAAAAATTAAACAAATCAAGCCCGTGGCTAAATAAAAGGTTCCAAAGTATGCACAAATATAGTTAATACAAAACAGAAAAAAACCGAGTAGAAGCCAATTGGCATGGTCTCGCCAAGGAAAATTGAGCCTAAGCCCTCTAATGTAACACCAAGCAAAAAGCAGCATTGATGCCAATAAAAAACGCCACACTATTGAGACTTGTGGCGCAACATCACCGAGTTGAAAACTTATCGCGAACCAGGAAGAACCCCACGCCAAAAGTACTATAAAGTATAGGAGCGCATTCATTGCTTTTAAAGTTAGTTAAATACTTTTATTGAACTCGATTGGAAATTAAATCATCTACGACACCAGGCTCAGCTAATGTCGATGTATCACCCAGATCTTCATAATCATCCTCAGCAATCTTTCTCAGAATTCGTCTCATGATTTTGCCTGATCGCGTTTTGGGTAAGCCCTGTGCAAATTGAATCTTATCAACGGTTGCAATTGGACCAATTTCTTTTCTGACAAGCGCTACTAGATCTTTTTTCAGCTCCTCAGTACCCTCAACACCACTCATCAAAGAAACATAGGCATAGATGCCTTGACCCTTGATCTCATGTGGCATTCCAACCACCGCAGCCTCACTTACATTGCTATGAAGAACGAGCGCTGATTCTATTTCTGCAGTTCCAAGGCGGTGCCCAGAAATATTAAGTACATCATCGACTCTTCCAGTAATCCAATAATAACCATCAGCATCTCTTTTTACGCCATCGCCCGCAAAGTACTTACCAGGGAATGTTGAAAAGTAAGCCTCCATAAAGCGCTCATGATTGTTATATAGAGTTCTCATTTGGCCAGGCCATGAGCGAGCGAGCACCAGAACACCAGAAGCCTCACCCTCAAGCACCTCACCATTCTCAGTTAAAACTTGCGGCTCAACACCAAAAAAAGGCTGCGTTGCAGATCCCGGTTTTAATTCAGTTGCAAAAGGCATTGGAGTTATCATGTGGCCTCCTGTTTCAGTTTGCCACCAGGTATCAACGACTGGACACCTCTTCTCACCAACAACGCTGTAATACCACTCCCAGGCTTCAGGATTAATAGGCTCTCCAACCGTCCCTAATATCTTTAAACTAGACCTGGATGTTTGCTGAACAAGTTCATTTCCAGCGCCCATCAAAGCCCTGATCGCAGTTGGCGCGGTATAAAAAATATTGACCTGATGTTTATCCACTACCTGCCAAAATCTTGAAGCATCTGGATAATTCGGAACCCCCTCAAACATTAGAGAGGTTGCTCCATTCGCAAGAGGTCCATACACTATATAGGAGTGGCCAGTAACCCATCCCACATCTGCAGTACACCAATAAATATCGCCCTCTTGATAGTCAAAGGTATATTTGTGCGTCATTGCAGCATACAACAGGTAACCACCTGAAGTATGAAGAACGCCCTTCGGCTTACCGGTTGACCCTGAAGTATAGAGAATAAATAGAGGGGTCTCAGCATCAAACATCTCGCATGGGCAAATTGCAGACACATTTTCAACTAGATTATGGTACCAAACATCTCTATCAGACCAGTTAATTTCATTACCCGTTCTTTTAACAACAACAATATTTTCTACACACTCACACTCTTTGACTGCAATATCGACATTGGCTTTCAAGGGGATAGATTTCCCTCCGCGAACGCCTTCATCAGCTGTGATAACTAACTTACACTCACTATCCAGAATTCTATCTCTTAGTGCGTCTGGTGAAAAGCCACCAAATACTACCGAATGAATAGCGCCAAGTCTTGCACAGGCCAACATCGCAACAGTCGCCTCAATAATCATCGGCATGTAGAGACAAATCCTATCGCCCTTCTCAACACCTAAGCTCTTCATTCCATTTGCAAATTTGCAGACCATCTCATAGAGCTCTTGATATGTAATAGACTGACTAGAATTAGGATCATCACCCTCCCAAATAATGGCAACTTGATTAGCACGCCTTGGAAGGTGGCGATCAAGACAGTTATAGGAAACGTTGAGAGTTGCGCCTTCAAACCAAGCAATTTTCCCCTTAGAAAAATTGACATCTGACACTCTATCCCACTTACTATTCCAGCTTATAAATTTTTCAGCCTGCTCAGCCCAAAAATCATCAGGATTCTCAATTGAATATTGATACATTGAATGATACTGTTCAGCATTAATTAAAGGCTCTCTATTGCTATGCATGATTGGATACTTCATCAAAAACTCCGATTCATCAATTCATAAAAAATCCATGTTACCAAACTCAATACACAGTTAACTTAAAAATATATTTGTTTAAGCAAAAAAAAATGACGCATTTGCGTCATTTTTTTGAAAGCAAGGGATTAGCTTTATTCCTCTTCTTCCTTGACCTCTAAAGCGTCCGACTCAACCTCTGAATCAAGAGTTGCTTGAGACAACTCTTCAGTGACCTCACTCATCTTAGCTTCGTCTGCCAATTTTTCTTGAGCGTTGAGTTCTTCTTCCATTGCGTATTCTTCAGTTAGTATTGAAGCATCAATTAATCCCGCCTCAATCTCTCTTAAGGCTAAAACAGTTGGTTTGTCCTTAGCAACATCCAAAGTTGACCTGAAACCACCAGAATTTAATTGGTGTGCGCGCTTTGCTGCAACTAGAACTAATTCAAATCTGTTTTGTACTTTATCTAAACAATCTTCAACTGTTACTCTCGCCATAATCTTGATATACCTTTTAAGGTGAATGCTAAAATAAGCTATTTTACTTTATTACTCAAACCATGGAAAGACTTATTGTGCTTGATACTGAGACAACGGGTATCGATCCAAAAGAGGGACATCGTATTATCGAAGTTGGTGCTGTTCAAATTGAGAATAGAGAAATCACAAATACTGAATTTCACAAATATGTTCAGCCTAATCGCACAGTTGGAGACTCAGTAAAAGTTCATGGAATAACGGATAAGTTTTTAATTAATAAACCTCAATTCAATCAAATATCAGATGATCTTATCTCCTTTATTGAAGGATCTACTCTCATTATTCATAATGCTCCATTTGATTTGGGATTTCTTAATCACGAACTTAAGCTAAATGGAGTGAAAACTAAAATTGATGATTTGTGTCCTGTAATAGACACTCTTGAATTATCAAAAGAACAGAGGCCCGGAACAATGCATAACTTGGATGCTCTTTGCAGAAGATTTGGAGTTGATACTAGTGCGAGAACAAGACATGGGGCACTTTTAGATGCTCAAATACTTGCACAAGTTTATTTAGCAATGACTGGCGGTCAATCAAATCTTTTTCAAGAAGATCTGAGCAATGAACCACAGATGACTAGCTCCTCAATAATTAGCAAAAATAAATCCAATAAGGAAAAAATTAAAGTTATTTTGGCTAATAAAGAAGAAACAGAACTTCATAATAACTATTTCAAAACTTAAGCCAAACTACCGCAAATATTTAACTCAAATTTGATTTAATTAAGCATTGACTAAGAAGGGTATGACAGTATAATTACTCACCTTCGGAGTGTAGCGCAGTCTGGTAGCGTATCTGGTTTGGGACCAGGTGGTCGGGGGTTCAAATCCCTCCACTCCGACCAAAATTTAATTTTTAAAGTGCAAGCCTATACTTTATTAAAGCAAAGTTATCGCGCCCATAGCTCAGCTGGATAGAGCAACGGCCTTCTAAGCCGTAGGTCATACGTTCGAATCGTATTGGGCGCGCCACTTTATTATGGCGGGAATAGCTCAGTTGGTAGAGCCCCGGATTGTGATTCCGGTTGTCGCGGGTTCGAGCCCCGTTTCTCGCCCCACTCCATCTTGAGATTTTTTGGTATACTTTTTTGACAAGTCAAATAATCTCAATTTTTAATGAAAACCTATAAAGTCTTTAGTCATCCAACGAAAGAAATAAAAGCAGTTAAAACTGGCTTTGCATGGGTTGCCATTCCATTTGTGACTCTTCTTCCATTCCTTCCAGTATGGTTTTTATTCCGTGGTCTTTGGAAGATTTTTAT
>ERZ802819.828-NODE-828-length-20102-cov-21.2785_pt1 | contig 20102 bp, 17 predicted proteins | sample MGYA00345647_ERZ802819 | MGnify/ENA primary metagenome ERZ802819 (study PRJEB30503, sample SAMEA104212355) | marine metagenome | biome: Westerlies Biome; feature: [SRF] surface water layer (ENVO:00010504) within the epipelagic zone...; material: water...
TTACATAATCTGTTGTGAGAGGTGGAGACATTAAGGGAGATAATGTTCTAAAATCTCCAGATAAATCCAAATCACACAACGCTGCTGGTAATATAGCACACCAGTCACTTGTTGCCACCAACTCTAATGTGCCTATCATCCCATCCATTTCTAACATTTTAAAAATATCAATATTATGAGTTGCAAAATATTGGTTCTGTGAAATCCTTCTTGAATTGTCCGGTCCAGGTAATATTATCTTTATATTCTCTATTTTGGAAAGATTTACTGGTTCTAAATGTTTAAATTTAGAGTTTTTACTTGTTACTAATAAATTTATATCACTTGAAACAAATTCTACATTTAACCCTGTAGGATTTTTTACTGATGGAACTATTGCAAATTCTAATTTATTTGATCTAACCATTTCTTCAAGAACACCAGAATAAGCTTCAGTAATCTTTATATCAACTTTTGGATGCTCTTTTAAAAATTGAGATAAAGTTTTAGGTAAAGCTGATCTAGTAAATGTTGGCATTAATCCACAATTAAATGTTCCAGTTAATTCTTTTTCTTCTGCCCTAACATCAATTAATGCTTTTTCCATTAATTTTAATATCTCTAATGAGTATTTATAAAAACTTTTGCCACTATCAGTTAAGACCATTTTTCCTGGTATTCTATTAATAAGTTTTTTTCCAATACTCATTTCTAAGTTTTGAACTAACATAGACATACCAGATTGAGTTGCATTTAATCTTTGTGCGGCAACGCTGAAAGATTTTTCTTCCACTACGGCTACAAATGCCTTTAATTGTTTTATAGAAACAGTCATAAAAATTTCATATCAATAAATTTGATTCAATTCATATAAATAAATAATTTCTTATAATACATAAAATTATGTTAATAAAAAATAATTAATTTTATTTTGAGAATTTTGTGAATAATCCAAACGAAAAATTAGTGTTAAAAGATATTGACGAGGAAACTCGTTTAAAAAAATCTCTTGGAATGTTTTCAACTGGAATAACAGTGGTTACTACTACTGATCTAAATAAAAAACCTTTAGGAATGACAGTTAATAGTTTTGCTTCTGTTTCACTTAATCCAGCATTAGTATTATGGAGTATTGAAAAGAAACAACCAAGTTTTAATAATTTTTTAAATTCAAATGGGTATGCTGTAAATGTACTAACTAAAAATCAAAATAATTTATGTTCACTTTTTTCATCACCAATTGAAGATAAATTTAGAGACGTAAAGTGGGATTTAAGCGAAAATGGTCACCCTATTATTCGCGATACTTTGGCATGGTTTGATTGCGTCAAATGGAACTATTATGACGGAGGAGATCATCAGATTCTAGTTGGTGAAGTAAAATCACATAATCATATAGAAAAAGAACCATTGCTTTACTGGAATAGCAAAATTTCTTAATTGATATATTCAAAATATTTAATATTATCAAAAACAATTAATTGGAAAAAAATATGAGGAATTAATGGCTAAGTGGATAAAAGAAGGCAAGTCTGAAAATGAAATTATTGAGGCAGATGCAAAAGTAAGAAGTACTGTAGAAAATATTCTATCTGATGTGAGTGAAAGAGGTGACGAAGCTGTTAGAGAATTATCAAAGAAATTCGATAATTATGAGCCTGAAAATTTTATTTTAACTGATAATGAAATTGAAAAAGCTATTAGCAATGTTTCTAAAAGAGATATTGATGATATTAAATTTGCTCAGGCTCAAGTCCGGAACTTTGCGACTAAGCAACTGGATTGTATTAAAGATTTAGAAGTGGAAACATTACCAGGAGTAATACTTGGCCATAAAAACATACCAATGAATGCTGTAGGATGTTATGTACCTGGGGGTAAGTATCCTATGGTTGCTTCTGCACACATGTCGGTGTTAACAGCAAAGGTTGCAGGTGTTAGAGAAATCACAGCTTCTGCACCTCCACAAGGAGGTGAACCTCATCCAGCTATAGTTGCAGCTATGCATATGGGTGGGGCAGATAAAATTTTGTGTCTTGGTGGAATTCAAGCAGTCGCTGCAATGGCAATTGGAACTGAAACAATAAAAGGTGTTGATATGCTTGTTGGCCCAGGCAATATGTTCGTTGCTGAAGCTAAAAGACAGTTATTTGGTAGAGTTGGCATTGATTTATTTGCTGGACCTACTGAAACATTAGTTATTGCAGATGATACTTCTGATCCTGAAATTTGTGCAATTGACTTACTTGGTCAAGCAGAACATGGTCCAACAAGTCCTGCTATTTTACTAACAAATTCAGAAACTCTTGCAATTAAGACGCTTGAGGAAATTGAAAGACAGTTAGAAATTTTACCTACACGTGAAATTGCAAAAGTTTCGTGGAAAGAATATGGGCAAGTTATTTTATGTGACAGCATTGATGAAATGGTAAAAGTTGCTGATGATTTAGCTTTTGAACATGTTCAAGTAATGACTGAGAATCCAGATTATTTTCATGAAAACATGACTAATTATGGGGCATTATTTCTTGGTCAAAGAACTAATGTTGCATTTGGAGATAAAGTTATTGGAACTAATCATACATTACCAACTAAAGCTGCAGCAAGATATACAGGTGGATTATGGGTAGGTAAATTTCTTAAAACTTGTACTTACCAAAAAGTAATTACTGACGAAGCATCATCTATGGTTGGAGAATATTGTTCTAGATTATGTGCACTCGAGGGTTTTGCAGGTCACGGTGAGCAAGCTAATGTAAGAATAAGAAGGTATGGTGGCAGAAATATTAAGCCATATTCTTCTGCAGAATAGGAGAGAAAATGAACTATCCAAAATTACCAAGTTTTAGACTTGATGGGAAAAAAGCTCTTGTTACTGGTGCTGGTAGAGGTATTGGAATGGGAGCTTCAATTGCTTTAGCGGAATCAGGCGCCGATGTTACTCTTATATCTAGAACAGAACAAGAACTCAAAGAAATTTGTGATCATATTAATTCTCAGGGCCTTAGTGCATCATACGTTGCTTTAGATGTTAATAATGAAAATGAAATTAATCAGTTGATAGAAAAATCTAATCCATTTGATATTTTAATTAACAACGCGGGTACGAATAAACCTGCTAAACTTGTTGATACAGATATTAATGACTTTGATTATGTAATGTCTTTAAATGTTAGGTCAGTTGTAAACTTAACCAAATGTGTAGTTAAGAAAATGCTGGCAAATGATATGAAAGGTTCAATCATCAACGTTTCTTCCCAGATGGGGCATGTTGGCGGACCTAATAGAACCACTTATTGCTCTAGTAAATTTGCTATTGAGGGCTTTACTAAATCTCTTGCTATTGAATTGGCTCCAAATGGTATTAGAGTTAATACAGTATGTCCTACTTTTATTCAAACTCCGATGACAGAGCCTTTTTTAAAAGATGAAGAATTTAAAAAAAATACTATAGGTATGATACCTTTGGGAAGGCTTGGAGAAGTAAGAGATCTTATGGGTCCATTTGTTTTTTTAGCGTCTGAGGCATCTTCATTAATGACAGGCTCAAGTTTGCTAGTTGATGGGGGTTGGACTTCTAGATAAGAAATTTTTGTTATTTTAACAAATTAGACTTCTCATTTAACATGTTTGTTTAATTTAACACACTATCTTATTAATTTTTAGGGAGTATAAATTGAAAGCAGTCACACTTGGAAAAGATGGAGTTGAAATCAAAGAATTACCTGAGCCTAAACCTGAAAATCAACAGATTTTAGTAAAAGTCAAATCATGTGGTTTAAATAGATCAGATCTTCTTGAGACACAAGGTCAATCATTTGGTCACACAGGTGGAAATACTAAAATCATTGGTGGAGAATTTGCTGGCGAAATAATTGAATTAGGTGAAGGTGTAGACGATCTTAAAGTTGGTGATAATGTTATGTGTAGGGGAGGTTCTGGTTGGGCTGAATATGCTGTTGCCAATCACAAAAGAGCGATTAAATTCAAAACTGATCAAATTTCTTGGGAACAAGCCGCATCAATTCAAGGTAACTTGCAAACTATGCACGATGCTATAGTTACAAATGGTAAGTTTGCGATCGGTCAGACTGTTTTTATACAAGGCGCCACTAGTGGTGTTGGCATAATGGGTCTTCAAATTGCAAAAGCCTTGGGGGCCAGTAAGATAATAGGGTCATCTACAAATGAGAGTAAATTGTCAAAATTATTAGACTATGGCGCTGATGTCTTAATAAATACATCCAAAAATGATTGGTTAAATTCAGTTTTGAATGCAACTGACGGGAAAGGCGTGGATATTCTAATCGATATGCTATCTGGTAATTTTGTTAATAAAAATATGGAAGCTACAAAAATCAACGGATATTTAATTAATATTGGTAGACTTGCAGGCATGAATGGAGATTTTAACTATGATTTACATGCTAAAAGGCGACTTCATTATGTGGGGACAACAGGTAGAACAAGATCTGTAGAAGAAAACTTAGAAGTTGCTAAAGTTGCCAACCAAGATCTTTGGGGTCATGTTGTTAATGGAAAAATCCGTCATGTTATTTGTAAAACATTCCCATTAATTGAAGCTGGAGTCGCTTTAAAAATAATGAATGATAATAAACATTTTGGTAAATTAGTATTACTCACAAATTAAAAAAAAGTTAAATATAAATGTCTAAAATTAAATGTAATTTAAATGTAAATGGGAAAACTAAAACAGTAAATATACATGAAGATAAAACTTTAGTATTTGTTATCAGGGATGAGCTAGGTCTAACAGGAACAAAGTTAGGATGTGGTTTAGGACAATGTGGAAGTTGTGCAGTTTTGGTAGATGGTGAAAAAGTAATTTCTTGTAATGTTTTAGCAAAAGATTACCAAAATTGTGAAATAACAACCATCGAAGGTTTAACAACTGACAAAGGTTTAAATCAAATTCAGCAAGCTTTTAAACAATTTAATGCTGCTCAGTGTGGTTACTGTACAAGTGGTATTATTATTTCTCTTTCTTCAGTCTTTAATAAAAATATTAATCCTTCGAATGAAGAAATCTTATCTTCATTAGAAGGTCAATTATGCCGTTGTGGATCACATACATCTGTAATGAAAGCAATAGGTCAATTGAAATCAATTGAACAAATATCATGACTGCTTTTAATTCAGGTCCAAGTATTAAATTATACAGAAAGATAAGTAATTGGTTTAATTTTGATAAAAATAACGTCTTACAAGTCTATTCTGGAAAAATAGATATTGGTCAACATATAAGCTCTACACTTGCGTTAATTTCCTCCAAAATAACTGGAATTAATTACGATCAAGTTGAAATAATTAAGCTCAACACCGATATATCGCCAAATGAAGGTAAAACTGCAAGTAGTTTATCTGTCCCTGATTCAGGATCTGCCATTAAAGCTGCATCTTTTACTTTAAGAAAATCATTTTTAAAATATTCACTACAAACCCTAAAAGTAGATGTTGATGAAATTATTTTTGATAATGGAATTATAAAAGATATAAATTCTAACAGAAGTGTTTCTTATTGGGATTTTGCAAATACAAAGGAATTTAATGAATTAATAATTCCTGAGGAATTTGATGAAAATGAAATCAAAGAATTTAATTATAAAAATAATCAAAAAATAGAAATTAAAACAATACATGATATTGTATCTGGAAAATATTCATACGTCCATGACATGAAATTTCCTAAAATGTTACACGCAAGAATAATTAGACCCCCTAATTATTACTCCAAATTTGTAGAAATTATAAACGAAATTGAAGATAAATTAATTGAACTTGATATTAAGTTAATAGTTAAAGGCTCATTTCTAGCCATTCTTTCTCCAGATGAATTTCTAGTTGTTAAATACTTAGAAATTATTAAACAGAATATTGTTTGGGAAGAATTAAGAGATTTATCTAACAATAATATTTATAAATCTTTGAAAGAAAATGATAGAGATACACTTCTAGTCAAATCAGGAGGCCAAGCTTTTTATGAAGCAATACCTATCATTAAGGATTTTAAAGATAAAAGTTGTACCACTTTAACTAGTGAATATAAAAAAGGTTATCTTATGCATGGGCCTATTGGACCCTCAGCTGCTTGTTCTATCTTCAGTAATAACAAGTTTACAATTTATTCGCATAGCCAGGCATTATATGATCTCAAATTATCATGCAGTGAATATTTTGGAGTTGACCCTGAAAATGTTACGCTAAAATTTATTCCGGGTTCTGGCTGTTATGGACATAATGGAGCTGATGATGTTGCTTTTGAAGCAGGGCTTTTATCTAAAGAATTTCCTGATACTCATGTTTTATTAAAATGGACGCGTCAAGATGAACATTGTTGGGAACCATATGGAAGTGCCTCATTGAACAAACTAACAGGAGTAATAAATGATAAAGGGAAAATTATTTATTGGTCTAATGAAGTTTTTTCAGACACTTACATGACAAGACCTTCAAATACAGAACTTGACAATTTTATAAGTTACAAACTGGTAAATAATCATTTTGTTAAGCGTAAATCTACTCCCAAAACAAATGCACATATGGGAATTCATAGAAATTTAGACCCTCTATATGACTTTGGAGAAACTAGACTTATTAAAAATTTAGTTCATGATTTACCTCTTAGAACTTCTGCTTTAAGAACTCTAGGTGCATTTTCAAATGTTGTAGCTTTAGAATGTTTTATTAATGAAATAGCAAAAACTAAAAATATTGATCCATTTGAAATTAGAATTAATCACCTGAGTGATGAAAGAGCTATTGGCGTCATCAAAAATCTTAGGGACCAAATGACAAAAGAAATTCAAAAAGAGGGTTTACATCGAGGGATAGGATTTTCAAGATATAAAAATTCTGCAGCTTTTTGTGCGGTTGGCGTCGAATTAAAAGTGAATGATGATTTAGAAATTAAATTAATTAATGCTTGGATTTCTGTTGATGCCGGTGAAGTAGCTTATGAAGATGGTATCAAAGCACAGGTGGAAGGAGGCTTTATACAAGCTGCAAGTTGGAGTTTATATGAAGAAGTTAAATTCGATACCAAAGAAATAATTTCAATAGATTGGGATACTTATAAAATTATTGGATTTGATAATATACCAAACATTAAAACAGATGTTCTAGATAAAGAAGGTTTACCTTATCTAGGTGTGGGTGAGGTTGTTGCAGGTCCTACAGGAGCAGCCATTTCAAATGCAATAAGTGATGCATTGGGACAAACAATTAAAACTATGCCTTTTACAAAGGAAATTATTACTAAAGAGCTACTAGAAACATAGGAGTATCATATTATGAAAGAAAAAAAACAAATAGGTCTTGCTATTGTTGGATGTGGTACGATTGGAAGAATTAGAGCTATAATGGCTAGAGATTATCCAGGAATAGGGTGGATAGGTTTATGTGACATTAATAGTGATTTAGGAAAAAAATTACTTGATGATTGTAAAGCAGATTTTTTTACTAAAGATTATAACGAATTATTAAAACGAACTGAGGTTGATGCTGTTATAATAGCCACTGATGAAAATCATCACTTTGGACCTACCATGGCTGCAATAGAAGCCAATGCTTCACTCTTTATTGAAAAACCTCTGGCAACAGATTTAATTGAATCAAGGCAAGTATTAGATTCCATTAATGCAGCTAAAATAGATGCTGTTTTAGGTTATACACAAAGGTTTAGAAGAAGATTTTTAGCTGTAAAACAAAAATTAAATGATAATAACATAGGAGACGTCACCTCTGTTGTAACTAGAGCATTTATGAATAGCATGGTGCCTATAGCAACTGTCAGGAGAACAAACGAAAGAAAAAATCTTACACCTATGGTTGTTTCAGGCACCCACAGTTTAGATATGTCTTTGTGGTTACTAGAAGGTAAAAAACCAAAAACTATTTTCGCACAATCTGTAGATAAAAAATTGCAAAGTCATGGGACTAAAGATGCCACTTTTGGTATTTTCACCATGGATGATGGAACAATTTTTAGTATGAATATAAGCTGGGCTCTACCTACAGTTTGGCCTGGTTCAGTTTATGGGTTAGAAATTGGAATAGTTGGAACTGAGGGAGTTATTGATATTGAAGATACGCATAGAGATTTAGTCCTTGCAAGTACTAAACCGCAAGGCCACGGATATAATCCTTCAGGTTTTGAACCAACTGCTCCCAGACATGTAGATTTTTTAACGTCATATCCTCCAGGAGATATTTATAATAATCAGCTATGGGGTCCTATGAGGGAAGAAACTAATTCGTGGTTTCAGAGACTTTATATTGGCTCTGATACTCCACATGCATCAGCAAATGACGGTCACAAAAATTTAGTTATGACTATGGCAATGGACGCTTCAAGTAAAATTGGAGAAAAAATTGAAATAACAGATGATATAGAACAAGAAATATTGAAAATTCAAGATCTATAATTCTAGAGGTATGTAGTGTGAAAGCTCTAATTTTAAAAGGAACTAACGAACCATTTATTTACGAGAATGTTCCTGATCCAATTCCACAAAATGGAGAAGCTGTTGCTAAAATATTAGCCTGTGGTTCAGGTTTAACAATTCAACATGTCAAGGCAGGAAGAACTAAAGTAAAATTTCCAATTATTATAGGGCATGAAATTACAGCAGAAATTGTTGAATTACGCGGTGATTGTGGTGGATTAACAGTTGGTATGCCAGTGACTGCTTATTTTTATCTTACATGTGGTCACTGCAAATGGTGCAAACTTAATAGGGAAACTTTATGTATTAATTTTAGTGGTTACATTGGTAGGCAGATTAATGGTGGTTATGCTGAATATATTTCTCTTCCAGCTAAAAACTTTATCCCTATTCCTTTATCTATTGATTATAAAGAAACTCCTATTGAAACTGGGATAATTTGTGACGCAATTGCCACGCCTCTCAAAGTTATTAAAAAAGCAAGAATAGAAATAAATGACAAGGTAGGAGTTATTGGGGCAGGGGGTGGATTAGGTATCCATATGCTTAGGATGTTGAAGTTATATAATATAGATACTATTGCAATTGAAACAAAAAAAATTAAAGAAAAGTCTTGTCGGGACTCAGGAGCTTCAGAGTTTATAAATCCAAATTCAAACTCTAAAACTGAAGTTATTGAAAATTTTACTAAAGACAATGGTCTAGACGTTGTAATAGATTTTGTCTCTAGTAAAACCTCATTAGAGTTAGGCGCAGATCTTTTAGGAAATGGAGGTCGTCTTGTAACATTAGGTGGAAGTGGTGAGTTCTTTAATGTTGACTCTGGAAACATGTTACTAAAAGAGATTGAACTTATTGGTAGCAGGTATTGTTCTAAACAGGAGGTTATAGATAGCCTAGATCTTGTGTCACGTAATTTAATATCACCTTTAGTTACTGAAAAAGTTAAACCAAATCAAGCTAATGATTTACATGACAGAATAGAAAAAGGAGACGTAATTGGAAGAGCTGGAATTATATTTTAATATCAAGCTTTTTATAAATTTCATTTTTTTTAATTACCCAACCAATTGATTTTGAAATAATATTGAGTGCTGAAATATGTTGTTCCTTTCCTCTCATACTACCGACACAATCTTCTACTAATATTGGTTTGTAACCTCTATTACTTGCTCCAAAAGTTGTTCCATAGACACAAGTGTCAGTATTAACACCACATATTAAAATATTTTCTTTACCTAATATCCGACTAATTAATTGATGAAGTTCTGTTTCATGAAAAGAATCAAAGTTTCTTTTACTTGTAACATGAAAATCTCCTTCATCTACAAAAGATTCTGGTAACATACTAGACAATGTTCCTTCTACTCTTTCAGGCTTTTTTCTAGCTTGAGCTTGGATATTTTGAGATAAATTGTTTGATTGACTAACGTCTATATAAGGGCTTATGAAGAAATTGTTTTTAATTTCCTCTTTTCTTCTTACAACATAGCAGTGAATGATTGGCACATTATTTCTTCTCATTTCAGTTAGAAATTCTGTAGTACTCTTAATAATATTTCTAATGTCATCTGAGGCTAGAGGGGAGGTGCCGTGCTCTTCATTTAAGTATTCGTTCTGCATATCTACAGTCAAAACACATAAATTAGAAATATTTAAATTAAGTAATGAATTCATTTTACTTTTATAACTTTCAACATCGTTTTGCAGCATTTATATTCTCCATAGATATAAATTGTTAAAAATTATCATATCACCTATGATAATATGTATAACAAAATAATTATTTAAAATGACAAATTCATCTTTCGAAAATAATATTGGTATTATAGGTTTAGGAGTTTTGGGTTCTGCAATTGCTGAAAACTTTATAAATAAAAATATATCTATTAATGGATTTGATATTAATAAAAAAGTTTTTGAAAAACTTACAAGCGATAAAATTAAAGCCTATAACTCAATTGACAAAATAAGTAGTAATTGCAATTTTTTAATAACTTCACTTCCTTCTGAAACCAGTTTAATAAATGTTTGCAAGTCATTAATTAAAAAAGATAATTTAATTATTATTGAAACCTCAACGTTACCGCTAGATTGTAAGTTAGAGGCAAGAAATATTCTCTTAGAAAAAAATATAACAATTTTTGATGCTCCTTTATCAGGAAATCGGATAGCTGCACTTGAGGGAAAACTATCCGCATACTTGAGTGGAGATTATAAAAATAAAGAAGAAATACAAAAAATTTTAGAAGTTTTTTGTCAAAAAGTTACAGATGTCGGTAACTTTGGTAATGGGACAATTATGAAGTTGATAGGTAATATATTAAATTTAGTTCATAATGCAGTTTCAGCAGAAGTTATAGGGTTAGGTATTAAATCAGGTCTAGATCCTAAGATAATTCACGATGCAATATCTGGCACATTCTCATCATCAGGAGTATTTGAGAATAGAGGTAAATTAATGGTAGAAGAGGATTATGATAAAGAAGGTATGAATTTTTCAACTCCACTTAAAGATTCTACTTTTATTACTGATTTATCAAAGAAGTACATGATGCCATTACCAATATACCAAGTTGCGCTACAATATTACTACGCGGCAGTTGCTCAAGGACACACTAATAAAGACGCTGCGTCTGTGTTAAAGGCAATTGAAAAAAATGCCAATATAAAAAGAAAATAAGTTATTTTTTTATTTTACCTTGCCATAATTTATATATTTCTGTGAAATCATGGTTGTCAAAATTTTTATCGAATTTCTTTAAAAGTCTATTTGTTAATTGAATATAATGATTACTACTGTTATTTTTATTTGAAAGTTTTTCAACCATGCTCAGGTCTTTTTTTAAGTTCTTTAAATATGAGTTGCCATCAAATTTATTAGTTAGAATGTGATTTGGGAATCTATTCTCACTAATAAAGCTTCTTGCATTTGATACATTAAAAGTTTCAATAAGATCATTTAAATTAATTCCCATTTCATCACCTAATTGACCAATTTCGCACATCATAAGGAATATACCGTGACATACTGAGTTATGAAGAAGTTTCATTGCATGGCCAGATCCAACTAGTCCGTAGAAAAATATATTATTTGATATTAAATTGAGCACAAATTTATATTCACTTAGTTCGCTTTCTTTGGCCCCAACCATTAAAGTCAAAGTTCCGTTTTTTGCACCATTTGCACCTCCAGACATTGCAGCATCAAAATATTTAACATTTTTATTATAAAGATGATTTTTAATTTTAATGCTTTGATCAGGCATAGATGTTGTTAAATCTAAAAAAATACTATTTTTTTTTATTGTATTTTTTTTAACAATATTGAAAACTTCATCATTAGATGGTACTGCAAATAAAACTAAGTCAGATAACTCTAGGATTTTATCAATTTCTAGAAAATTAACGTGTGTATTATTTTTTATAATATCATGGTTAATATCATATCCATAAATATTAAGGTTTTCATTATATAATCTATTATAAATACCTAAACCCATTTTCCCTAAGCCTACTAGGGATATAATTTGATTATTTAACATATAGTTTTTTATAGTTTTAATTTAGGGTCTAGCCAATCTCTTAATGAGTCACCTAACAAATTAAATGAAAATACTGCAATACTAACTGCTAATCCTGGGTAAATAATCATCCATGCAGCTGTTCTATAATAATCACTATTTACTCCGGATAACATTAATCCCCATGACGGTGTTGGCTCTACAACACCTAACCCTAAGTAAGATAAACTTGCTTCTAATAAAATTGCCTGACCAATAAAAGCAGTTAACATAATTAAAAAAGGAGCTGAAACATTGGGTAAAATATGTCTAAAAATTATCCTTGACGCACTGTAGCCACTTGCTTTTGCAGCATCAATATAAGGTAATGTAACTATAGTCAAAGCTTGCGCTCTAATTACTCTAGCTACTTTAGGAGTAAATGGTATCGCTATAGCAATTATTACATTTATATCTATGCCGACTACAACTGTTTTAGGGAAAATTGCTATTACAACAATGGCCAACACAACTATTGGAAAAGATAACATTAAGTCTATGAACCTTTGAATAATAAGATCAACTTTTCCACCATAAAAAGCTGAAGTTGTTCCGATAATTGCACCAATTGTGCAACCTAACATTGCAGATAAAAAGCCAATTGATAATGCTGTTCTAGCACCATAAATTAATCTTGAGAGAATATCTCGTCCAAATGCATCTGCTCCTAAAAGATGCTCCCAAGAAGGTTGCCCACCGCCTAATGCTGGTGAAGCTTCAAAATCAACATCTTCTGGGTTAAATGGAGCAACATGAGGTGCAAAAATTGCAGCAGCAAACATTATTATAATCATAATTAACCCAATAAACCCTAAAGGTTGTTGAATTATAAAATCCAAAACAGTTCTTCTTTTTTGAATTTTCAAGGGTATTTCGTTCATGACTGATACCTTATTCTTGGATCTAATGCGGCGTAAAATAAATCAATAATTAAATTGATTACAACAAACGAAGTGGCAACTGTTAACACAAGTCCTTGTAAAAGATTTAAATCATTCCTGACAACACTATCAACAAACAATTTACCTATTCCATTCAAATTAAAAACAGACTCAGTTACTACTAGGCCACCAAGCAAAAACGCAAACTCTAGACCAATAACTGTTATAGTAGGTAGTAGTGCATTTCTCATTCCATGTTTAACAATTACAACTTTCTCATAAAGCCCTTTGGCTCTAGCAGTTCTAATATAATCTTCTGATAAAACTTCTAGAATTGAAGATCTCAACATCCTAGAAACAACAGATGTGTATCTATAACCAACAGATATTGCTGGCCAAATCATCTGATTAAAGTTTGTAAGAGGATCTACAAAAAGACTTACTGTACCAAGAGGTGGAAGTTTACCAAAACTAAGTACTAACATTATCAAAAGCATACCCAGCCAAAATGATGGGACGGCAATTCCACCAATAGTAATAATTCTTATAATATAATCAACAAATGTTCCCCTAAATAAGGCTGATAATGTTCCTAATGGAAATGCTATAATTACTGCTAAAAATGTAGATAACAAAGCTAATTCAAATGATAACCCAATTCTTGCAGAAATCTCCTCAGACACAGGTTCTTCTGTCCATAAAGAAATACCTAAATCTCCTTTAGGAAGACCAGACATATACTTTATAAATTGAATGTGAAGAGGATCATTTAATCCTAATCTTGTTTTTTCTGCTTCTATTTGTTCTAGAGAAACTTCTCCACCCTCGGCGGTAAGCTTTAATTCAACAATATCTCCTGGAACAACCCTTAATACAAGAAACACAAGAACTGCTACAGCAAGAAGAGTAGGTATCATTAGAAGTATTCTTTTGATAGCGTATTTTAGCATTTAGGAAAAACCTTAAGAATAATAAATAAATTTTAAGGGCAGGGAATTAAATCACTGCCCTTAAACTTAATTTAGTCTAAATATACTCCACGCCAAGTATTATTCAGAATGTGAGAGTTTGCAATCACATAACCTTTAACTTTACTGTTAAGCGCTATTACCCTGTCAGTATACGTTACTGGTAGAACCCACGCATTTTCTAGAGCTTTCTTTTCAAACTGATGAACAATTGCTTTTCTTTTCGCTACATCTGTTTCACCTGCTTGACCGTCAAACAACTTATCTAAATCTCTATCTATGTATTTAGAATAATTAGAAGCAGTTCTATCAGAAGAAATGTATTTAAAATGCATTAATGTAGGATCAGGTAAAAATGATGGAGCCCAATCTATAGTTGCATCAAATCCACCTTCTCTTCTAATTTTAACAAATTTTGAAGTAGGATTAGTCATCATTTTAGGCTTTAATCCACATTTCTTCCATTCAGACATTAACCAAATAGCAATATGATCATATGGATGAGACACAGCTCTATTACTATATGTAAATTCTAAACCTTCAGCTCCAGCTTCTTTAAGCATCGCCATAGCTTTTTTTCTACTAGCATCTATATCTTTTGTAAAACCAGGGATCTTATATAGTTCTTCATCTGGTAAAGCGTATGTTGAATTATATAACAGGTATCCAGAAGGTCTAGGCGCTGTAAAAGTTATTTTTGCTAATTTCTTTAAGCCTGCGTGTCTATCGATACACATATTAATAGCTTGTCTAACTTTTTTATTTTTAAAGGCTTCAGTTTTGCTGTTTAGCGAAACAACCCAAAGTGTCATAAGCGTTTTAGCTTGAAAAGACACATCATCGCCCATTTCTTTTTTAAGCATAACTCTTTCTGGGGGAGAAGTTCCTCTCCATTCAGCCATAATTTGACCACCAATTAAAGGTTCACCTAATTTTTTAATTCTATAACCTTCAGTTCCATCTAAGCAGTTGTCACCATGATGAAAACCATCGTATCTGGAAGCTTTCCAGCTTTCACCTTTGGAATGACTAGTAAATTTATATGGACCAGTTCCATTGACGTTTTTTAAATGCCATTTTGGATCTTTATTAATATCTTTAGCAGAATAAATTGCATTAAAAGGTGATGCAAAACCATCCATCATAAAAGCATCAGGCTTACTTAAATTAAAAACAACTGTACTAGCATCTGGCGTTTCAATAGATGAAATAGATGAAAAAAGTGCCTTTCTTACGGAAATAACTCCTTTAGGAGGATTTCTTAGTCTGTCATAAGTTGCTTTAACATCTGCAGAAGTTAAAGGTGTACCATCATGGAATTTAATCCCTTTTTTAATCTTAAATGTATATTTAAGACCATCTGACGATTGATTCCAGCTATCAGCAACATCTCCTTCTAGCTTAGGAAATTTATTCCAATCAAAAGTTAAAAGTGTAGAGTAATGTTGTGCCACAAAGTGCATTACGGCATAAGAATTTGTACCATGCATATCATATGTTGGCGGTTCGGCTTTTACACCAAACTTCATTATACCACCTGTTTTAGGACATGATGCAGCTAGGGCAGCATTACCTGAAAAGGTGAAAGCAGCAAGAGTTAAAACTCCAACTATGCTTTTTTTAAAATTAAGCATTATTTCCTCCTAGTTAAATTTAAAATTTATTAAAAACCCCATTAATAAATCAATACTTTACTATAATTATAGCATTAATTTATAGTAAAATAAGTTAGAAAAAAGTTAAATAATAATATCACATATTAGGTATCATTATTAATGATATGTCAGACATTTTTTTAACCAAGCATTAATTAAATGGCTTAATAAAATGATCATCTTCAATTTTTATTAAATCAATTTTATCAGGCTCATAACCTATTGGCTTAATTAAGCTGGGTATTTCATCTGTCATTAAATTTAATTCTTTTTTCCTCAATTTAGGATCGGCAATAGGTACTGCTTTCATTAACTTTTTAGTATAAGGATGTTTGGGGTTTTCAAATACTTGTCTTCGAGTTCCCACTTCAACAATCTCTCCTAAATACATTACTGCAACTCTATGACAAACTCGTTCAATGACAGCCATATCATGACTGATAAACAAATAGGATAAACCAAATTCTTCTTGTAGCTCCATCATCAAGTTAACAACTTGAGCTTGTATAGATACATCTAAAGCTGAAACAGCTTCATCTGCAATTATTAAATTAGGTTCATGCGCCAATGCTCTAGCAATTCCAATTCTTTGTCTTTGTCCACCAGATAACTCATGAGGATAACGAGAAGCATAATCGGCAGTTAAACCTACTTTTTTTAAAATTTCAATAGACTTATCTAGTGCATCAGTTTTTTCAACAATACGATGTACAACCATCGGTTCAGCAATGGTTTCTCCTACAGTCATTCTTGGATTTAAAGAAGCAAAGGGATCTTGAAATATCATTTGCATTTGTCTTCTAAAAGGTCTTAATTCATTTGAATTTAAAGTAGTTAAATCTTGACCTTGATACAAAATATTACCCCTGTGTGGCTCTACTAATCTTAAAATACTTCTTCCTGTTGTAGATTTTCCACACCCACTTTCACCGACTAAACCAAAAGTTTCACCTTGCTGAAGAGAAAAGTTGATACCTTCTACAGCATGAACTTGACCTTTAGTTGCTCCAATACCTGATTTGATCAAAAACCTAGTGGTTAAATTTTTAACCTCTAAAAGAGGGACATCTGACTTTTTTACTTGGTCTTTTATATCTATTAATTCATTTTTCTTGGTATTTTTTACATCATCACCTTCAGCTCTTTTTATATCTATATTTGAAAATTTTGCTGGAAGAGATCTTCCTTTCATACTTCCTAGTTTAGGGACAGCAGCAAGTAAGGCCTTTGTATAAGGATGTTGAGGGTTATGAAAAATTTCATTTGCAGTACCTTCTTCTACTTTTTTCCCTCTTAACATAACCACAACTCTATCTGCCATTTCTGCAACAACACCCATATCGTGTGTTATAAAAACTACAGACATCCCAATATCCATTTGAAGCTTCTTAATTAGGTCTAATATTTGAGCTTGGATTGTAACATCTAAGGCTGTGGTGGGCTCATCTGCAATTAATAATGTAGGTTTACAACTTAAAGCCATGGCAATCATTACACGTTGTCTCATTCCACCAGAGAGTTGGTGAGGATATTGGGCAAGTTGTTTTTCAGGTTCGGGAATTCTTACTAATTTCAACATATCTAAAGATATTTCATATGCTTCTTTTTCAGTTTTACCTTGATGTTTTATTATGGCTTCAGAAATTTGCATACCAATCGTAAAAACCGGATTAAGAGAAGTCATCGGCTCTTGGAAAATCATAGAAATATCGTTACCTCGAATATCTCGCATTTCATCTTGTGTAAGCTTAGAAAGGTCTAATTTTTCACCATTTTTTTTTAAAAAGCTCATTGATCCAGAATTAATTTTACCTCCAGAATAATCTGTAAGTCTCATTAGAGACATAGCAGTAACAGATTTTCCAGATCCTGATTCACCTACTATTGCAAGAGTTTCTCCTTTGTTAACATTCCAAGAAACTCCGTCAACCGCTCTAATAGTTTCATGTTTTAAAGGAAAGTGAACCTCTAGGTCTTCAATATCTACTAGTTTTTCTTCCATTACTTTTCCCTTTCCCACTTAACACATCACTAGATCAAGTTTTAAATACCCTATAACATTTAAAGTCTAAAGCAATTCAAAAAAATTAATTTTGGGTAATATATTTTTTTGCCTTATTCATATCTATTTCAGTTCCTAATCCAATTGTTTCCTTTATAAAAACTTTACCATCCTTTATGTTTAATGGTTCTAAAACTGGATCTTCAATTAAATACTGGTTAGTAATACTCAAGTCCCAATTCATCTGAGGTATAGACGTAGCAATATTAGCTATAGCATAGCTAGATATACTAGTTTCAGCTACTTTGCCCGCTAAGTTAACAGAAATATTATTTTCATTTGCAAAAATAGCACAATTCAGTACATCGACTATACCTCCTAACTTAATGGTTTTTAGGCTTACTCCATTAGATGTACGATTATTTATTATATCATCTATATCTTTTTTAGAATGAACTCCTTCATCAGAACAAATTGGAACAGAACTCTTTGTTGTAATAATGTTCATAAAATCTAAATCTTTCGATGGAATTGGTTGTTCAAAAAATTTAAGACCACAATTTTTAGCTTCTAAAGCAAAATTGAGGGCGTCTTCATTAGTGTAACCTTCATTAGCATCTGCTGAAAATATACAAGAACTATCTACTGACGAAATAATTTTAGTACACCTTTCCAAATCATATTTATAATTATTTGAAGATCCAATTTTAATCTTAAAACAATTAAATCCATTAGAAATTGCTTGTTTAACATTTAGAATTTCTTCATCTAAATCTGAACCAGCTACCATCTGGATAATAGGAATATCATTTCTTTCTCTCAGTCCAAAAAATTTTTGAAATGAAGTTTTTTCTTCTTTTAAAATTAAATCTATCAAAGCCATTTCGAAGGCGGATAAAGTACCTTTATTTTCATAAATAGGAAGTTTCTTTAAAGCATTGATATCAAATAGTTTTTTGATTTTCATCCCAATCAATTGATTTTTAATAAATTTACCAGCAGCATACATACCTTCAACAAACTCACCTGTCATTGTTGGTGCAGAGGATGCTTCACCCCATCCATATAAATTATTATTTGAAGTAATTTTTACAATAATATTTTCAGCATTTTGTACGGTGATACCTGACATTTTAATAGGTTTTTTAAGTGGTATATTTAATGAAAAAACTTCTATATTTTTAATTTCAAAATCATTTCTAATAACTTTATCTCTAATTTCTTCCATCTTTGGTTACTCCGTTATTACAAAGCTCTAAAAATTCTTCATTACTTATTTTAATTTCATTTTTTAAGATCTCATATGAATGCTCACCTAATAAAGGCGGAGACAATGGCGACCTTAATCCTCTTTTTTTATTTATTGTCATTGGCGTATTTAATGTTTCAAACATTCCGCCTTTAGGATGTTTAATGCTTTGAACCATGCCATTTTCTCTAGTTTGAGGGTGTTTAAGTGCCTCACTGACGCTTCTTACAATTGCTGAAGGAATTTTTTCTTTGATAAATAAATTATACCAGTATTCAGAATTATTTTGCTTTAGTGATTTTTCAATTAAGCTTTCAAGTTCTAACCTGTTAATTACTCTATTTTCATTTGTTTTAAACTTATCATTGGACGACCATTCAGGTTTTTTAATTAAGACTGAAAATTTTTCAAATTGTTTATCGTTACCCACACTTAAAGCGATCTCTCCATCTTTAGTCTGAAAAAGATTATAAGGCACAATATTAGGATGGCCGTTTCCAAATCTTCCAGATTCTTTATTAGATATTAGATTATTTGACGCTACGTTTGCTAATAAAAAAATACCCGTATTATATAAATTTACTTCTGTTAAAATACTTTTATTTATATTTAATTTTTTGTTCTTAATAATTAAACCGCTTAATATAGAAATAACTGCATTTAAGCCAGTTACTATATCAACTATTGCAACACCTAATTTCATAGGTTGACCGCTTTGATCACCTGTAATTTTCATAAGACCTGATTCAGCTTGTAATAAGAAATCATAACCAGGAAGACCTCCTTGAGGACCAGTATCTCCATAACCTGAAATACAATTTCTAACTATATTTTTAGTATTTTTATTAAACCATTCATCAGTTAATCCAACCTTATCCCAAAATCCAGGCTTAAAATTATCTATAACAACATCAGATTTTTTTATAAGTTTGGTAAGAATTTCAAAACCTTCTTTTGACTTAAAATCAAGTGCCAAACTTTTTTTATTTCTATTAACACCCAAAAAATAAGCGGAAATATCTTGAGAAAAGGGAGGTCCCCATGCTCTAGTGTCATCTCCACCTTGAGGATTTTCTATTTTAATAATTTCAGCTCCCAGATCCCCTAGATATTGCGTGCATAGGGGACCCGCAAGAACCCTTGTTAGGTCCAGTACTTTTACTCCAGTTAATGGATGATTTCTATTTGCACTCATATTATTTTTTAAGTAGGTTTGACGTTGTCGTCATTATCAAGTCCAGTTAAATAATCCTTAACAATTTGAGCATTCTTTTCTCTGAATTTAAAAAAGTTTGGCTTTCTTTTTTCTATAAATGCATTCATTCCTTCCATACATTCAT
>ERZ802819.829-NODE-829-length-20038-cov-7.1176_pt1 | contig 20038 bp, 17 predicted proteins | sample MGYA00345647_ERZ802819 | MGnify/ENA primary metagenome ERZ802819 (study PRJEB30503, sample SAMEA104212355) | marine metagenome | biome: Westerlies Biome; feature: [SRF] surface water layer (ENVO:00010504) within the epipelagic zone...; material: water...
AGTCATTTTGGCGGTCCCGCAAGGATTCGAACCCTGACTAAATGATCCGAAGTCATTTGTGCTATCCGTTACACCACGGAACCGAATGTCCAATTATCAACAAATCTATCATCTTTCTATCTTAAATAAATAACTTGTCCGACACTTATCCGACAGTGCGGACAGAAAAGGAGTAGAAATGGACACAATTTGGAAAAGAAAGATACGGAGTGGTGTTACATTTGAAGCAAGAGTTAGAATGAATGGAATGGATGTACCCCCCTATGGCATATGCGGGGGCATGACCTACTTTTATTTTATAGTTTTGGAATCATTTAAGAATCATACAAAGCTGTTTTAAACTCGAAAATACGCTTTTACTTGTGGTCTAAACATAACTATGAGAGCAACAGATTGTACAAATGTGTTTAAACTTAGAATAGCTCTTATCCTTATTTCATTTATACCAATTTCTGGAAAAGGCGAGAAAGGTGCACTAAAAGAATGGGATAAGGCGCCAAATAAATCAAATAATCCAACTGCATGCCAAGCTAGTAAAATTCCCCACATAAAAGCAGAGGGCTTTTTCCATATCATATATGCCAGAAATAATGCTGTTATACCAATTACGAAATCTCCAAGAAAAGCTATAGTCCAGTCTGGGGGCGCGGCGCGGGGACTATCTAAAATACCAAGTGAAAGAAAAAGTGCAGAACCAACTCCTCTAAATACCATCCATCCAGTTGCAAAAATTAAAAATTTTATCGAAGTAGACATCTTATCTTTACTTTATAGTAAAATCTTTAATTAGCAGATACTCCAATTGCACATACTAGTATGTTTGATTTGACTATGGTCATATAATCATACCTAGTCTATATTATAAACCATGAAAATTAATTCATTACACTGTCCTGTCACTAATGCTTTAACAGTGCTTGGTGGCAAATGGAAAATTAATATTATTTTTTTACTCTCAAATAAAACAATGCGATTTGGAGCTATTAAAAATACTCTACAAGGTATTACCCAACAAATGCTTTCAAAACAATTAAAAGAATTAGAACGAGATAAGCTAATTATTAGAACTGTTCACGATACTATTCCTTTAAAAGTTACTTACGAACTAACTGATTTAGGGAAATCCAGCATACCTGTTCTTAATTCAATGTACGAATGGGGTATTAAACAGCAATCTAAATTATCAAAAATCATTAAATTAAATCACGAAGTTGTTAATAGATGACTAAATTAGGTTGAATTTAAAAACTTTTTTGAATCATCACATTAAAAATAATTATTTGATTCTGTATGAATCTTAAAATGGAAATTTAAATGCTTAATTTTCTGTCCGCCAAATGTCCGCCACATAATGAAGTGAATGGACGATTCACATTTACAGATAAAGTGCTAAAGTAAAGGCAGATAAGCAAGAAGAACGATTACTTGATAATCCGAAGTCATTTGTGCTATCCGTTACACCACGGAACCTTTTTATATTTTGATATATTTATTTTAGATTAAATTATAAAAAAATACACTATGGGTGAATACAGATATCTAATTTTTGGCATAGCCATAATCTCCATAACTTACTTACTTTATTTGGGATTAACCACTTAATGTTTAAATTTAAAACCAAAGTATACTACGAGGATACAGACTCAGGTGGAGTTGTTTATTATGCCAATTATCTAAAATTTATAGAAAGAGCTCGTACAAATTTAATTCAAGAATTAGGTTTTTCTTTAAAGTCATTAAGTGAAAAATATGACTCCCACTTTGTAGTTAAAAATATTTACTGTAATTATATCCAATCTGCTAAATTAGAAGATGAATTATCAATTCAAACTAAATTTTTAGAAATTAAAAAAGCATCATTTAAATTAAAACAAATTATTTACAGAGAAGACAAAGCTATTTTTGAGTCTGAAGTTTTAATGGTCAATATAAATTCTAAAGGGAAACCATTAAAAATTCCTGATGCGCTTTTTTCTGCTATAAATGACTAAATTATTTCAACCAACACAAAAACAAATCAAAAGTTCTAATCTTTATGTTTATGAAGATTATCTTAATAAGAACTATAAAAAAAAGTTTAAAAATTATTCTCAGTTGTGGAATTGGTCAGTAAAAAATCCCAGTGAATTTTGGAATTCAATTACTGAGTTTTATCGAGTTCCACTTACTAAAAATAAAAATTCAAAACTAATTCAAAAAAATGCACAATTTTGGAAAAATAATTTTTTCTTTAATTTTCAAACTAATTATTTCCAACTCATAGAAAAAAATAAATCAGATAGCTTAGCTATTCACTTCATAGGAGAAAATAATTATGAAGAAAAAATATCTTATAAAGAACTTAATTTAAAAGTTAATGCTTTAAGCTCCTATTATAAGTCTTTAGGGATTAAAAAAGGCGATGTAGTTGTAGGCTATTTACCAAATATTGCCGATACAATTATTGCCTTCTTGGCTTCTGCAAAAATAGGAGCTGTTTGGTCTTCATGTTCTTCTGATTTTGGTTCGAAGGCCGTTATTGATCGATTTTCTCAATTAAAACCTAAACTAATGATAGTTGCTAATCATTATTTTTATAATGGAAAAAAGTTTGATTATTCAAAGAACCTAAGACAAATAAGATCCAAAATAGGTAATCCCAAAATTCTTAAAACTTCCTATCCATGTAAAAATAATCGCTCCGAGCTTCATCAAATTTACAGAAATAAGAAATATCAATTAGAAGAAAAAACTAAATTAGTAGATTTTAATCATCCCTTGTATGTCCTTTTTTCAAGCGGAACGACGGGGCTTCCTAAATGTATTACTCATGGGCACGGGGGCTCATTATTACAACATTTAAAAGAGTTATCTCTTCATACGAACGTAATGAAGGAAGATAAAATGCTTTTTTTAACTACCTGTGGATGGATGATGTGGAATTGGACCGTGTCTAATTTATTATTAGGCTCTAGTATTGCTTTATATGATGGATCTCCTTTTTATCCATCAAAAGATAGAGTTATCCAATTAACACAAAAATCTAAATCAAATATGTTAGGAGCAGGAGCTAAGATTTACGAGGCTATTCAAAATAACCACAACACTAAGAAAAAGAATATTTTACCAAATATTAAATGCTTTATATCAACAGGCTCTCCTTTGAGTAGTTCTACTTTTCGATTTATTAATCAAAATTTAAATAAAAAATCCTTCATTCACTCCATTAGTGGAGGAACAGATATAGTTTCATGTTTCATGTTGGGTGTTCCGACAATGCCCGTTTATGCAGGAGAAATTCAAGGACCAGGTCTAGGAATGAATATCGATGTGTTTAATGAAAAAGGTAAACCGACTAAAATGACTGGAGAGTTAGTCTGTAAAACACCTTTCCCCTCTAAGCCAATCTTTTTTTGGAATGATAAAAGTTTTAAAAAATATCAATCAGCCTATTTTGCAAAATTTAAAAATATATGGGCGCATGGTGATTACGTGAAAAAAACTAAACATGATGGCTATATAATTTATGGAAGATCAGATGCCACTTTAAATCCGGGAGGGGTGAGAATTGGAACAGGTGAGATTTATAGCGCACTGCAAAACTTCTTATGGATTGATGATAGTTTGGCAACAGGCTACTTAATTGACAATGATGAGAGAGTCATCTTATTTATCAAGTCTATAAAAGATAAAACACCCCCCAATTTTACTGATTTAATCAAAAAGCATCTAAAATCAACCCTTAGCCCGCGCCATGTGCCTTGGAAAACCTTCGTTGTTAAAGATATTCCAAGAACCAAGAGTGGAAAAAACTCTGAAATTCTTGTCAAAAATATAATTAATAATGATAAAGTCCAAAATCTTGGAGCTTTGGCTAACCCAGAGTCTGTTCAAGAGTATAAAGAGATAACAATTAATGAGTGATATTTATATTATCGATGGTGTTCGCACCCCTATTGGCGCCTATCTTGGACAATATAAAAAAACTGAGTCTGTAGAATTAGGAACTCAATGCCTTCAAGATTTATTCCAACGTAATAAAAAAATAAAAAAGAATGATGCTGAGGGTTTAGTTTTAGGCCAAGTGTTAACAAGTGGTCTTGGTATGAATACAGCTCGTCAAGTAGCTTTAAAATCTGGAATGTCCCAATCTTCTTTTGCCTATGTAGTGAACCAAGTTTGTGGAAGTGGTATGAGAGCTGCGATTGAAGCATCTTTGAAAATTCACACTAAAGAATGTGATTTAGTCATTGCTGGTGGACAGGAGAGTATGTCTCGAGCTCGTCATGTATATTTAAGTAGAACCGGTGAAAAAAAATTAGGTAATAATATTTTTATCGACACCTTAGTGCATGATGGATTGACGGACGCTTTTTCGCAAGAGCATATGGGGATTACTGCAGAAAATGTTGCTAGGAAATACAATGTCACTCGCCAAGAACAAGATCAATATGCATATGGATCTTATTTAAAAACTTATAAAGCTTTAAAGAATAAATATTTTAAAAATGAATTGTGTCAAACTACTCTTAAAGATGAAGTGAGAGCCGCTACAACTTTAACCAAACTTAGTCAGCTAAAACCAGTTTTTAAAACGAAAGGATCTGTCAGTGCTGGTAATGCATCATCTCTTAATGATGGCGCAGCATTTCTGGCATTAGCTTCATCTGAGTACATCAAGGCAAACAAGATTAAACCTTTAGCTAAGGTCTTATCGTGGTCCTCTTCTGCAGGTAATCCTGACTACATGGGGATAACGCCGATTACAGCAATTCAAAAACTAATGAAGAAGATGTCTGTAAATATAAGCTTTTTCGATTTAGTTGAGATCAATGAAGCTTTTGCTGCTACCTCAGTGGCTGTTCAAAGATCATTACAAATAGACCCCAATAAATTAAATATTGTAGGCGGCGCAATTGCGTTAGGTCACCCTATTGGCTGTTCTGGCACAAGAATAGTTACAACACTTGCACATCAATTAAAACGCACAAAAAAGAAGTTTGGCGTTGCAAGTATGTGTATTGGTGGAGGGCAAGGGCTGGCAATGGCAATTGAAAAATTATAGTAAATCTAATTTTGAGTAATTCATTAAAAGCGACAATAGTTTTATGCTTCGCTTCTTTATTTTGGTCAGGTAATTTTGTTATTGGAAGATTAGCTTCAGTTGAAAGTTTAGTATCTCCTTTATCGCTTGGTTTTTATCGATGGGTGATTGCATTTATCATTTTAACTCCATTTTGTTTTTCAAGAGCATTTAAAGAGTTACCTTTATTAAAAAAACAACCTGGGATGATTTTTTTAATTATTCTCACCGGCCCTACTCTTTTTAACACTTTTGTTTATTTAGGGCTCACAGCTACTACTGTGATTAATGCATTATTAATTATTTCTACAACACCTATGTTAATTATCCTTTTTAATAAGATTCTTTATAGGATTGATACAAATCGTTATCAGATGTTAGGAATTATAATCTCTCTTTTAGGTGTCAGCTTTGTGATTGCTAAAGGAAACTATCAAAATATTTTTCAATCTGATTTTTATTCAGGTGATCTTTTTATATTATTAGCTGTAACTTCTTGGGCTCTATATTCAATTTTTCTAAAAAAAAATGAAACTGGAGTATCAGGATTTAGTTTTTTATATATTTCCTTTGGATTGACAGTCATCCTATTATTTCCGGTTTATCTTTTTGATATTATTATTCAAGGAAACTATCTAAAAGTGAGCAAGCAATCACTTTTAGCTATTGGCTATACCGGTATATTTCCAAGTATTTTCTCTTATATATGTTGGAATACGGGAGTGGCCCTGATAGGGGCTAATAAATCGGGTCCTTATTTGCATTTAATGCCAATATTTGGCGGAATCCTTGCCTTTTTCGTTTTTCAAGAAACATTACAAATCTATCATTATGCTGGAATAGTATCAGTAATAGTTGGTATAATTATTACTAATAAAAAATAATTAATTATTTCTTAAATTTAGGAGGGAAATATTTATGGCAAAAAAAACCAAAAATAATAAGCCCATGAAAAGAAGAAGTTTTCTTAAAGGTGCCGGTGCTGCAGCGCTTGGTGCCGCAACAGTCTCTTCTTTTCCAGCTCCTGCAATTTCAGGCGGCCACATGGAGTGGATTGCTTGTTCTGCATTTGGTAAAGCGGGTCTTTTAGGTGCCGCATTGGAGAGATTTGCAGGCTATATTAACAATCAATCAGATAAATTAAAAATTACTGTTTATCATGCAAATGAACTGGTACCAGCTTTAGAATCTCTAGATGCTGTTCGATCTGGTGCTGCGCAAATGGCTTATGGTGCGGGTTACTATTGGACTAACGTTAGTAATGCAACGCAGTTCTCTGCTGCAATGCCATTTGGCTTAACAGCACAAGAACAAAATGCATGGTGCTATTACGGCGGAGGTATTGAAGCGGCCGATAAAGCCTACAACGCAATTGGCACTAAATTTTTACCTTTAGGAAATACAGGAAACCAAATGGGTGGATGGTATAATAAAGAAATTAATTCAATCTCTGATTTTGATGGTTTAAAAATTAGAATGCCAGGCTTAGGCGGAGAAGTGTTAAAATCTTTTGGCGCTCAAACTGTTCTCTTAGCTGGTTCTGATGTGCTACCTGCGCTTGCATCGGGTGCAATTGATGCAACGGAGTGGATTGGCCCTGCCGCTGACTTAGGTGCTGGTCTGTATCAAGCAGCTAAATACTACTATAACCCAGGTTGGCATGAGCCTGCCACAATCTTAGATTGTTCTATTGATATGTTTGAATGGGAAAAACTTGATGATGCTACGAGAGAAATGATTACGGTTGCTTCAAAGGCTGTAAATCTTGAAGTTCTCTCACACTTTCAAGCAGTGAACGACAGTTCATACCAAAAGCTAATCAATGAACATAATGTTCAAATGAGACAAGTGCCAGACGAAGTGATGAATGCACTGGGTCAAAGAGCAGGTGAAGTAGTTGCTGATGTAGCAAGCAAAGATCCTATATCACAAGAACTTTTCTCACACATTGTGAACTTTAGATCCTCTATTTTGAGATGGACGGGCGTATCAGAGAAAGAATATTTAAGAGCACGAAGCTTACCTTTCCCATACCCATCATCATAAATTCTATATTTTACGGCCCCTTCGGGGGCCGTATCACTATAAGAAAATTTAAAATCCAAAAAATAATTGATACTTTTCTTATTTGAATTTAACTAAGCTAAATCATATTAAAATTTATGGCCATCGAGGAGCTATAGGTGATTTACCTGAAAATACACTAAACAGCTTTCAATATCTCTTTGACCATTTAATTAGCGCGTATGAGACTGATATTTTGATTTCTAAAGACTTGATCCCAGTCATCACTCATGATTTTAAATTAGATCCTAGTTTTACTCAAGATAACAATGGAGAATGGATTACGGATGAGAACATCAAGATATTTGATTTAACTTATGAAGAGTTATCTAAGTATGATGTCGGAACCTTAAATAAACTATCAAAATATGGCAGGAATTTTGTTAATCAAAAAAGTTTGCCAAATCAAAAAATTCCTAAACTTGACGATCTTTTAAATTTAACTGCTAGAAACCAAACTGAAAATTTAATTATAAATCTAGAAATAAAATCAACGCCTGCTCAAGAAAACTTTACACCTTTACCTCAAGAAATGGTCAAGTTAGTACTCGATGTCGTAAATAATTCCGCTTTAAAAGATAAAATTTTATACTCATCTTTTGACTGGAGAGTTTTAAGAGAAGTAAGAGATCAAAATCCCCATGCTCCTCGGGCTTACTTAACTGAACTGCATCAATCAGGATCAAAAATAAGTGGAACTATTTATGACCAATCCCCATGGATGGACTTCATACCCCTTAAAAATGCCGTTGAACTCCCAAGACTAATTGCTTCATTAGGAGGTCGAGCTTGGCACCCGTATTACCGAGATATTTCTAAAAAGATGATAGATATCTCTCACGAAGAAAATCTTGCTGTCAACGTTTGGACCGTTAATGATGAAGACGACATGTTAAAAATGATTGAATATGGCGTGGATGGAATTATAACGGACTATCCCTTGAGACTTAAAAATCTTTGTGAGAAAAATAATATTTCTTGGTTTTAATTAAATTTAAACTTATTTAAAACAAAAGCCTTGGTAGCCAAGTGGCGATACTAGGAAAAAATCCTACTATAAAGATGGCTAGCACCTGAATACCAATATACGGTATGACCCCTCGATAAATATTTTTTGTTTGAATTTCTTTCGGCGCCACACCTCTTAAAAAGAAGAGAGAAAAACCAAAAGGTGGAGTTAGAAAACTAGTTTGTAAATTCAAGGAAATCAATATTCCTAACCATAAAGGGTCAGCGCCATAGGCAATCAGGATAGGCCCCACCAAGGGAACAATAACAAATATAATCTCAATATAATCTAAGAAAAAACCTAAAAGAAAAATAGCAATCATCACAACAAATAAGGCGCCATATAATCCCCCTGGAAGACTACCTAAAAAATGTTCAATCATTTCATCTCCTCCAAAGCCTCGAAAAACCAGGGAGAACATCGAAGCTCCAATTAAAATGACAAAAACAAAAGAACTTAATTTGACCGTACCAAGTGAAGTTTCTTTCAGGTTTTGAAATGTGAGTTCGCCTTTTGTGTACGCAATCACAGCCGCACCAATGGCGCCAACAGAGGCGGACTCTGTGGGGGTGGCAACGCCAAATAAAATCGATCCCAACACCAATACAATTAAAATAATCGGTGGAAAAACAGATTTAAAAGCATCCAAGTAAATTTGACTTCTTGATTTTGATGTCTCTATTGGCGGACAAGTAGTTGGGAAAATTCGAGCGTAAAAATAGATAAAAATTACAAACATCGCTACCAACATTAACCCAGGCATTAACGCGCCTGCAAATAAATCAATCGCGGTAACAGGATCAGGGGCCAATTCACCGCGAAGCAATGCAGCTTCTTCATTGGCGCCTTGCAAAATAGTAGCTAGCAGAACTAAAACAATCGAAGGAGGGATGATTTGACCAAGAGTACCTGCGGCACAAATAGTGCCCGTAGCAATTTTTTGATCGTATCCTGCTTTCATCATCGAGGGCAAAGACAACATTCCCATTGTAACAACTGTCGCTCCGACAATGCCTGTGGATGCAGCAAGCAACATTCCAACTAAAACTACACCAATACCTAAACCTCCTTTAGTGGTTCCAAAAAGCTCACCAATTGACTGCAGCAATCCAGCGGCTATTTTTGTTTTTTCCAACATGATGCCCATAAAGATAAATAAAGGGACAGCCACTAAGGGCTCATTGATCATAGTTCCAAAAACTCTTTGAGGAAAAAAACCAATCATACGGAAATTAAATATTTCCAGCGCTTCTCCAATAAAACCAAAGATTAGGGCAGAACCGGCTAATGTAAACGCGACTGGAAAACCGAAGAGCAACAACCCAAGAGTTGTAAAAAACATGATTATCGAGAGAATTTCTGGCGTCATGAATTTTCCTTACTTAGCAAAACTTGAATGGACTTAGAAACGTTTGAAATTAATTGTAAAAATAATACCAAGCAAAACCATAAAATGGCACTCTTTAAAACAAAGAGAGCGGGCATTCCTCCCGCCTCTCTCGAAACTTCATTCATTAAAAAAGATCGATATACAAAAGGATAGCTGTATTTCCAAATGATATATAAAAAAGGAGCAAGAAGAAAAATATTTCCGATGAGGTCCACGGTGGCCTTGTATTTTGCCGATGCATCTCGGTAGAAAACATCAATTCTTACATGTTCATTCGCTAGATAGGTAAACCCACTGCCAAGCATAAAAATAAAACTATGAAGCCAGACATAAGCTTCTTGCATCCAAATATAGCCAATACTAAATCCATACCGCATGACAACGACCGTAAAAACTACGAGCACCATCGCAAAAGCAAATAGTCCACATAAATAACCGACGAAAGTATTTATTCGGTCGATAGCTCTGGATAGGAAACTTAAAGCCAACATAGCCGAGGATTATAACTCTTGGATATGGGAATTAAACTAAGAAAGCAGGTTAGGGCACCAACTTTATTAAAAAATAAAGCTTTACTCATGCGGGGTGAGATTCAGTGCCCTTGAAAACAATAAGAATTGTTTAACCTGATATAATTGTAAACAAATTCTCCCCTATTGGTGATTCAAAAGTTTTTAAATGAAGAATATTAATTCACATTTTTTCCACAGGAGGAATTATTTATAATATGCATTAATCAATGAAATAATAGTTTTTTACTATTAAGCACTTTTGACTATATTGATTACTAAATGACCACATCTCCTTTATCGCCCCATCTTCAAATACACAAACCTGTGTTGACGATGATTTTTTCTATTACCCACCGAATTTCAGGTATTATTTTTGCAATCTCTCTTCCTTTTTTAGCTTTTTGGATAGGGTCTTCTTATTTTGCCCCAACTCTCTTTGAGTCTTTGTCTGTGTTTTTTAACTATGCCCTTATCAAATTAGTTTTTATCTTTTGGTTTTTTGCCCTTAATCATCACTTATTAAATGGACTTAAGTATTTTTTATGGACTTTTGCCAAAGGAATGGAATTAAATCAAGTATATCTCATTTCATACTGTATTTTATTTATCAATTTGATTATGACTGCCATCTTTTCTTGGAGTATTTTTTCATGAAAGGATCGGCTAAATGGTATTGGCAAAGAGTTTCTGCAATGATTTTAGTTCCAACTAGTTATTGGTTTGTTTTCTTTTTTTTAAACAATCTTGAGTCATCTCAAGCCATAATGCTTAATTCTTTAAATAATTTTTTTGTTAAATTTTTAATGATCCTTTTCTTTTTTGTTGCTGCTTTTCACGGCCGACTTGGGTTAGTGACAATTTACCAGGATTACTTTGATTCAGATAAAGTTAAACTCTATAGTCGATTAACTGACGTTTTATTATTATTGGTAATTTTATTTATCTTACCAATTATTTTGATTTAAATGATTAACTATACCGATCACATATTAGATGTTGTTGTTCTTGGAGCAGGAGGCGCTGGCCTAAGAGCAGCCTTAGGTTGCTCTGAACAAGGATTAAAAACAGCTTGTGTTAGTAAAGTTTACCCTACACGAAGCCACACTGTTGCTGCTCAAGGAGGCATTGGTGCGGCCCTTGGAAATATGGGTGAGGATAGCTGGCAGTGGCACATGTTTGATACTGTCAAAGGGTCTGACTGGTTAGGCGATCAAGATAGTATTGAGTATTTATGCTCAAATGCTGTTGATTCTATTGTCGAATTAGAGCATTACGGGATGCCTTTTTCTCGAACAGATGACGGTAAAATCTATCAAAGACCTTTTGGTGGTCATATGACTAATAATGGTAAAGGAGATCCTGCTCACAGAGCTTGTGCGGCTGCTGATCGAACCGGACATGCGCTTCTTCACACGCTTTATCAGCAAAGTCTGAAAAATGATGTTCAATTTTTTAATGAGTTTTACGCCATCGATCTTCTTAAAGATAGTAGTGGAGAGATTTGTGGTCTTTTAGCCTTGTCCATTGAAGATGGTAGTCTTCATCGATTTATCGCAAAGATGACCATTCTTGCAACCGGTGGTTACGGTCGTATTTTTCAATCTTCTACTAGTGCACATATTTGTACGGGAGATGGAGCGGGGATAGCTCTCAGAGCAGGCCTTCCTTTATCAGACATGGAATTTATTCAATTTCATCCGACAGGCATTTATGGTGTTGGGGTTTTAATTTCAGAGGCTGCCAGGGGCGAAGGTGGAGTTTTAAAAAATAGTGAGGGCACACGTTTTATGCTGGAGTACGCACCCAATGCTAAAGACTTAGCTGCGCGAGATGTTATCTCACGATTTATTAGTAAAGAGATCAGTGCCGGCCGTGGTTGTGGTCCCAATAAAGATTATATCAATCTTCATCTCGAACATTTAGATGCAGACATGTTAGCTAAAAGACTGCCTGGTATCTCAGAGTCAGTGAAAGCTTTTTGTGGCCGTGATGTTTCCAAAGAGCCTATTCCTGTTGTTCCAACTGTTCATTATTGTATGGGCGGCGTTCCTACTAACTTTAAAGCAGAAGTATTAAAACCGAATTCTGATAATTCTGAAGAAGTTTGTTCGGGCTTAATGGCTATTGGGGAGGCAGCTTGTGCTTCCGTTCATGGAGCTAATCGATTAGGGACAAATGCTTTAGCAGAACTAGTTGTGTTTGGACGAGGTGCAGCCATCCAAGCAGGTCAGGTTATTGATCCATCGGAGTCTAATAAAATGCCATCCGATGCCTCCACTCAAGAAATTATCGATCGACTTCATTCTATTAAAAACAATTCAGGAGATATTTCTGTTGGAGAGTTGAGAGATAAGATGCAAAAAACAGTTCAAAAAAGATTTGGTGTTTATCGTGAAAGTGAAGCTTTATCGTTAGGCAACCAAGAATTAAGCGATATGTATAAAGACCTTAAACATGTCAAAATTGTTGATAAATCAAATATTTTTAATACTGATTTAATCGAGGCTTTGGAACTTCATAATTTGATGGAGGTTGCTGGAAGCGTCGGGGTATCGGCTGAACAGCGAACTGAAAGTCGTGGAGCCCACGCAAGAGAGGATTATCCTGAACGAGATGATGAAAATTGGATGAAGCACACATTAGCTTGGAAAGATAATGGTCAATTCAATATCACTCATCGCCCAGTTCGTATGACCACATTAAGTAATCAGATTTCCGTCATTCCACCCCAAGTGAGAGTTTATTAATGGTACAGTTAACTCTTCCTAAAAATTCTATTCCAGTAAAAGGAAAAACATATTCCAATGTAGAATTGATTGATGATCAGGGTCAGCATCAAGCGGACATCCGAATTATTAATGTATATCGATGGTCAGGAGTAGAGGGAGAGCCACCTCAAATAGATCGATTTGAAATTGATGTCGCTAAAGCAGGGACTATGGTTCTAGATATTTTAAATAAAATTAAATCTGAAGTTGATACAAGTTTAACATACCGTAAATCTTGTCGAGAGGGAGTTTGTGGCTCTTGCGCCATGAACATTGATGGTGTTAACACATTGGCTTGCCAAAAACATATCGAAGATTGCTCTAAGGAAATTACGATATATCCTTTACCGCATATGAGGGTAGTCAAAGACTTAGTGGTAGATCTTAAAAAAGCTTTTGAGCAATTTAAATCGATCAAGCCTTGGTTGATGAAAAGTAGTAAACACAATGAAAGAGAAAATACTCAAAGTGTCGAAGACCGAGATAAACTTGATGGCAAATGGGAATGTATCATGTGTTTTTCATGTAGCACTTCCTGTCCGAGTTACTGGTGGAATGAGGATAAGTATTTGGGCCCCGCAGTTCTATTGCAAGCGAATAGATGGATTCAAGAAAGTCGGGATGAAGAAAAAAAAGAGAGGCTTAAAGAACTTGATGATAATTTTAAATTATATCGATGCCACTCGATCATGAATTGTACTCGCTCTTGCCCTAAAGGGTTAAACCCAGCAAAAGCGATCTCAGAAATTAAATTAGAAATAGCGAGAAATAAATAATGGCTAAAATATCTTTAATTGGTGCTGGTAATATTGGCGGAACGCTTGCTCATTTAGCGGCTTTAAAAAAATTAGGTGATGTGACTTTAATTGATGTTGTTGAAGGGATGCCACAAGGAAAGGCCTTAGATCTTAGTCAGTCATCAGCGGTAGAGGGCTTCACAGGAAAAATTAAGGGAACCAATGATTTTTCTCAAATGAAAAATTCCGATGTTATTATTATTACAGCAGGTTTACCAAGACAGCCCGGGATGAGCAGAGATGACCTTTTGGAGACAAATGGAAAAATTATCAAAAAAATTGCCCTCGATATTAAAAAAAATTCACCCAAAGCATTTGTTATTTGTATCACTAATCCCCTTGATGCAATGGTCTATGTTTTACAAAAGTATTCTAAACTTCCCAAAAATATGTGTGTTGGGATGGCAGGAGTTTTAGACTCTTCTCGAATGAAATTTTTTTTATCGGAGGCTTTAGATGTCTCCATTAATGATGTTGAGACATTTGTCTTGGGTGGACATGGGGACGATATGGTTCCTTTAGTAAACTATACAACCATTGGTGGTATTCCTCTGATGGATTACATAAAATTAAAAAATATACCCTCCTCTAAAATTCAAAAAATTGTTGATCGTACTCGAATGGGCGGTGGCGAAATAGTAAAGCTCTTAAAAAGAGGATCTGCATTTTATGCTCCAGCGAGTTCAGCTATTCAAATGGCTGAAGCGTTTCTGTTAAACCAGAAGAAATTACTCCCCTGTGCTGCATATCTCAATGGCCAATATGGATTAAAAAATATGTATATGGGTGTTCCAACTATTATTGGAAGAAAAGGTATTGAAAAGATTATTGAGGTTAAACTTTCGGCTAATGAAAAATCTATGCTGAAGAAATCTGTAAAATCAGTTCAAGGACTGGTAAGCGCAGTTGACAAAATACTTAAATAGCCTCAAAAGACAATGACATCAGCGGGAGATAAGAGTATAAAATAATAAGATTAATGAGATCTTATAATTCATTTCTGACTGCAAATAACGCCTCTCAAATTATTTCTATATATAAAGACTTTGTCAAAAATCCATCTTCGGTTGATCAAAGTTGGCATAATTTTTTTAAGGAATTAGCCCCTGAAGAATTAGCCATTCTTGCTGATTATGAAAAACTAGATTGGTCTAAAAAAGCTCGAAGTTCAGATTTTTCACAAATTTCCTTGAATCAGGCTATCTCTGACTCTTTAAGATTGGTGATGATGATAAGAGCTTATAGAGAAATTGGCCACTTAATTGCTGATCTTGATCCTTTGGGCTTGGCAGCAAAATCGAAACCTCAAGGATTAGATCCAGAGTATTATGGCTTTCAAGAAAAAGATTTAGATCGAAAAATTTTCCTTTCAGGATATTTGGGGTTTGAGAACGCATCTGTTCGCCAAGTGTTTGAAAAACTACAAAAAATTTATTCTGGCACCTTATCAATCGAATATAAACATATTCAAAGTGCAGAGGAGTATCTATGGCTTAAAGATAGAATTGAAGACAGAAAAGATATGCAACTCACGCCTAAAGGAAAAAGAACTATTTTAGAGAGACTAATTTCAGCAGAATATTTTGAAAAATTTTTAGATACAAAATATCGAGGAACTAAAAGATTTGGACTCGATGGTTCAGAATCCACAATTCCAGCACTCGAGCAAATTTTAAAAAGATCATCGGAGTATGGAATTGAGGACTTTTCTTTTGCCTGTGCCCATCGAGGACGGTTAAACATATTAGCCAATGTTGTAAAAAAACCACACATACAAATTTTTAGTGAGTTTATTCACGGGGGTGAGAACGCTCTAAGTAACGAAGGCTCAGGTGATGTGAAATACCACTTAGGTGCCAGTTCAGATAGGAGTTTTGGTGGAAATCTTATTCATGTTAGCATGGCCGCCAATCCATCACATCTGGAGGCTGTAAACCCTGTCGTTGCTGGTAAAATTCGCGCAAAACAAACATTAGTAGGCGATAAAGATAATTCTAAAGTTTCTGGACTATTAATACATGGGGATGCAGCTATTGCAGGACAAGGTGTTGTTGCAGAGACTTTTGCAATGTCCCAACTGAATGGATATCGTATCGGCGGGCTTATTCATTTTATTATTAATAATCAAATTGGCTTTACCACAGCTCCTCAATATAGCAGATCAGCTCCTTACTCTTCAGAGATTGGAAAAATAGTTCAAGCCCCAATTTTCCATGTCAATGGTGATGATCCAGAAGCCGTGGTTCTTGCTTCTAGAGCTGCCACAGAATTTAGAAATACTTTTAAAAAAGATACTTTGGTCGATATGTTCTGCTATAGAAAACATGGACATAATGAGGGCGATGAACCCTCTTTCACTCAGCCCCTCATGTACCAAACTATAAAAAAGAAAAAATCAGTGGCTGAGATCTATGCAAATAAACTTATTGAAGATGAAGTGCTTAATACGAAGCAGATAGATTTTTTTAAAGATAAAGTTTGGTCAGATTTAGAGAAGAAATTTGAAAAAGCTAAAAATTATAAACTTAAAACAAAATCTTGGATGGGGGGACAATGGAGTGGATTAAGTAGAGCGCCTAAAGACACACTTCGAAGAGGTAGAACTTCCGAACCCACAAAATCTCTGCAAGAAATTGGAAAAAAAATAACTCAAGTACCTAAAGACTTTAATTTACATCCCAAGTTACAAAAGTTTAACGCATCGAGATCAAAAGCAATTCAATCAGGTAAAGGAATAGACTGGGCTTTTGCTGAAGCATTGGCTTTTGGGTCTCTGCTAAAAGAGGGTTTTAAAGTGAGATTAGCTGGACAAGACTCAGGCCGAGGCACTTTTAGTCAAAGACACTCTGTATTTTATGATCAAAAAACAGAAGATCGTTATATCCCTCTTAATTATTTATCGAAAAAACAAAAACAATTTGAAGTCATTGATAGTTTTTTATCCGAAATGGGCGTTCTCGGATTTGAATATGGTTATTCTTTAGCAGATCCAAATGCGCTGGTTATTTGGGAAGCTCAGTTTGGGGATTTTGCTAACGGTGCTCAGATAATTATTGATCAATTTATAACCGCAAGTGAGCGAAAATGGATGCAAATGAGCGGATTAGTGATGCTCCTTCCTCATGGTCATGAGGGAATGGGGCCAGAGCACTCAAGTGCTCGTATAGAGCGATTTCTTCAAATGGCAGCTGAGGACAATATTCAATTATTAAACTGCACAACACCTGCAAGCTACTTTCATGCGCTTCGTAGGCAGATACATAGAAATTTTAGAAAACCTCTTATCATATTTACACCTAAGTCGACCCTACGACATCCAAATAATGTTTCAAATATTGAAGATTTTTCAGGACATTCTGCTTTTCATCGAATTATTGATGAAGATATTAAAAGTCCAAAAAGAGTAGTTTTTTGTTCAGGTAAGATCTTTTATGAATTAGACGATTATCGAAAAGAAAATAAGATTAAAGATGTAAAAATTGTTCGATTAGAACAAATCTATCCATTTCCATTTGATACATTAGGTGTGGTAATTCTAAAGCATAAAGATGCTGAGATGTTATGGGTTCAAGAAGAGCCAAAAAATATGGGAGCCTGGTCATTTGTAAAAAGTAGAATTAGACATTTATTTAAGAAACATAAATTAGAGCAAAATCTTTATTATGTTGGTAGGAGGAGAGCTGCAGCTCCTGCAACAGGAATAGCAAAAAGACATAATGCTAATCAAAGTCTTATAAAAAAAATAGCACTTCATTCTCCACTCAAAAATGTGATAAAAGAAAGGACAGGCGTAAGTTTTATTAAATTTAAAAACTTACCAACAAACGAATGACCGATATTACCGTACCAGAATTAGGCGAATCTATTATTGAAGGGACTTTGACTGCTTGGTTAGTCAAAGAGGGCTCTCCCTTTCAAGCTGGGGATAACCTCGCAGAGATTGAAACTGAAAAAATTACAATCGAAATTCCAGCTCAATCGGCAGGTACGATTTCCAAAATTTTAATTACTGAAGGAAGTTCAGTAAAAGTAGGTGAGGTTATTGCGCAATTTTCTCAAGGTGGAGAAGCCACTTCATCATCACCATCAAAAGCGGAACAAGAAGAGACACCCACCCCTTCTTTAAAACCAGTTGAAGAGCCAAAAGTCGAAAAAAGTCATGAAAATCAGCCAAAAAATTCAGAACCAGTCATCTCTAATTTTGATGAGCAAGCTGATAAAGAGGGTGAAAGATCAGTTCCAATGTCAAAGTTGCGTCAAACAATTGCACGAAGATTAAAAGATGCACAAAATACAGCAGCTATTTTAACAACCTTCAACGAAGTTGATATGACCGCTATTATGACTCTTCGAAAAAAACAACAAGCAGCTTTCCAAAAAAAACATGGAGTTAAACTAGGCATCATGTCTTTTTTTGTAAATGCTTGTGTTCAGGTTTTAAAGGAGCTACCTGAAATAAACTCAGAAATTTTTGAAGATAAAATTATCTATAAGAATTATTTTGATATTGGCGTTGCAATCGGTTCAGAAAAAGGATTGGTTGTACCTATTATTCGCAATGCAGAAAAATTATCGAATGCTGAAATTGAAAAAGAAATTATTAATTTAGCTACTAAAGCAAACTCTAATAAGTTAGCTATGAAAGATTTATCAGGGGGAACCTTTTCCATTACTAATGGAGGTGTTTATGGATCCATGATGAGCACCCCAATTATTAATCCTCCTCAAAGTGCAATCCTTGGAATGCATTCTATTATTGAGCGACCAATCGCTGTCAAAAATAAGGTTGTGATACGACCTATGATGTATACTGCGCTTAGTTATGATCATCGACTAATTGATGGTAAGCAAGCTGTCACTTTCTTAGTGAGACTAAAAGAAATTTTAGAAGATCCGAAGGTCGATTAATTTTTTAAAATATTATTTAGTACGAAATTCAAAATACCATCAGACTTATAATATTGTAATTCATTAATCGTATCTATTCTCAACGTGCACTGTAATTTTTTAGTGGCGTCACCCTGTTTCAAAATTACAGATATTTTTTCAAGTGGCTTAATTTCAGAATGTAATTTGATATCAATCAGATCAGAGGATTTAATCCCAAGTTCTTGAATATTGGTGTTATCAAGTTGAATTGGAAGTACGCCCATCCCAATTAAGTTTGATCGATGTATTCTCTCAAAACTCTCTGCGATCACAGCTTTTATACCTAGCAACTTCGTTCCTTTGGCCGCCCAGTCTCTTGAGGAACCTGTGCCATATTCTTGGCCAGCAAAAACTACAATGTTTTCAGCTCTTTTTTGATATTCCATAGCCACTTCGTAGACACTCATTTGCTTTTTTTCTGGCTCCAGTATGGAATACCCGCCCTCTACATTAGAAAGAAGTTCATTTTTAATTCTGATATTGGCAAATGTGCCTCTAACCATCACTTCATGGTTTCCTCTTCTGGCACCGTATGAGTTAAAGTCTTTTTGTAAAATCTGTCTTTCCATAAAATAGCTACCAGCAGGACTATCCTGTTTAATGGCTCCAGCTGGTGAAATATGATCAGTAGTTACACTATTTCCCAATAAGAGAAGAGGTCTGGCATTATCGATATTTTGAATTTCTTTTTCTTCTTCAGAGATAGTATCAAAGAAAGGGGGTTTTTGAACATAAGTAGATTCTTCTTTCCATTGATACAAGCCTCCTTCAGAAGTTTGAATATTTTGCCATTCCTTTGGTCCTTGAAGTGCATTACTATATTGTTGAGAAAACATTTCAGCCGATACATGCTGACCAACAATGGAATTAATTTCCTCATTTGATGGCCAAATATCTTTTAAAAATATTTCTTTCCCTTCACTGCTGACGCCCAAAGCATCTTTTGATAAGTCGATATTGACTGTCCCTGCCAAAGCATAGGCTACTACCAGAGGTGGGGAGGCAAGGTAATTAGCTTTAACATGAGGATTAACGCGACCTTCAAAATTTCTATTACCAGAAAGAACGGAAGCAACTGTTAAGTTATTTTCATTAATCGCATCTGCGATATCTGGATGCAAAGGTCCTGAATTTCCAATACAGGTTGTACATCCATAGCCGACAAGATGAAATCCCATTGAGTCTAAATGCTTGGTTAAGTCTGATTTGTTAAGATAATCTGTTACTACTTTAGAGCCAGGAGCGAGAGATGTTTTTACCCATGGCTTCACTTGCATTCCAAGTTCACCTGCTTTTTTTGCAACTAGCCCTGCCGCCACAAGAACATTGGGGTTAGATGTGTTAGTACAGGATGTAATAGCTGCAATAACTACATCGCCGTCAGATAATTGGTAATTATGATTTTTTACTTCAGATTTTTTTTTTTTTCTTTGTAATAGCTTTTGAAAATTTGCCGATACTCCATTTATATTATTTTTATCTTGTGGTCTCTTCGGTTCTGTTACTG
>ERZ802819.833-NODE-833-length-19924-cov-13.531_pt1 | contig 19924 bp, 19 predicted proteins | sample MGYA00345647_ERZ802819 | MGnify/ENA primary metagenome ERZ802819 (study PRJEB30503, sample SAMEA104212355) | marine metagenome | biome: Westerlies Biome; feature: [SRF] surface water layer (ENVO:00010504) within the epipelagic zone...; material: water...
CAGATACCGGCGCTGCGACGCTGGCGGTTAAGGCCGATGTCACCGTGTCGTTTATTGCGCGGAAAATCGGGCTGTACACCGGCAAAGGCCCCGCGCTTTGCGGTGAGCGCCTGTTCAACGACCTTGGCGTGTCAGAAACCTTGGCAAGTCCTCACCCAAGTGTGCCCCTGCGTCGATGGCGTAGTTCCCTAATGCCCGCGCTGCCCCTGGATGCCTTCAAGCAGCAGCGAGGCCATGTGCTCATTGTCGGTGGCTGCAAGGGCATGGGCGGTGCCGCGATTCTGGCGGGCGAAGCCGCGCTACGCAGTGGCGCAGGGCTGGTAACCGTTGCCACTCACGAGGCCAATCTGTCGGGTTTGCTGGCTAGGTTGCCTGAGGCCATGTGGGTCGATCCGCTGGGCACCGACGCAGAACAATCTTTGTCCGCTGCCTCAGCCAGAGCCAGTGTGGTCGTGCTTGGTCCGGGTCTTGGGCGCGGTGCTTGGGCGCAGCGCGTGCTCGCGGCCATGGCGCGTTATGACGGCCCCTTGGTGGTGGATGCCGACGGCCTGTACTGGCTTGCTGATCCGGAACTCGGCAGCACATTGAGAGCTCGTAAGGCGACGCTGTTTCTTACACCCCATGTGGGTGAAGCGGCGCGCTTGCTGCAACGTACTGTGGATGAGATTTTGCGCGACCCGCCGCAGGCCGTTGTCGATATGGTCGAGCAATTTGACGCGACCTGCCTGCTGAAAGGCCCGGGCACGGTGATTGGCACGAGCGAGGGTTTGGCGATTTGCGGTCATGGTAATCCGGGCATGGCCAGTGCTGGCATGGGCGATGTGTTGGCGGGTTTGGTTGGCAGTATGATTGCCCAGCAACCGAGCAGCCCAGATACAGCGTTTGCGACCGCAGTGTTGCTGCACAGCGCCGCCGCAGATCAGGCGGCCATTGAGATCGGCATGCGTGGATTGACGGCTGGTTCTATTATTACCCACATCGCTGCGTTGCTGCGGCAAGAACAGGGCGTTTAATATCAAGCATTCGAACCATGAATTAAGCTATGCCTGTGGCTGATGAGATGCGCAATCGTGTGCTCGCGGATGAAGACGCGACCGTAGCCTTCGGTCGAGAGCTGCACGACGCCATTCGCCAGCACTACGGCGACTCGGCTACGGTCTATCTGCACGGCAATCTCGGCGCGGGTAAGACGACCTTGGTGCGCGGATTTCTGCGTATGATGAATCATGTTGGGGCGGTAAAAAGCCCGACCTACACCCTGCTAGAACCCTACCGCACTGCAGGCGGTGACGTGTTTCACTTTGATCTTTATCGGCTGAAATCACCGGAGGAGCTGGAATTTTTAGGCTTTGATGAGATCTTTACAGGCCCCGGCTATAAGTTTGTGGAGTGGCCCGAACAGGGCGCGGGTTGGCTGCCACCAGCCAATGTTGAGGTGTCCTTGAGTTTGCATAAACCGGCGCGTGCGGGCGGCGAAGTGCAGCAAATGCAGCGCGAGGTCAGTGTTCGCTTTGCGTAGTCACTGGTGCATAACGCTTGTTGTCGCTTGGGCGCTGCTGCCGTCGGTGGTGCTCGCCAACACGATTAAGGGTGTACGCACCCACGAAGCCCCTGACTACATTCGCGTGGTGCTCGATACCTCTAAGGCGTCTAAGTACTCGATCTTTGCGCTGGATAACCCCCATCGCATTGTCATTGACGTCAAAGGGGCCAAGCCTGCCAGCGAGCTATCATTGGGACCTGCTAAGGGGCTGACCCATATCCAGGGCTTGCGCGGCGGCAAACGCGACAATGGCTACCGCATCGTTGTCGACGCCGAAGTCGCCTTTCGGCCCAAGAGCTTTACCCTGAAACCTATCGCGCCATATGGACATCGTCTGGTTGCTGATTTGTATTTTCCCAAGGGTACAGGCAAAGCGGCGCAGGCCGTTAAGCCGCCTCGAACCGCGGCCGTGCAGGGTGGTCGCGATATCATGATCGCGATTGACCCCGGGCATGGCGGCGAAGACCCCGGCGCGCTGGGGCCGCGAAAAATTATCGAGAAAGATGTGGTGCTGCAAATCGCCCGCCGCACCATGAATCAAATCAAGAGCAAGAAAGGCTTCGATGCCTTTTTGATTCGCGATGGCGACTACTACCTAGGCCATCGTCAGCGCACGGCCTTGGCGCGCAACAGACGCGCGGATCTTTTTGTGTCGATTCACGCGGATGCGTTTAAACAGGCCTCGGTTTATGGCGCCTCGGTGTACACCTTGTCGGATCGTGGTGCGACCAGCGAAACGGCCAAGTGGCTGGCGGAGCGCGAAAACCAGTCGGATATGCTGGGTGGTGTGGGCAATGTGAGCTTGGATGATAAAGACCCCATGCTCGCCCAAGTGCTGCTGGATCTGTCCATGGACGGCAATCGGAACCAAAGCATACAGGTGGGTGAGGCGGTGCTGCGCAACATGGGACAGATCACCAAGTTGCATAAGAAGCGGGTCGAACAGGCGGCATTCCTCGTGCTCAAGTCGCCGGACATGCCCTCTATTTTGGTGGAGACCGGCTTTATCTCGAATCCGGGCGAGGCACGCAAACTCGCTCAGGCGTCGCATCAGTTAAAGCTGGCGAAAGCCATCGCCAACGGCGTTGAAGAATTCATGCGCTCGAACCCGCCTCCTGCCACTTGGCTAGCCCAGCGCCGCGAGGAGATTCGTTACACCATCGGTCGTGGCGACACGATATCGGAAATCGCCGAACGCTATGGTGTGACGTCTGCCGCGCTGAAAAAACGCAACCGCCTATCCAGTGATCGTATCCGCGTTGGGCAAACCATTGTCATTCCAAGGGGGTGAGTACGTGAGCCGAGTGAAACGCCTAAGCGCCTTCGTCGCTGACCAGATCGCCGCGGGGGAAGTGGTCGAGCGGCCCGCTTCGATTGTCAAAGAACTACTGGAAAACAGTCTCGATGCGGGTGCCCAGCAGATCGAAGTACGAACCGAGGCAGGTGGCGTTGATCTGGTTTGGGTACGTGATTCCGGCGGCGGGATTCACGCCGACGATCTACCGCTAGCTCTGCAGCGCCATGCCACCAGCAAGATCAGCAGCGCTGATGATCTGATTGGCATCGACAGTCTGGGTTTTCGTGGTGAAGCACTGGCCAGCGTGGCGTCTGTGGCCAAGGTGAAAATTGCCTCAGCAACCGCGGCAGAGGATGGTGGGTGGTTCGTTGAGACTCATGGCGGTGAGACCCAAAATTCTGGTCCTACAGCGCACCCTCAGGGCACGACGGTGGAAGTGCGCGACTTATTTTATAACACCCCAGCCCGCCGCAAGTTTTTGAAGGCCGAGCGCACGGAAGTCAGCCAAATCGATCAAATGCTACGACGCCTGAGCCTAGCCCATATGGATGTGGGATTTTCCCTCGCGCAGGCCAGAACCACGGGCAGTTCTGGGCGGGTTAATCGCCCTTTGATGCTGGCGTCAGGCGACCCGCTGGACCGACTGTCACGGGTGGTTAGCGCCGATTTTGTCGAGAATTCGGTGTACATCGACGAGAGTAATCACGATCTGCGGCTGTATGGCTGGGTAGGTCTGCCGCATCACAACCGCCGTCAGATGGATCAGCAGTTCTTTTATGTGAACGGTCGCGCCATACGCGACAAGCTGGTGGGCCACGCCATTCGGCAGGCGTACAGCGACGTAATGTTTCATGGTCGCCATGCGGTCTACGTGCTTTATCTGCAGGTGCCCGCCGACGGGGTAGACGTCAACGTGCATCCGACCAAACACGAGGTGCGCTTTCGTGATGCTAGGCAGGTACACGATTTCATTTTTTCTGGTTTGAATCGCGCGCTGCGGGACCTACGCCCCAGCGAGAAACTGCAAGCCGATGCGCGAGGCGAGCTGGAGACTGACTCTCGGCCAGGCGCTAACCCCGCGCCCTTCGCCGCCCAACCCAGTCTCAGCAGTCCCACGAGCCCAAACCAGCAGCGTTACATGCCTCTGTCCGCCCCGACAAACGATCAACCCGTCGGTGGCCTCGCGCAGCTGGTTTACGAGCATGAGCAAAAGAGCGGTGTGGCCGCCGCTGGCAACAGCGACGTTGCTGCGGAACAGCGCAGTCAATGGAGCCAAGCGCGTGGTGATCATGGCGATAAACAGTTGGGGCCATCTGCACAGACCGAATCCGGCGCCCATCCGCTGGGCTATGCCATCGCTCAGCTGCACGGCGTTTACATATTGGCGCAAAACAGTCAGGGGCTGGTGGTGGTGGATGCCCACGCGGCGCACGAGCGCATCGTTTACGAGCAGATGAAACAGGCCCAAGCCCGTGACGGTATTGCGCGCCAACGCTTGCTGGTACCGCTCACCTTTAACGTCAGTGAGCATGAAGCCAACATCGTTGAGGAATGTATTGAGCAACTGGATGCGGCGGGACTGATGGTCGAGCGCATGGGTCAGGCCAGTGTGGTGGTGCGCGAAGTGCCGGTGCTGTTGGCAAAGGCCGACATTCAAAAAATGGTGCAAGACCTGCTGGCTGAGCTAATGGAATTTGGCACCAGTGACAGCGTCGCGCGAAGCAACTTCGATGTGCTGGCGACCTTGGCATGTCGTGGTTCTGTGCGCGCTAACCGGCAACTGACAATCACTGAGATGAACGCCCTGCTGCGTTCCATGGAAGTGACGGAAAACGCCGGACTGTGCAATCACGGTCGGCCGACATTTGTGCAGCGCAGCATGGCAGAACTAGACCGTCTATTTTTGCGCGGGCAATAGCGCGCGTGTTGCCAGACACCCTGAGCGACCACGGTTCGGTGCTCATCATCTGCGGGCCAACGGCCATTGGTAAAACCGCCGTCGCCATGGCGGTGCAGGATGCCCTGGGCGGCAAGGCGCAGGTGCAGCTAATTAGCGCAGATTCCGCCCTCATCTATCGCGGCATGAATATCGGTACCGCGAAACCAACCCATCAAGAACAGCAGGCCTATCCGCACGCGCTGATCGATATTCGTGACCCCAATGAGTCTTACTCCGCAGCGGACTTTGTCTGCGATGCGGATGCAGCGCTTGCGCGCACGGTAGCTGCGGGCAAAAAGCCAATCATCGTCGGCGGCACCATGATGTACCTGAAGTGCCTGCTGCAGGGCATTGCCAACCTACCGCAAACTGACGCATCTCTGCGCGACGAGCTAGAACGAGAACTGGCGGAACGTAGCGCCCAATCTTTGCATGATGAGTTGGCCACGCACGACCCCGAAGCCGCCGCCGGCATTCACCCGAACAACCAGCAAAGGCTGCTGCGGGCATTGGCCGTGGTACGCGCCACGGGTCAGCCGATTTCTGCTCAGTGGCGCAGCAACGATATCGGCACGCTCTTTGCGCGCACGGGTCTCAGGCATGCCAGTGTGGTAATGCTGCCGCAGCGACGCGAAACCCTGCATCAGCGCATTGCCGGGCGATTTAGGCAGATGTTGGCGGCGGGATTTCTCGACGAAGTGCGCTCGCTCATGGATCGCGGTGATGTGACCCGCGAGATGCCCTCAATGCGCGCGGTGGGCTATCGCCAGGCGTGGGCACACTTGGTAGGAGAAACGGATCATGCCGACTTTGTGGAACAGGGCATTGCTGCGACGCGTCAATTGGCCAAGCGGCAGATGACGTGGTTACGAAAATGGCCGGATGCACTGGAAGTGGTTGCCGACACGCCGAGTCAAACCATAGATGCCATCCTCGGGCGGTAGGGCTGACAAAGGCGCTTTCCAGCGCGTTTGGACAAATGTGACGCAGCCCATAAATTTACGCTAGACACTTCAAAGAAAACTGTCCAAAAAGCAAATCTTCGCAGTATACTTTCGCCGGCCTTGGGCTTAGGCGCCCTGCAATCTTCGAGTAAGCGCTTGTTACAAGCACTGTTTGAAATCGCAAGATGCCTTCCGGGTGAACTGGACTAACTGCTGTCCTTACCTCTGTCCTTAAAAGAGTGCTTAACAGGTACTCAAGGCAAGGCAAGGCAAGGCAAGGCAAGCAATAAGTCACAGATACCTAGCCACGAGTAAGCGGCATTGACCGCGACCAATTACGACGCTTGAAAAGCCCCAGTGTGCCCCCCGCTCTGTGCCCGATAGCAAGCGCTAAAATCGGATGAAAAAATGCAAGAAGAAAAAATGAGCTCTCACAACATTTCCAAAGGCCACGGCCTACAAGACCCCTTCCTTAACGCGCTACGACGCGAAAAAGTACCCGTTTCGATATTTCTCGTGAATGGCATCAAGCTGCAGGGACAAATTGAGTCTTTCGACCAGTTTGTCATTCTGTTGAAAAATACCGTGAGCCAGATTGTCTACAAACACGGCATTTCAACCGTGGTACCTGCGCGCAACGTATCCTTAAGCGATAGCGACACGCATTAGCCCAGTCCCCGGTCGGATGTGCTCTCACGTTAGGCCGCCGTTTTGGGATACGCCAGATCGGCCAGATCGGCCAGATCGCAGCGGCCTTGAAAAATGCCGGCTAGGTGGCACTGTGAGGTGATGTACCCACGCGTTGACGCCAACCCTTATGCTTTTTGAGCGCCCGGATGCCGGTGACAAGGCCGTGCTTTTGCATGTCGAACTGCACGGTCAAGACAATCCCGACCAAGACGAGTTTGCTGAGCTTGCTCGATCGGCTCAGATCGACGTGGTGCAGGTAGCCAGCGCCAAGCGCAGTACACCGCATCCGCGTTGGTTTGTCGGCAGCGGCAAGGTGGACGATTTGAAGGCGTTGCTGCAATGGGCCGATGCGTCGTTGATTTTGATCAACCACGACCTGTCGCCGGGCCAGCAACGTAACTTAGAGCAAGCGCTTAATTGCCGCATGATTACGCGGACAGAATTGATTCTGACCATCTTCGCTGAACGTGCGCGTAGCCATGAAGGCCAACTGCAGGTGGAGCTTGCGCAACTCAAACACGCGCAAACGCGATTGGTCAGAGGTTGGACCCACCTAGACCGACAGAAAGGTGGTATCGGCATGCGTGGTGCTGGTGAAAAGCAGATTGAGCTGGATCAGCGCATGTTATCGGCCCGCGTTAAGGCAACGGAACAAAAGCTGCAAGATGTGGCGCGCCGGCGGCGGCAAAATCGTCGCAGTCGAAATCGCCAAGGCACACCCACAGTATCGCTCGTGGGTTATACCAACGCTGGCAAGAGCACGCTGTTTAACGCCATTACGCAGGCCGAAGTGTTTGCCAAGGACCTGCTGTTTGCCACGCTGGATCCGACTACGCGCAAAATCGAGGTGCCGGGTGCGGGCAACGTAGTGATGACGGATACCGTGGGTTTCGTCAGTGCCTTACCCCATGCTCTGGTGGAAGCCTTCAAGGCGACCCTCGAGGAAGTGGTGCACTCTGACCTGCTGCTGCATGTTGTCGATGGCTCGGATCCGTTGCGCGAAGATCGCATCGAGCAGGTGCAGGCGGTGCTCGATGGCATTGGTGCGGCAGAAGTACCGACCCTGATTATTGTAAATAAGGTGGACTTGATGGACGCCGAACAGCGTGCGCTGCTCGACAATACGGCCTTGGTGTCGGCCTTGACCGGGCAAGGCGTTACCCAATTGCTAGACAGTATTGGCACAGCACTGGGTGTTGTGGCTCCGCATCAGGTGGTGCTCAGTGCAAAGGACGGCAAAAATCGAGCGTGGCTCTATCAATCCGGTGCGGTGCTTGATGAAACATTGCTGACAGATGGTAGCGTGAAGCTTACAGTACAGGCTGACGACAAACTTTTGGGTCAAATGCGTCAACGACAGGTGCATGTTGAAACGACGCATTAAGTCACCATGATCTTGGCCAGTGGCCGAAAAACACACAAACAACTTATAACAAGCACTACAATAACCGTGGTAGCTGCGCAAACTCACGCGCCCCTGACGGCAAAAGGTGCATGCTTTAAGTCTGAGTGACGGCTCAATTTTTGAATTAACTTTCGGAGTAAACCTATGGCGTGGAACGAATCCGGTGGTGGAGATAAAGACCCCTGGGGAAATCGCGGCAACAACAATGACGGACCGCCAGATCTTGATGAGGCGATTCGCAAACTCCAAGGCCAACTGTCTGGCATGTTTGGCGGTGGAGGCGGCGGCGATAAAGGCGGCGCTAGCAGCAAAATGACAGGTGGCTCTATTGGCCTGTTGATCCTATTGGCATTGGGCCTATACGGCTTTGCCGGCATTTACCAAGTCGACCAACAAGAACGCGGTGTCATCTTCCGTTTCGGCCAGGTGCTACCTGAAGAAGTGGGTCCGGGCCTGCATTGGAACCCGCCCATCATTGACGAGAAGAGCATCGTCAACGTTACTCAGGTGCAGTCACACAGCCACCAAGCGCTGATGTTGACCGAAGACGAGAATATCGTTGATGTCAGCCTCACCGTTCAATGGGTCATCGACAGCGCTTCAAACTTCGTTATCAACGTGCGTGAACCCCGCGACAGCTTGGCACAGGCGACCGAAAGTGCGCTGCGTCATGTGGTGGGGTCGGCGAGCATGGACGAGGTCATTACCGATGGTCGTGAAGCCATTGCGATTGAAGTGCAAGAACGACTGCAGCTTTACCTGCAAAGCTACGGTGCTGGCATCGACATTACCAAGGTGAATATCGACCGCAGTGCGCCGCCGATTCAGGTTCAAGACGCCTTTAATGACGTGCAAAAGGCCAAAGAGGACCAGCAAAAGTTCATCAACCAAGCCACCGCCTATGCCCAGCAGGTCGTGCCAGAGGCCCGCGGTCGCGCTCAGCGTCAGCTGGAAGAGGCGCAGGGCTATCGTGATCAAGTCATCGCTCGCTCCGAGGGTGAGGCCCAGCGCTTTGAGAAGTTACTCGTCGAGTATTCCCAAGCCAAGCAAGTCACCCGTGATCGCCTCTACATTGACGCCATGGAAAACGTCTTTAAGAACTCCAGCAAAGTCATGATCGACGTCGAAGGCGGTAACAACATGATGTACCTGCCCTTGGACAAACTCGGTCAGACCACCACCACGGTGAACGGTGCGACAGATGTGCAGAATCTGCGCCGTGAACTGGAACAGCTGCGGCGCGAAGTTGGCGCGAGTCGCACAACCGGCACCCGTGGTCGCACAAATTAATCGAACGCTGCAGTGAAAAACGCTGAGCGCGAATTTTGGAGAATTAGAAAATGCCTATGAAAACCTTTCTTTTTGCAGCATTTTTGCTGATTGGCGTGGGCCTGCTGAATCAGTCAGCCTACCGCGTCATGGAAACCGAAAAAGCCATCTTGCTTGAGTTCGGTAACCTCATTGATGCAGAGCTTCAGCCCGGTTTGCATTTCAAGCTGCCGATCGCGCAAGAAGTGAAAAAGTTTGACGCCCGTGTCCTGACTCTGGATTCACAGGGTGAGACTTACTACACCTTGGAAAAGAAACCACTGATCGTAGATTCCTTCGTGAAGTGGCGCGTGGCGGATATTGAGCGCTTCTATACGGGTACGTCGTTTGACGAGCGCCGGGCCCAACGCTTGTTGTCGGAACGGGTAAACGAGGGTCTGCGTAACCAGATCAGCCGACGTGAAATGTACGAAGTGATTTCGGGTCAACGTGACCAGCTGATGAGCGAGCTGCGCAAAGATTTAGACGCGGTGATGCGTGAATCCGTGGGCCTCGAAGTGGTCGACGTGCGGGTTAAGAAAATCGATTTGCCCTCTGAAGTATCAACCACGGTGTACGAGCGCATGAACTCAGAGCGTGAGATTGAAGCACGCCAGTATCGAGCAGAAGGACAAGAACAAGCTCTTGCGATCCGCGCAAAGGCAGATCGTGATGCGGTGGTTATCGAAGCGGAAGCGTACCGGGAAAGCGAGCGCCTGCGCGGTGATGGCGACGCTAAGTCCGCAGAAGTCTATGCCAGCGCGTTCAATAAAGATCCCGAATTCTATGGCTTCTATCGCAGCATCAACGCTTACGGCGAAGTGTTTAAGGATAAGGGCGACCTGCTAGTACTCGACCCTGATAGCGACTTCTTCAAGTACCTAGAGAGCGGCAGCGCGCAATGATCTTCGCAACTTCCGCAGCCTAGCGTCGGCGGTAGATCGATGACCTATTGGCGTTTGCCCAAGGGGGTGGATGAAGTTCTGCCGCCCCAAGCGTGGCACCTGGAACAGTTGCGGCGCAACGTGCTCGACGTGTTTAACCGGTGGGGCTACGACTACCTAGAACCACCGGTAATCGAATACCTTGACGCCTTGCTGGTTGGCAGCGGTGAAGACTTAGATCTGCAAACCCTCAAAGTGGTCGATCAGTTCAGTGGTCGTCAGCTCGGGGTACGCGCGGACATGACCTCCCAAGCAGTGCGAGTCGATGCCCACAGCCTGCGCCGCGAAAACGTGCAGCGTTACTGCTACGCCGGCCCCGTGGTCTTTGCCAAACCCCAAGGCAATCAGACATCTCGAGTACCGCTCAAGGCTGGTGCAGAAATTTTCGGCGCCAGCGGCATCGCTGCGGACGCCGAAGTTATTGGTCTGATGTTGGAAGCGCTGCGGGAAGCGAAAATGCACGCCCCGGTATTACTGCTAGGACATATGGGTATCTACCTTGGCTTGGTGGAGCAGCTGCTCGCCGAGGGTCGGCTGGATGAAACCCGCCGCAGCGCCTTGTTTGCCTGTATTCAGCGCAAGGGCGCTAGTGACATACGCTACCTGCTCGATGATTCGCCCACCGCGGCTATGCTTGCCGCGCTGCCAGATTTGATGGGCGACATCGACATTCTCAATAGCGCTGGCGAGGTGTTGCAGCAGGCACCCGAGAGCGTGCTCGCAGCACTGCAAGAACTGCAAGAGTTATCCGCCATGGTTAAGGCGCGGTACCCGCAGGTAGATTTGCGCATCGATGTTTCGGAGCTGTCGGGATACGGATATCACAACGGGCCGGTGTTCGCGGTCTATCACCCGCAACATGGCAGTGCGCTGGCGCAAGGAGGCCGCTACGATGGCGTGGGTGATGTCTTTGGCCGAGGCCGAGCGGCCACCGGTTTCGACATGAATCTCAAACAGCTGATGGCCAGCGCCTTCGAGCAACAAGGCGCTTATTTTGCGCCCTATACGGCGGATGAATCCCAGGCCGAGCTGGCAGTGTTCGTCAAGACACTGCGTGATGAGGGACATCGCGTCATTGTCGCAGTTGCCGAAGATGAGCAATCACCAGAGGGCTGCCTAGGCACGCTGGTCCACGATCAAGATGGCTGGCAAGTGCGGCCAACCGGCACAGCGCCGAACGAATAGTTATGAAACGGGTAACCCACGAGCGCGAAACCAGCGCGCATGGGGGTAAAGTGCGTGCGCCGTAGCCACGACAAACGCGCAGGAAAAATTGGGGGTAGTACAAGGTGAAAGGAATAGCATGGGTCGCAATGTAGTCGTTATCGGCACCCAGTGGGGCGACGAGGGCAAGGGCAAGATCGTCGATCTGCTGACTGATCAAGTCGATGCAGTGGTGCGTTTCCAAGGTGGCCATAATGCGGGCCATACGCTGGTCATCGACGGGAATAAAACCGTCCTGCACGTCATTCCTTCCGGCATTTTGCATGCAGGGGTGCAATGTGTGATTGGCAACGGCGTCGTGCTAGAACCTCATGAATTGTTGAAAGAAATCAACACCTTGGAAGGCCGCGGCGTACCGGTGCGCGAGCGTCTGAAGATATCGCCAGCTTGTCCGCTGATCCTGCCGTACCACGTCGAACTCGATTTGGCTCGAGAAGAGGCTCGGGGTAAGAAAAAGATCGGCACCACGGGACGCGGCATTGGCCCTGCCTATGAGGACAAGGCCGCACGACGCGGGCTGCGCCTAGGGGACATGTTCTACTGGCAAACGTTTGCTGATCGGTTGTCGGAGGTTATGGAGTACCATAACTTCATGCTGACTCAGTACTACAAAAAGCCCGCCCTGGATTTTGCTAAGACACTCGAAGAGTGCGCGGCGATCGCCGAGCAGATGAAAGCCATGACGGTTGACGTGGTGCCCTTGCTGCATGCACTGCGCGATGAGGGAAAGAATATTTTATTCGAAGGCGCACAAGGCGCCATGCTCGACGTGGACTTGGGCACCTATCCCTATGTAACGTCGTCGAATACGACTGCGGGTGGTACCGCAGTCGGCACGGGTTTTGGGCCGCGTTACCTGGACTACGTGCTGGGGATTACGAAAGCCTATGCCACCCGCGTTGGCTCTGGACCCTTTCCTACGGAATTATTTGACGACGTGGGTGCGGGTTTGGCAGAACGGGGTCGTGAATTTGGTTCCACCACGGGTCGGCCGCGGCGCTGTGGCTGGTTTGATGCAGTAGCGCTGCGTCAGGCGGTGCAGGTCAACAGTATTTCAGGACTGTGTCTGACCAAACTCGACGTGTTGGATGGCTTGGAGTCCATCAAGATTTGTGTGGGTTACGAAAGCGCAGGCAGCGATGGCAGCACTGACGGCGGCCCCAACGTCGGTAGCGAGTTTTACGAGGGTGTGACCCCGGTCTATAAAGAGGTGGCAGGTTGGCAAGACAACACGCTGGGCATTCGCGCGATCAAAGATTTGCCTGCAGCTGCGCGGAACTATATTCGAGTGGTTGAAGAAGCCGTAGGCGCGCCGGTGGACATCATCTCTACCGGCCCCGACCGACACGAAACCATCGTTCTAAACGATCCGTTTGCAGGAGCGCAATAGGTCAATGGACGCAAAGCTGCTTGAACTTTTGGTGTGCCCCGTCAGTAAGGCACCCTTGGTGTACAAACGCGACTTAGCAGAACTTTGGTGTACGGTCAGTCAGCTGGCGTATTCTATCGATGACGGCATTCCGGTCTTGGTACCGGATGAAGCCCGAAAACTCAGCCCTGCAGAGCTACAGCAGAAATAACCCTGCCGGATTTTCAATCCGGTGAGGGATCTTTGCGAAGAATCGACCGGTGCTTACCGAGTCGCCAAAGAGTCAGAGGCAAAAGTCTCATCGTTCACGTTATGTTGACTGTTCTCTACGTAGCCTGATTTCACACATTAATCTTCTTTGGAATTATCATGAGTACAGCAAAGCTGGTCTCCGTTCCCGACATGCCCGATATTGCCAATCGCGCCCTTGCAGAAGCACAGGCAACACTCGACTGGGTTGGCATGAGCAATGTTCACCAACCGCTTAAGGTCAAAGACGGTGAACAGACCAAGGACGTACACGCCAACATTCAAGTGTATGTCAATCTGGCAGATCCCTTGGCCAAGGGCATTCACATGTCTCGCCTATATTTGTTGCTCGACGAGCACGCGGCTACCCGCCCCCTGACGGCTTCTGGGCTGAAAATGCTGCTGGGTTCCGTGCTGGAATCGCATCACGACTTAAGCACGAATGCGTTCGTGCAGTTTGAGTTTGATCACTTCGTGCGCCGTCCAGCCCTACTCAGCGACAACGTTGGCTGGGCTTCCTACCCAGTAATGGTCAAGGGCACCCTGATTAAGGGCCAGATCGCCTTAGAGCTGTCGGTCGAAGTGCAGTATTCCTCTACCTGCCCATGCTCTGCAGCGCTGGCTCGCCAACTGATTCAAGAGCAGTTTAAGAAAGACTTTGGTGACGCTGGCGATGTCAGCATCGAGGCGGTCAATGACTGGCTCGGCACTGAAGAAGGTATTTTGGCCACGCCCCACAGCCAGCGCAGCACGGCAAAAATCCTCGTGCGCCTAGACAGCGCGCTGGAAGATCTGCCCATTACCCAGCTGATCAACGGTGTTGAAGAGTCACTGAAGACGCCGGTACAAAGTGCGGTGAAACGTGAGGACGAGCAAGAATTCGCGCGCTTGAACGGTAAGAACCTGATGTTTGTCGAAGACGCTGGCCGCCGCCTCAAGGGTGCGCTGAGCGAAGATCAGCGCTGGCAGGATTTTTGGGTGCGCATCGAGCACCATGAAAGTCTGCACGCGCATGATGCAGTAGGGGTGTTTACCAAGGGCGAAGACGACGGCTATCTGCCAATTCCCTAACGGTTAAGGCTGTGCAAACGCAGCGAAACACGCAATAAAAAAGGCCCATCAGGGCCTTTTTTTGTATCCGCAGGTCGGGATTGGCAGAGAAAATCTGCCAACCCCGGTGGGCTTAGTGCTTGGTCTGGGTCGGTAGCGACTCCAAGTCCAGGCCATCAGCGACGGCGACAGCACGCAGTGCCGCCTCAAAAATGGATCGGGCGTGCGCGGTCATGTCGGCCAACTGCGTATGCAGTGAACTTTGTGACGGATCATCTTCGATGCACTGCATGCAATACTTCTCGAAACCGTTGATATCGATCAGTAGCTTGGCGATATGATTCGGGCACTCACAGTTGAGGCTCGGCATCATGTTTGCGATATGCGACAGCTGCTCCGGATCAAAGGCACTAACACCTACTTGATACTCGGTCTCAAGAGCCTTCGGCGCGTCAACATTAAGATAGGAGCGAATCTTTTCCGATGTTGCTGGGGCTTTGATGGCCTGAACACCATGGGAGGACAGCAACTGCTCAATACGACGCGGCGCAAAGGCGTAAATGACGACGACGCGCTGGTAGTGACGGTTGCGTAAGGCCACAAGGCGTTCAACAACCGCGTCAGGTAGCGTGTCGCTCTCAACGACCAAGGTGCCATGGTTGCTGTTTTTCACATGCTGAGGTTGGTCTAGCCACTTCTCCAGTGTCTGCGAAAAGCCGCTGAACGATGGGGTCAGCGATGGACTCGCGCGCTCAAACAGCGTCGTGAGGTTCAGTCCGACGACGTCGGCGCCGCCATCGTGGTTTGCCGCGCGGCTCTGCTCGTGACGAACTGCCAAGATGTCCAGCTCATCGTTGCTCAGCCGGGCAAGCTCGGCGAGGGAGTGACCTTCGCCCATCAATCGCTTGACCAGCAGCAGACGCTGAACATGCTCGTTAGTGTAGAAACGACGACCGGACTCGCTCCGGTTTGGGGTTACGATGGAATGTCGGCTCTCCCATTTGCGTAACGTATGTGTGGGTACGCCGGTTAGGTTGGCGACAGCGCCAATTGTGAGTCTTTCCATGTTGATTTACCTGTGTGGTGAAAGGGGGTGCTGCTAGCTCATGGGTATCCATGCGTTGCACCAACCAGCGTCTGCAACCTGCTTACCGGGGATGGCGGTGCAGCCGCCCAAACCGTTTTCGCCAGCGGAGTACAGGGCGCAGTTGTTACAGAACTGGGTGGCACCGGTCGCGCCCGCGCGCTTTGGGTACTTGGTCGTGTCGACGGTGCTGGCGTCTTTTTTGTACCCGAGCGCAATGGCGATAGGATCCGACTCCTGTAGTTCTGGCGGACCCGCTGCGACGGTGACGCTGGGCACTAGGGCTGTCGCCCAGAGCGCAACGCCGGTATTGAGAAAATCACGTCTAGATTGAGTCATGTTTTACGGCTCTCTCGTTTAAAGTGTCGAAGCAAAATCAACCTTTTTGGCCAACTAGTCAACTTTAAATTAGACAAAAAGCTGGAAATTCGAATATCACGCCCCTTTGACCATGTTTTGGTTAAGTTATATGTCCAAATTACGCGATGGTGGAACCATGAAAGTCATGATCTTGGGTGCAGGCGGCGGCATTGGTCGGGCGCTGTTAGAGGCTTACGCCGGGGCGCCGGAAACAACACAGATCTATGCGACGCACCATCGTGCGGTCAGTGACGTCTCACCCTTGGTGCGTTGGCTGCAGCTCGATCTGGCGAATCCTGCGTCGGTGGAAGCCCTGGCGGATCAGGTTGAAGACACCATTGACCGTTGGATTTGCTGCACCGGTGTACTGGCCTATGCGGATCAGGGCCCAGAGAAATCCCTTCGCCAGTTGCGTGCAGAAAAGTTGCAGCGTGATCATATGATCAATGCTGTTGGTCCACTGACGGCATTTTCTGCCATGGCGTCGAAGCTGCGCACGCCCGGCCTGCGAGCAGCGTTTCTGTCAGCGCAGGTAGGCAGTATTGAAGACAATCGACTCGGCGGCTGGCACGGCTACCGAATGTCAAAAGCCGCCTTGAACATGGGCGTGCGCTGTTTGGCGATTGAGTGCGCGCGCTGGCGCAGTAATCCAGCCATTGTGGCGGTGCATCCCGGAACCACGGCATCGAACCTCTCACGTGCATTTATCCAGACGCGCAAGGCACCTGTGCAATCCGCTGCGGCCTGTGCAAACAGCCTGAAACAACTGATCGAATCTTTGCAGCCAGAGCATAACGGTGCGTTCTTGCGCCTGAACGGTGAGCGGCTACCTTGGTAGGCCCGAGCCTCTAGAGCACTGCGGTTGCAGTATGGGTGCTAGAGGGTTCCAGAGGACTGGCACAGCGGGATCAAAATTTCATTTTTGCGCAAGAACCAGGGCATGAACGGCGGGTCGTGTCTGGCCCACCTTGGATCACCACAGGCTGTCAGGGTCATGGCACTGAGTGCGCTGCGTAACAGCAGTTCGTGCTCGTCATAGCGTGACTGGCTCCAGCCACCGCGATATTCAAGCGCAGCCATGCGCATGGTGGGCTGCTCGGACACTTGCACAATTTCAGAAGTTGGCACCGGCAAAGAGTCTTTGTCAAAGCCACTGGGCATGACAAAGGAGATCAGCCAGCTGCCCGGGCGCTCATCCGGCTGCTGCAGCACAGGTGCGGTCATGGCGATTTTTTCGTCGCTGCGATTATCGCCGCTGATGTAGTTGAACAACGGGCGAAAAGCCTGAGACCCCGCTTCATCGAACTGACCGTCCACGCGAACCGTGGCCAACAGGTGGGGCGCATACTGTCTGATCTCGACTTCGTCATGAGTTTCGAGCACGTCGAAGGCTAAAGACTCAATGGCCAGGGCGGTACCCGAGCAGGCCAGCAGCACTGTGGCGCTCAACGATAAAAGAAACTGCTTCATGATCGCACTCCGTAAAACACCAACCGTGGCAGAAATCCGGTGAAGGTCGCATCAAAGCTTGAGCGCTAGCGGGACATAGCACTGTTAGCGAGCCTGAGAATGATAGGCATCGTTGGGTACCATGGCGGTACCGCTGGCGACCCGATTGGTCATGTTGAAAAAAGCCGCCACGCTGGTGATATCCCAGATGTCGCGGTCGCTATAGCCGTGATCTCGCAAATTCTGGCGATCAGACTCCTCAACCGACGAACTGGCGGTGGTCAGCAGGGCAGCAAAATCCAGCATGGCACGCTGCCTTGGTGCTAGCTCGGCGGTCTTGTAATTCATCACCAGCTGCTCACCCAATATGGGGTTTCCGGAAAGCTCGCGCACCGCTGCGCCGTGGGCGGTCAGGCAATAAAAGCAGCGGTTTATCGATGAGACGACCACGGCGATCATTTCGCGCTCTAACTTGCTCAAGCCACTATTGCCGAGCATGAGATCGTTATAGAACGTGGTAAAGGCATTGAGCTTGTCGATGTCAAAGGCATAGGCCTGCAGCACGTTCGGCACCATGCCGAGCTTTTCTTGGCAGATATCAAAATACTTTTGGGTGGCCTCGGGCAGTGGGTCGACCATGGGTAGGTCAAGGGCGGTTGGGCTTGTCATACATCCTCCGTGATTGCGCAGGGATGCTAAAACCGATTGCAGCCTGTGGAAAGCCTAAGAATCGTTTGAGTTAGCGCGCTCTTCGTTCTGCAGCCAGTGCTGTATTGCCTGCACCAAGGCGCTTGGCGCTTGTTCTATATTGAGGGTCAGGCCGCCATGCTCGGGTTCGAGTAAGGCGATCTGGCTGCGCAGCAGCGACGTCGGCATAAAGTGGTCTTTGCGCATTTTCAGCCTGCGAGCAATGAGGCTTTCTGGGCCATCCAACAGCACGCTCCGCACATGGGGTAAGTCGAATCCTAGGATGCTTCGATAAGAGGCGGTGAGTGCAGAGCAGGCGAGAACTGCCCTCTTCCGGCCATCGTGTGCATCGACGATCTCGCGCAGCTGCTTCAGCCATGGCAGCCGGTCGACGTCGGTGAGTGGTTGGCCGCTGGCCATCTTTTTGATGTTGGCGGCTGGGTGAAAGTCATCGGCGTCAAAGTAGGGGCACGACATGCCAACCGCAAGGGCCTTACCAATGGTGGTTTTGCCGGACCCAGCAACACCCCAGACGATGATGATCATTGGCGCGAGGGGGTGAGACTAAGAGTTTCGTGTAGGCGCAGAGCCAGCGGCGCTCTCGGTGGAAGATGCCGCTGGCTATCGTAGGACAAAGGAGGTGTTGTCCTGGACTATTGACCCGCGCGGAAGGCGAGTACGGTTCTGTACATGGTATTTCGAGTGACCTTTCTGAAGGCGTTGGCGTCTTGCAGATACGCGGCCATCGCTTTTGAACCCTGCACGGCGTCCATGCCAGCGCTCAGCGAGGCCATATCCTTGGCGACAAATGACACCCAATGAGTTGCTGGGGCATCACCATCAGCCATGAAATCGCCAAAGTACGTGCCACCGGGAAAATCCTTCATGGCAGCAGAATTCCAGAGCTTGTCGAAGGCCTTGAGAAACGCTGCGCCGTCAGTGACTTCAAGGCCAATGATTAGGGTCAAGTTGCCGGGCTCACTTGCCAAACCTCGACCTCTTTGCATTCTAAAAACAAATCGCTCGGTTGGATCAGCAGAGGCTTGCAGCGTTGAGATCATCTGCATACCGGCTGCGCTGGGAGGTGCAGATTGCACCATGTCCATTGCTGCGGCACTGGGGTAGAAGACGTTAATCGCATGAGTTGCCGCATTCGTGCCATCCGCAACGACTTGGTTTAGAAGCACGTTGCCGGGGAAATTTTTGCCTGAATCGGATGCTCGAAAAGCATTCATTGCTGCCACGACAGCGGTGGGATTACTCACCACTAAGGCGGTTGATGAACCATAAACCGTCGATTCAAGTTCTTGGCTCATGTGATCGTCAGCCATGGAGATACCGGCGAAGAGCGTTGCGGCAAATAGCGTAATTAGCTTCAGCATTTCTTTTCCTTGTTATTCGTGAAGATCAGTCCGTGAATTCGGACGCGCCGAGCATAGCAGCGCACCTGTTGCAGACAAATGACTAAATCGCCTCGACTAGATTGGCAATGCAGCCGTGCGGCAAAACGCAGGTTGCGGTGGCGATCGGTGTGGAAAGTGACCAGAACACATCCAGAGCTGGACGCTTCGTGAGAAAGGTCGGGAAAACGGCGCGGCTGGTGAGAACCGCGCCGTTATTCGGTCAGCTACTGCACGCTTGCGCGCAAAGTGATGCCAACAGTTCTGGGTTCCAAATGGTAGCCGGTCAAAGATCCTTCACGGATCACAGAGTTGAATGCGCTGGTTCTATGATCTTCATCGAAGGCGTTCTTCGCCCAAATCGCTACGTCGTAACGATCGTCGTTAAAGCGGTATCCAACCTTAACGTTGGCAATGCCGAAGGAGTCAGTGGCCTTATTCGGGTCGTTGTCGTTGCCAATGAACATCTCGTCACGCCAATTGTAGTCAAGGCGTCCATACAAGAAACCCTCGCCCATTTGGCGCTCGGTGATCAACGACGCGTAATAGGTCCACTCCGGCGTGCTGCCGACTCGATTGCCTGAGACGTCACAGAATGTGGGGAAGTTCGGGTCATTCGCATCCGGTTCCGCGCCGTAAGGCGTGCGGATGCAGGCTCCGCCGACAAACGAGTCATACTCGGCGTCCACGTTGGCGACACCGCCCGCGATGGTCAGCCAAGAATTGATCAATGCCTGAGCGTCTAACTCGAATCCACTGCTTTGAATCTTACCGGCGTTTTGCAGGACGAAGCCTGTGCCGACGAAGCTATTCGCTTGGAAATCCTCGAAGTCAGTTCGATAGGCAGATGCATTGATGCGCAGGCGTTGATCAAAGAAATCACCCTTTACACCAACTTCAATGGAGTCGGAGGTCTCGGGGTCAAACAGCAGAGGTGCGCCAGTCGCTGGCGAAATACGGTCAATGCGGAAGGGCACACTTC
>ERZ802819.838-NODE-838-length-19885-cov-8.43021_pt1 | contig 19885 bp, 15 predicted proteins | sample MGYA00345647_ERZ802819 | MGnify/ENA primary metagenome ERZ802819 (study PRJEB30503, sample SAMEA104212355) | marine metagenome | biome: Westerlies Biome; feature: [SRF] surface water layer (ENVO:00010504) within the epipelagic zone...; material: water...
CGATGCGACCGACATGGCACACCCTAACCTTATTGATTCGTTTTTTATTATTTTTGGCGGCGCGGCGCTACTTGCGACGCTCACCTTGTACACAAGACAACCAATGTTAGTTGCGTACATAATTTTGGGGTGTTTAATCGGCCCTCACGGACTGGCATTGATTGACGATGCCAAACATCTAAGTGAAATCGCCGAAATAGGCATCATGTTCTTACTGTTCCTGGTCGGCCTCGATCTTCAGCCCAGCAAATTGCGTAACATGGTTGGAGAATCCATGCTCACAGCGCTTGGCACTACTTTAGTGTTTTTTGTTCTTGGCGCGGGCACGATGTTGCTCTTCGGCTTTGCCATCAGCGAAGCTATTGTGATCGGTTTGGCGCTGACTTTTTCAAGCACTATTCTTGGTTTAAAACTGCTGCCTACCACGGCATTACACCACCGGCATGTTGGCCAACTGGTCATTAGCCTGCTCTTAATCCAAGACTTATTAGCGATCATAGCGATTGTCGTTGTCGGCGAATTTACGCCGGAACTAAGCAATCTCATGCAAAATCTCGGAGTGATATTACTCGCACTACCCCTCCTTGGGCTCTGCGCATTCGCAGGAGTCCGCCTCGTTTTATTACCCCTGATAAAACGCTTTGATGCCTTTCATGAATATATTTTTTTGGTGGCCATCGCCTGGTGCTTGGGGCTGGCAAGTCTGTCTCACAACCTGAACCTGTCATTCGAAATCGGCGCCTTTACCGCGGGCGTGAGCCTAGCCACCAGTCCAATCGCTAAATACATCGCAGAAAATCTGCGTCCTTTACGTGACTTTTTCCTCATTATGTTTTTCTTTTGTGTTGGCGCAGGCCTAGACGCCAGCCTAATCAGTGACCTATGGCTGCCGATCTTAGCGACCACGGTCATCGTGGTAATATCAAAACCGCTGGTATTTAGCGCGTTGTTAAGGATCCAGGGCGAGCCGACGAGCACGGCCCAAGAAGTTGCTGCTCGGCTTGGTCAAGGTTCAGAATTCGCCTTGCTATTAAGTTATATCGCCGTAGGCAATGCCCTCCTAGGTGAAGCCGCAGCAGCTGTATTACAAACCGCTACGGTGCTTACCATGATCATCAGCAGTTATTGGGTAGTGTCTCGATACCCTAGTCCAATCGCTGCAAAGGAGAGTCTGCGCCGGGATTAATCCTCCGCGTATAGATCAACCACGCCTCGACCGACCATCTGCCCTGCCAAGATGCGATCAATAGCACCAGACAAGCTATGCAAAGTGAGCGACTCTTCGAGGTCGGCTAAATCCATCTGCCAATCCGTCGCCAAACGCGACCATATGGCGGCCTTTTCCGCTATCGGCAGTTGCACAGAATCAATACCGAGCAAGTTAACGTGACGTAGAATAAAGGGCAGCACCGAGGCAGAGAAATTGGGTGCCGCCACCAGCCCACACGCCGCAGCGCTGCAACCGTAGCGAAGACTTTTCACCGCGTTAAATAAGATATCACCACCAACAGTGTCGACCACACCGCCCCAACGTTCAGCCAACAACGGCTTGTCAGCGCCCTCCGCAGCTTCCTCACGGGTCATAAACTCGACGGCGCCCAAACTACGCAAGAAATCTTGCTTATCTGCTTTGCCCGTTACTGCAACCACTTCATAGCCCAAACCCGCCAGTAGTTTTACAGCCACCGACCCAACACCCCCTGTCGCGCCAGTAACCAATACCGGGCCTGACGCCGGTGTCAGACCACTTTGCTCAAGTTTTTGTACGCACTCTGCAGCCGTAAATCCAGCAGTACCGATGCGCATGCTAGCGCGCGCATCGAGACCCTCAGGCATTTTTACTGCCCAGCCAGACGGCACACGAATTCTTTGAGCAAAACCGCCAGCAGTGCCCATTCCTAGATCAAAGCCAATAACAATAACTCTATCGCCCTCTGCAAAAGCAGTGTCATTACTCGCAAGCACCTGCCCAGCTGCGTCGATACCAGGCGTATGCGGAAATACGCGGGTAACCCCAGGATTCCCGGTAGCCGACAACGCGTCTTTGTAATTCAGTGAGGAATAGTGAACATCTATAAGTAGCTCACCCTCAGGTAGATCATCGACATCACGATCTATGACACTGCGGACAAATCCAGCATCGGTCTTCTCTACTTGAAACGCTCTAAATGACATGGGCTAATGCTCCTCGATTTTGACTAATACAACTATGGGCATGCGTACGCTACGGGCGACGCGTAAACTCTAACAATTGGGTAACTCGATCTAAGATGCCACTGGCCTTACCCAGAAGTCGTTCAAGAGGCTTGCTGCTCTGTTTCCACTCCACCTGAAAAACATCTTTGTCTTCACAAGCCACCATCAGATACTCATCACTCGTCGCTAAACGATCTACCAGATTCAATTCCAACGCTCTCGACCCATACCAAGCTTCGCCAGTGGCTACCGTAGCAATGTCCATTTCAGGCCGATTCTCAACGACAAATTCCTGGAATAGCGCATGCACGTCCTCAAGTTCCTGTTGGAATTTTTCGCGCCCTTCCTCGGTGTTCTCGCCCAGCAAAGTTAATGTGCGCTTGTACTTGCCCGCAGTAAGTACCTCAACATCAACATCGTTTTTCTTCAATAAACGATGCACGTTTGGTACCTGAGCAACCACCCCAATCGATCCCACTACCGCAAACGGTGCAGCCACTATTTTGTTGGCAACCGCGGCCATGAGGTAGCCTCCACTTGCCGCTACTTTATCTACGACCGCCGTTAAAGGAATACCCTGATTACGCACACGCATCATTTGTGAGGCCGCCAAACCATAGCTATGAACCATGCCTCCAGGGCTCTCTAAACAGACGACAACCTCGTCATTATTGCCGGCCATAGTGAGTATTGCGCTAATTTCGAGCCGGAAGTTATCAACATCTGTCGCCGCAACATCGCCTTCAAAACGAACCACAAAAACTCGACCAGGGCTGTCGCTTTCCAACGTCTCCTGGGCCGAATGTTTGGCGGCCTTTTTAGCCTTAGCGGCGGTCTCTTTATCCGTCGCTTTTTGCGACTTTTGCTCGCTTTTATGCCGACGTTTCGCTTCTTGAGGAGTTAATAACGCTTCCTCCATCACATATCGAAGATCCCGCAGTCGCTCATTCAATTTAGTCACAGCCAAATAGCCTTGATTGCCACCTTGTTGCCGCACCTTGATACCCGCAGCAAAGGACACAACGACAACAATCGCCACCACGACCGTGACCGCTTGAGCCAAAAACATCAAATAGTCGAAAACATAGTCCATAGCGCTTTCCAAAATGGCATCGAGTTAAGGTCGCGTACTTTATAGAGTGCAGGGTTCTGCCGTCCAGCCTTGAAAGATGAGACTCGCATACATGGTAGGTTCCAGTACAATCGCCGCTCCAAAGTATAAGCTCCGTTATGCAAGATTTTCTCGCACAGCGCTTTAACCCAAATCACAACACCGGTTTAGATGCCTGCATTCGCGTTGATTGGGGCGATGGCGGGATTCAGTTTGCTGTGCGCGAAACCCAACTGGATCTTGAATGCAGCGACCGACCGGAGATGACCCTCTACTTCGAAAGCGAGTCTCTAGCACGGCGGCTCTTGAGCGGTGAGTCCGACCTCATCAGCGCCTTTATGCAGAATAAATTTCGTGCAAGCGGCCACTTAATTTGGGTTTTTCATACCATGACCGCGTTCCGCCCAACGCAGACCTAAACCGCGAGCTTTTGAATGAATTCTTCGATCAACCAGCCAGATATTGCTGTCTTCGGCGGTGTTTGAGGCAATGAGTCCTTAGTAAACCACTGCGCATCTGCAATCTCTTCCGGCTGACACACAATGTCCCCCGACTTGTATTCGGCATGAAATCCAAGCATCAGCGAATTAGGGAACGGCCAGCTTTGAGAGCCAAAATATCGTAGATTTTGTACCCGTAGACCCACTTCCTCGAACACTTCCCTATGCACTGTTTGCTCGATGGATTCTCCAGCTTCGACAAATCCAGCCAGCGTGCTGTACATGCCGTTTGGCCAGTTGGCATTGCGTGCAAGGAGCATTTCATCTTCGCGCGTCACCAATACGATAATACTTGGCGACAACCTCGGGTAGCTGATTAGTCCACAACTGCCTACTTTAGCGCGATCAGCTTTATGGTCTTGCGTGGGGCTGCCGCAGCGGCCGCAGAACTGATGAGTTTCCGACCAATCGACAATTTGCAGCGCGCGCCCAGCCAAATAAAACAAAGATTGCGCCGTTCGGCCCAATAGACCGCGCAAACCCACGGCCACAAACCCTTCAGGCACCCGCCCCTTGACACGCAATGCGAAGCAAGGACGGTTCGCGTAATGACCCAAAAAGTGCTTACTGCCGACTTCTAGATCCAACCAGCGAAAGTCGTCCGCAGTAATCGGTTCGGGCGCACCCCCGCCGGTCTTGCATACTAACTCTGTTCCAAGAAACGCGAAGTACCACGCATCACCGCTGTCGTCCGCTGCTGACATCTCATGGTTGGGAACAAATTCATCCGGTTCGTTTGGCCACATCTGCGTGTTCACTTTTTGTTGTCGAAGAATAAAAACATAGCACACTTCTTCATCCAAACCAGAAGCGCGAACCATGCGTGTTACGGTTGAAGCATGACCGCAATGCACGCTATCTTTAGCATCTATACAGTTTATGACAAACGGCGGTAAGGACAGGCCCTTACGCCAGGCGAAAAACTCGACTGGGATAAAATCCCGAGTCGACTCGGAATTCCATCAATTTACGATAACTAAGGTGCGTATATGCAAGGCCTTTCCCTAAGTTCTTTTACCCAGAATTTCCTTGGCCATGCGCCCAACTGGTACAAAATAACGATCGTCGCATTTTTACTGCTTAATCCGATCTTGCTCCTTATTGCAGGCCCCTACATCGCTGGATGGGCGTTGGTGCTGGAATTCATCTTTACCCTAGCAATGGCATTGAAATGCTATCCCCTGCAGCCCGGCGGTTTGATCGCATTTGAGGGCATCGTCTTGGGCATGACCAATCCCACAACGGTCCTACATGAGGTAGAGGCGGCATTTCCAGTAATCTTATTGCTCATCTTTATGGTCGCTGGCATATATTTTATGAAGGAATTGCTGCTATTTACCTTCACGAAAATTTTGCTCTCCGTTCGCTCAAAGACACTTATTTCCTTTCTTTTTTGTCTTATCTCTGCCGTTTTATCTGCATTTTTAGATGCACTGACCGTAACCGCAGTGGTAATCAGTGTTGCTGTGGGCTTCTACTCGGTATATCACCGCGTCGCTTCGGGTAAACACTTTAATGATGAACATACCCATTCTGAGGACAGTAGCATCCTCGAAGAACGGCAAGAGGAACTAGAAAAATTCAGGAGATTTCTACGTAACTTACTGATGCACGCGGCGATCGGTACTGCGCTGGGCGGGGTCTGTACCACGGTAGGCGAACCGCAAAATTTGCTCATCGCCAGTTATACAGGCTGGGAGTTCATGGAATTTTTCTGGCGCATGTCACCCGTAACGATGCCGGTATTGGTGGCTGGTCTGACTACTTGCATTTTACTCGAACAAGTTAAAATCTTTGACTACGGCGCTCAACTGCCAGAGCGGGTGCGCGAAACCCTTATGGAATTCGACGCACACGAGGCATCAATAAGAACCGCGCAAGACAACGCCAGGCTTGTCGTACAGGCAATAGCCGCACTATTTCTAGTCTTTGCGCTAGCCTTTCATGTTGCGGAGGTAGGACTTATCGGGCTGACAATCATCGTCTTGCAAACCGCGTTCAACGGGGTAATCCAGGAACATCAGCTGGGGCACGCTTTTGAGGAAGCATTACCCTTCACCGCGTTGCTGGTCGTTTTCTTTGGCGTAGTAGGTGTCATTCACGATCAGCACTTATTTTCGCCTGTCATCGGTTACGTCCTATCGCTGCCAGAAGCCGAGCAGCCCAGCATGTTCTATATCGCCAACGGCGTACTATCTGCCATCAGCGACAACGTTTTCGTCGCAACAGTCTACATCGGCGAAGTAAAAGCGGCGTTCGACAACGGCATATTGAGCCGCGAACAATTCGATCTATTGGCAGTAGCCATCAATACAGGGACTAACATTCCCAGCGTCGCGACACCAAACGGTCAAGCCGCGTTCTTATTCCTTTTGACCTCGTCAATCGCGCCACTGATTAGACTCAGCTACATGCGAATGGTGACAATGGCGCTTCCTTACACAATCGTAATGGGCATTACTGGGTGGGTTTGCGTACGCTACTTCCTCTAGCCAAGGGCCAGTTATTCCTCATCGCTACGAGAGACTCCGTGCGAGCCAATTTGCTGCCAGATTGGCGTCGCACCACTCTTTTCTGCAAGTAGAGCAACAAACTCGGCATGCGCCTCGAGTTCCCCTGCATCGGCATAAATTACGCGCAGCTTTGCTCCGTCAACCGCTTTTAGCGCTTGCTCCCCTGCCCCAATTTCTGAACTTTTGTCTTGATCATTCGCAGACTCAAATAGCTGGGTTTGGCCGCCGGTCATCAGTAAAAATACGTCCGCAAGGATTTCTGCGTCAAGAAGGGCCCCATGCAGTTGGCGTTGGGAATTATCGACCATGTAGCGGCGACACAACGCATCGAGATTGTTTTTCTGACCCGGATGTTTATGCCGCGCTAAGGCGAGTGAGTCGGTTATTTGGCAAATTTGTTCTATGCTAGTGGGTGTCTCCACCCCCTCTGCCAACACGTGGCGAATTTCAGCATTCAGAAAACCAACATCAAAAGGCGCGTTATGAATCACCAATTCCGCATCATTGACAAAGTTTAGGAACTCCGGCCACACATCCGCAATACGAGGTTTATCCTCAAGGAATTCGGCACTGATCCCGTGGACCTCCTGCGCGCCCTCGTCGATGTCTCTCTGAGGATTGATGTACTTATGAAAGTGTCTACCTGTAAGGCGACGATCGAGCAATTCCACAGCGCCAATTTCGATAATCCGATGGCCATGCGCAGTTTCTAGCCCGGTCGTTTCAGTATCCAGCACGACCTGTCTCATGTCTGGGCCTGCATCACATCAATCGCGTCATTTGCCGCCATATCGACACGCTCATTTTCCTCATGCCCGCTGTGACCTTTCACCCAGTGCCATTCAACCGTATGCTTCTCAACTGCATCGTCAAGCCTTTGCCACAACGTCTTGTTCTTTACCGGTTGCTTCTGCGACGTTTTCCAGCCGTTTCGTTTCCATCCATGGATCCATTGTGTGATGCCTTGGCGCACATATTGTGAGTCTGTGGTCAGTACAACTATAGACGCCCGGTTCAGCGCCTCCAGCCCTTGAATTGCGGCCATGAGTTCCATCTGGTTGTTCGTCGTTTCCAGCTCGGCTCCAGAGAGCATCTTTTCAACCCCCTGACTGCGCAACAATGCCGCCCAGCCTCCTGGCCCTGGATTGCCACGACAAGCACCGTCAGTGAATATTTCTACCTCGGGCATCAATGCTTATCCTTAGCCGCCAAACGAAAATCTATAACTTTAGAGTATCCAGCGGGCGCCAAATCGCGACGCGAGTGACGCGTCAAGCGCGACAGCGTTAGCGGCAGCGTCCGTTTTGTTGCACTCACGATTAACACACCTCCCACGGGAAACCGCTTAATCCATTGCATCCACGCCCATCGATGGCTGCGACTCTGAAGCCATGCAGATGCTATTTGCAAACCTTCAGGGGGTACAAAAGGCACCCTGTAGTCTAAGTAGATGGGTTTCGCATCTAAAATAAAACCCAAAAGTTCAAGCCAGTCGAACAAACGCAGCGGATTTACCAGTCGCCGTCCACTCAGGCAGTCCGAGTTCCATTTGGCGTACCCCGAGCGGAGTCCAAATAAGCTGAATGGATTGAACCCTACAATGACGATACGGCCCCCCGGCGCGATTACACGTGCTGCTTCGCGTAACCCTGCTCGAGGATCCACTGAGCACTCTAGGGCATGATGCAAAACTAGACCGTTAAACTGATTTTTGGCAAACGGCAGCCCCTCAAGTTGTCCATTCAGACTGGGCATTGCCAAAGAACTTGGAGCGCCTAGCGCGCTGTCCGGGAGCGCCGTACTGAGATAAACCGTGTCGCGAACCATGCATTGCTGCAGGAGCTGCGCCGAGTCCGGGGTCTCACCCACCCACAGTACCGAATTGCCGTGCAATCGCCGCACCTGATTCATTAAAATCGAGTATTGCGCTTGGAGCACTCGATCACCAAGAGCGCTTTGCCAAAAATCTTTTGAGCGTTCAGATGATGCTCGGCGCGTATTCAAAAAAGCTGTACTCCTGAAAAGTTGCTTGGCGACGCGTAAGCGTTTAAGTTTACGGGCTTTGTCGCCACGCCAACAAGTCTTTAACCCTTATGCGCTTATATCAATCACCAGCATTCGTTCTGGGTGCCGTATTTTTATTGCTTAGTGGTTGCCAAAGTCGTCATCTAGTAAGCATCCCTGAGGCCATCGATAACGTTAATGCGACTCCGATAAATGTTGCTGCTGATATACCCCTAACGGAAAAAGTAGCACCAGCAGTAGACGACCCAGCGCCCACCATAACCACGGAAAATGCCCTCGTTAACATTATGTTCGCGGAACCTGACAGCAGTATTTGGCCCAGCTTGCGCAGCGCGATGGGTTTTGACCATCAATTGCAGCAAAAGCGCGTGCGGCAAGAAATAGCGTGGTTGCGTAACAATCCCAGGTACCTAGAACGTTTACAGCCGCGACTGCAAAAATATCTGCCCTACATACTGGAACGAACTATCGAGCGGGGCTTGCCCAGCGAATTAGCACTGATTCCTATTGTTGAAAGCGCGCTCGACCCATATGCGTTCTCGCCAGGTGGTGCCACTGGTCCATGGCAATTCATGCGGCCAACCGCTTTAGAGTATGGACTGTCCATCGATCGCTGGTACGACGGCCGTCGTGACATCATTGCAGCCACAGAAGCCGCGCTCGACTACTTAGAAGTTTTACGCCGACGTTTAGACAATTGGCCACTGGCGATCGCTGCTTATAACGCTGGCGGTGCAAGAGTGAAGCGCGCAGTTAAGCGCGCCAGCAGCACCGATTTTTTTGCCCTACAACTGCCGCGCGAGACTCAGTACTACTTACCCAAGATCCTAGCTTTAGCAGCGGTTATATCTGCGCCTGAGGACTATTCTATTTCTCTTCCCGACGTCATCAATGAGCAAAGCTTCACGACGTTGGTACTTCCTAGCCAATTTGATCTGCAGGTGGTGAGCCAGCTCACAAAAATGCCACTCACGGAATTAAAGGATTGGAACCCAGCGCTAAAACGCTGGGCAACCGCCGCCAAGGACGAGCATCATATTATTGTTCCACTCAAGCAGAGCGAGCAAAAACATAGCTTGCTGGACATCACCACGTTGCAGGATCTCGTGCAAACAATTCGCCCAAATGAGCGAATGCATTGGCAGGAAATCACGGTGCGCCCTGGGGATTCCCTGAGCGTTCTCGCCCAGCGTTATAACACTGACATCACGACACTGAGGTTTGCAAATAAACTTCGCGGCACCACGATACGTGCGGGGCATTCGTTACTTGTACCCGTGCATAGCAAAACCCAGTCCCCAAACAATGACCCGAGCGCGAATCATCTTTCCTATACGGTACAGTCTGGCGATTCGCTTTGGTCCATCGCGAAAAAACATAACACCAGCATTGCAAACCTAGTAAAAACCAATCGAATTGCTCCTCGAGATATCTTACGCATTGGTCGCACACTTACGGTCTCCACAGCGGCTCCAGTAAACTTGCCGGCGCTGCTGGCTGACCCACCGGAGATAACGCGAAAGATCGCCTATACGGTTCGGGTAGGCGATTCTCTTGCACGTATAGCTAAACGCTTCGGCGTGGGTATTACCGACCTCGCCAAATGGAACAGATTGAAAGTGCAAGAGTATCTGCAGCCCGGCCAGCGGCTGACGGTCTACGTAGACGCAATCAATACCTGACTGAGGCGCTTAGAATTCCACTCTTCGGGTAACACCAACAGCCTCTTCTGCGCCTTGATAGAACGCGGCGAACTCCGCTTGGCTATTTCGTTGCGCTAAAGCTTCGCGCAATTGTTCACGTTGCTCATCTGAGGCTGAACTTATATCCCCCATGACCACTCGGGTTACCGCAACCACTGCGCTGCTCCCGTCAGCAAGCGACACGGTGCTCACAGAACGGCCGGCATCAGCTGGTCTTGGCAGCGTAAACGCGTGGTTGATTACTTCACGTGCCATATCATCTTCTGCCGCAGATCTATTCACTAACTCCAAAGTCGTCCAACGTTTACCCAAATCCGACGCTACCCTACTGACGCCCTCGCCTTGCTCTAACCTGTCCAGAGCGCCCGCTGCGGCTTCATCAATTAAACTAAGGGCCTTTTCGCGCCGAACCTCCGCACTGATCTGGACACGCACCTCCTCCAGCGGAATTAGCTCAGGGGCGTAGTTTTGAACAATTCGCACCATGACACTGGTTTCATCGTCTACATTGATGACCGAGCTGTTCTCGCCTTCGATCAATTCTGGCGAGAATAAGGTTGTTTTAACAAGGTCAGCATTCAGGACTTGGGCGACTTCGCCAACTTCAGAGCTCTGAGTAATACCATCAACGCGTTTAAGCTCCAGCGCAAAAGCAGCCGCTGTTTCCGACAGCGCATAACGCTCATCGTAGGCACTGCGCTCCACCTCTTCCTGTAACTCAGCAAACGCATCAAGAGCCAATTCGCGGCGCACACGTTGTACCAGCGTCTCGCGCTGTTCAGCGAAACTTGGATACGTCGTCTGCGAAATGCCTAGCAGTTTTATGACGTGATAGCCAAATTCAGTCCGCACTGGCGCAGATATATCGCCTGTATTTATCAACGCCCACAGCGCTTGCTCAAAAGTCGGATCAAAAACCCCTTTGCCAGCTAATCCTAAGGCCCCGCCTAAAGACGCCGAACCCACATCATCCGACAAATCTTTAGCAAGCATGGCGAAATCTTCGCCTTCATTAATTCTGGCGATGACGGAGCGCGCAAGGTTCAGGGTCGCGGCATCGTCACGACTGTCCGTCACCTCAAACAGGATATGCGCGCTGTCCCTCTCGCTAGATTCCATCGCCGCATCACGGTCACTGGCATAAATTTCGCGCAGTTCATCTTCATTGACCTCCACACTGCTCGCAGCCGCCACCGAGGCCACAGAGCACTCCAAATACTCGACATCCACTTTACGCTCAGTCATATAGGCGCCCTGCGCAGCCTCGTAGCGATCGGCGACTTCAGCATCGCTAACCTCCACAGCAGCGGCGTAATCAGTTACCAATAAGGGCAAATAGGCGACATCTCGGCGCTGTTCTAACACGCTATACACTTCTGCCACCTCCCAGTCGGCCAGAAGTGAACTGCCCTGGACCCCCTGCCTGAGTTGGTTGGAACCCATCGCATTTGCGTATTCCCGCATAAACTCTTCGGGTTGGTAACCCAACATTTGTACTTGCTGTAAATACAAGGCCTCGTCAAAGTCGCCATCACGTTGGTAGGCGGGACTTTGCCGGAGCTCTTGACTAAGCGAATCCGCTGAAACTTTGATATCCAGATTCGCTGCAGCTTGATATAAGACTTGCCTGTTGATCAGTTGCGAGAGCGCGAACTCCTGTAATTGCAGACGATCGATATCATTTGGATCGAAGTCCGGGCCCATTTGCCCGAGTATCCGGCGACGTTCACGCTCAGTCTCCACACCCAGCACGTTTTCTGTGATCGTAAAACCGCCCACCTCAGCAACCTCTGGATCGCCTACGGAAAAGACATTGGTAGCACCAAATCCAAAAAATACTAAAACTGTGATTATGGCGATAACCAACACCTTGAAGCCGGTGCTTTGAGTCTGATCGCGAAGCTGTTGCAACATCTATCTATATCCGTGTCTCTATTAATCTTGTGCGCCACTAATCCTATGCGTCATCGCAGAGGGCCATCATTCTTTAGCCCTGCGCAAAGTCGCAAAATTATACCGTTCCCCAAAAAAAAAGGGCGCTGATCTCGCGCCCTTTCCACGTGACCGCGGATCCTAGTTTAGAGCGTCTTTTAGTGCCTTGCCCGGCTTGAAAGCAGGCACTTTGGCCGCAGCAATTTGTATCGTTTCACCGGTTTTCGGGTTACGCCCAGAGCGCGCTGCGCGCTCACGCACTAAAAAAGTCCCGAAACCCACTAAGGCAACGGACTCGGCATTTTTAAGTGAACTAGTCACCGCCTCGATAGTCGCATCCAAAGCTCTGGCCGCTGCTGTTTTAGAAATGTCCGCTGACTCCGCAATTTGATCGATTAGTTCGCTTTTATTCACTTTCGCCCCTTAACTGATGTGCCAGCATGTCTTAGTGAATCCCGCCCCAAGACTGTGACTACGCATATTGAAGAATTTCCCTTTTCAGGGCTTAGGTTTTATACCAACACCCCTATACGGACGCAAGGTATTCCAGCCCTGATTAGCTAAGTATTAATGAGGGCTTAATGGCTGACCTTTGCTCTTCCGGCGTGGCTTCGGGGTAATTTCCGTTTCCTCCACGATTCTATCAGCTTTTTTTACTAACGGTTTTGGTACTTCCTCAAGCGCGATATGCAACACCTCTTCAATCCACTTAACTGGGTGGATCGTCAATTTGGATTTTACGTTGTCCGGAATCTCTTTCAGATCCTTTTCATTCTCAACTGGAATGATGACCTGCTTAACCCCACCTCGATGAGCGGCCAAAAGCTTTTCCTTTAATCCACCTATGGGCAAAACCTGCCCCCGTAGATTGATCTCCCCCGTCATAGCCACCTCGGCTTTAACGGGAATCCCAGTGATAACCGAAACCATCGCCGTACACATACCAATACCCGCGCTGGGACCGTCTTTAGGGGTCGCGCCCTCTGGGACATGGATATGCAGATCTGACGTTTCAAAAAAACCGCTATCGATGCCGAGGGACTCACTACGGCTTCGAACAACGGTAAGTGCAGCTTGAATAGATTCCTGCATCACGTCCCCTAAGGAACCGGTTTTAATCTGCTGACCTTTGCCAGGCATAGCGACCGCTTCAATATTCAATAACTCGCCGCCTACCTGAGTCCATGCCAGCCCCGTAACGATGCCAATTTTGTTATCTTCCTCCGCTAAACCATAGGTAAACTTAGCGACGCCGTTATATTCTTCGAGATCTGCCAGGTTGAGCGTAACCGTTTTGGGTTTGGCGCTTTTTGCGCGCTTGCCAGCCTTTTCCTCAGGCCCTTTTGCTACCGCACTTAATGCTTGTTCCTTAACCACCTTACGTGCCAGTTTGGCAATTTCGCGCTCCAACCCGCGAACCCCGGCTTCCTTGGTGTAATAACGAATAAGGCCAACGATCGCATCGTCGGAGATTTCTAATTCATCTTTACCAAGGCCATTATTCGTCAATTGCTTCGGCACAAGATAGCGACGAGCAATATTCAGTTTCTCGTCTTCGGTATAGCCAGGCAGACGGATAATCTCCATCCGATCCAACAATGGCGCCGGGATATTCATGGAATTTGATGTGCAGATAAAGAACACATTCGAAAGATCGTAGTCCACTTCAAGATAGTGGTCGTTGAACGAATTGTTCTGTTCTGGGTCCAGAACTTCTAAAAGGGCGCTCGCTGGATCGCCCCGCATGTCCATCCCCATCTTGTCAATTTCGTCCAACAAAAATAGCGGGTTAACCACCGCTGTCTTGGCCATCTTTTGCATGATTTTTCCGGGCATCGAGCCAATGTAGGTCCTCCTGTGACCACGGATTTCCGCCTCATCGCGAACACCGCCGAGGGCCATACGTACAAATTTTCGATTCGTTGCCCGCGCTATGCTCTCGCCCAAACTGGTCTTACCTACGCCAGGAGGGCCAACCAAGCATAGAACCGGTCCCTTCGAGCGTTTCACCCGGTTTTGCACCGCCAAATATTCAATAATGCGATCTTTTACTTCTTCCAGCCCATAATGATCTTCATCAAGAATACGCTGAGCCGCAGCTAAGTCCTTGCGAACACGGCTTTTTTTGCTCCATGGAATATTAAGCATCCAATCTATAAAACTGCGAACGACGGTCGCCTCTGCGGACATTGGCGCCATGTTTTTTAACTTATTGAGTTCTCCCTCAGCTTTTTCCTTGGCCTCTACCGGCATTCCAAGCTCATCTATGCGCTGTTGCAGTTCATCTGCTTCGCTTTGAGAATCGTCACCCATCTCTTTTTGAATGGCCTTCATCTGCTCATTCAAATAGTAATCGCGCTGACTTTGCTCCATCTGTTTCTTAACTCGACCACGAATGCGCTTTTCCATTTCTTGGACATCGATTTCAGCGTCCATCAGGCTCAGCAGCAACTCCATGCGCTTATTCAGTTCTAACGTTTCAAGAATGCGCTGACGATCCTCCAATTCCAGCGGAATCTGCGCCGCAACGGTGTCCATCAAACGCGATGGGTCATCGATGCCAGACAGCGAGGCTAAGACCTCTTGGGGAATTTTCTTATTGCTCTGCGCGAATTGCTCAAACTGGGATAGCAGTGTGCGCACTAAAGCCTCGGCTTCACGACCCTCGATGGGTTCCTCTTCACAGGGCTTTACCTCCGAGCGAATGTATTCCTCAGAGAAGTCTACGGATACCGTTTCGGCACGCTGACCCCCTTCAACGAGCACCTTCACAGTGCCGTCAGGTAACTTAAGCAACTGTAAAATTGTTGCGACAGTACCTAGTGAATACAGATCTTCAACCGCCAGATCGGTCTTATCCGACTCTTTTTTCGCAATCAAGAAAATTTTCTTGCTGTCCGCCATCGCGGCTTCTAAAGCTCGAATAGAGCTTTCGGTACCCACAAAAAGAGGGTGCACACCATGTGGAAAAACCACCATGTCGCGGAGGGGTAATACCGGAAGCTCTTCTAAAGGAGTTTTGGCCATATTTGCTCTCGTTTGAGTGACACCATACTAGACGACGAATCGTCTCATTCGCGTCGTGGATAAGCCGTGAAGGCCCTTCACTTGGACAATCGCGCCCGAAGAGCGCTGAGAGCTATTCTTCAGGTGCAGCTTTGGCCTTGTCTAGGTTTTCATAGATGAGCATTGGTTCGCTGTCGCCTTTGATAGCGCTTTCATCAATCACCACTTTGCTCACCGACTCCGACGACGGTAATTCATACATGGTGTCTAAAAGCACAGCTTCAAGTATGGAGCGCAATCCACGTGCACCGGTCTTGCGTTCGGTCGCTTTTTCCGCAACAGCGCGGAGTGCGTCTTCACGAAAATCTACCTCAACGCCTTCCATTTCGAACAGTTTGGTGTACTGCTTGGTTAGCGAGTTCTTAGGTTCTGTGAGAATCCGAATCAACGCGTCGTTATCGAGTTCACTCAGGGTCGCCACTACTGGCAAACGACCAACAAATTCAGGAATAAGGCCATATCGAACGAGATCTTCTGGCTCTACAGAGCGTAGCGTTTCGCCAATGGTACCGCGGTCTGCGTCGCTTTTAACCTCAGCACCAAAACCGATGCCAGACTTGTCTGAGCGATCAAGGATTACCCGATCAAGTCCAGCGAATGCTCCGCCGCAAATGAACAGGATTTTTGAGGTATCAACTTGCAAAAATTCTTGTTGTGGGTGCTTGCGCCCGCCCTGCGGGGGCACCGACGCAACAGTGCCTTCAATGAGCTTGAGCAATGCCTGCTGCACGCCTTCACCCGATACATCTCGGGTAATAGACGGGTTGTCTGACTTACGCGAAATCTTGTCGATTTCGTCTATGTAAACAATTCCGACTTGTGCACGGTCGACATCGTAATCACATTTTTGAAGAAGCTTTTGGATGATGTTTTCAACGTCTTCACCGACATAGCCTGCTTCCGTTAGCGTGGTTGCGTCCGCAATTGTGAATGGCACATCCAACAGCCGCGCCAAAGTCTCCGCAAGCAACGTCTTACCGCAGCCGGTGGGACCAATCAGCAGAATATTCGACTTGGACAATTCTACATCGTCCTTTTTCGCGCCGTAATTGAGGCGCTTGTAGTGGTTATAGACCGCCACAGAGAGCACTTTCTTGGCATGGGCCTGGCCGATGACGTACTCGTCTAAAATTTTGTTAATTTCTGTAGGAACAGGGAGTTTACTGGACTCCGACGACTCTGCCGCTTCAGCCACTTCCTCACGGATAATGTCGTTACACAACTCGACGCATTCATCGCAAATGAAGACCGAGGGGCCGGCGATTAACTTACGTACTTCATGTTGGCTTTTGCCACAAAAAGAACAATACAGCAGCTTACCGGAGTCGTCGCTTTTGCCACTATCATCGGACATATGTTTTTCTACCTATAAATCTTTCGCTGATCGTCATGATGTAGATTGCGTAACCTCTACTTGGATTGCAAGTCACTGTGCAGCGACCGCTAGTCGCCTTTAGTCGCTATCTCGCTCCGCGTCTTTTGAACCTTATCGACTAAGCCGTACTCGAGAGCCGCATCGGGACTCATCCAAAAATCACGGTCGGTGTCCTTGGCCACGGTAGCCTCGTCTTTGCCAGTATGTTCAGCAATAAGCTTGTTCAAGCGTTCCCGCATGAGCAGTATTTCCTGAGCCTGAATCTCGATGTCTGCTGCGACCCCTCGGGACCCACCCGATGGCTGATGCAACATCATGCGCGAGTTAGGCAAAGCGTAACGCTTCCCTGCAGTGCCCGCAGCCAACAAAAACGCGCCCATGCTGGCCGCTTGACCCACACACAGAGTGCTCACATCGGGCCGAATAAACTGCATCGTGTCGTAAATGGACATGCCCGCAGTCACCGAACCGCCGGGCGAATTGATGTAAAGATGAATGTCTTTGTCTGGGTTTTCTGACTCGAGAAACAACATCTGGGCAACGACTAAATTGGCCATATGGTCCTCTACCGGGCCAACTAGAAAAATAATTCGATCTTTCAGCAACCGCGAATATATGTCGTAAGCGCGCTCTCCCCGCGCGGTTTGCTCAACTACCATCGGCACCATGCCAAGGTTTTGCACTGGCTGTGCCAATCGATCGTGATCGTAAGACATTCTTTTACCTCATTGTGGCGATATCTAATCGCTGCATCATAATTGCCTTATCGGCCATATAAAGTCAGTCGGCAGATTCGGTCTTTTCTTGTGTTTCACTCGCGTCGATCTCGGATCCATCTGTCTCTGCATCCGCTTCCGCCTCTGGGTCTGCAGTTGCAGCCCCACTCAACACGTCCGCATAGCTCGCGACAACTTCTTCAATCGTCGACTGCTCTAATATAAGGTTAACAACCTGATCTTCAAGTACGCCCATTTCAACATTCTGCATCTGTTCAGGGTTACTTCGGTACCACTCGATCACTTGATCCGGCTCGTCATAGGGCTCTGCGATGCTCTTCAGCTGTTCATCAACCGCCGCCTCGTCTGCTTTAACTTCGTGTTTAACAATAATCTCGTTAACCACTAGTCCAACTTTTACCCGCTGCTCTGCTTGGTCTTGAAACAACGCATCGGGCAAATCCAGTTGTGGCGCCTGGCCCTGCGGCATCTGGAACTGGCTCAGCATCTGATTCTTCAGCGCACTGATTTCTCTTTGCACTACGTCAAACGGCAATGTGAAGTTATGTATTTTCGCTAAGCCGTCCATAACCTGCTGTTTAGTTTGATTTTTTACAGCCGAATCAAGCTCCCGCTCCATATTCTTTTGCACTTCTTCTCGAAAGCTCGCTTCACCACCTTCCGATACCCCAAATTTTTCAAAAAACTCATCATTAAGTTCAGGCACGACAGCCTCGCTGACTTCGTGAACAGTCACCGAAAACTGCAACGTCTTGTTTTGTAATTCTTCTGCCCGATAGTCTTCAGGGAACGTGGCGTCGAATGATTTTTCTTCGCCAGCTGCCATGCCTAATATCGCCTGATCAAAGTCTTCAATCATTTGCCCCTCACCTACTTTAAAGGTGAAGTTCTCTCCACATGCCGACTCGACACGCTCTCCGTCCAAGTTACCAACGAAGTCAATTTTCAGTTGATCGCCACTCGCGGCGGCCCGATCAGCCACTTCAAAGCTGGTGTGCTGCTCTTGCAGCTTGCCAATCATCGTCTGAATGTCGTCTTCACTGATCTCCGCACTCGGTCGCTTGATATTAATCTTACTAAAGTCGGCAAGGTCGATCGTGGGATAAACCTCAAAGGTCGCTGTGAATTCAAAATCAATGCCTGGATTCATTTTCACCACATCCAGCTTCGGCGACCCTGCGGGATTCATTTGCTCCTGCTGCACAGCCTGCACAAAGCTGCTTTGCATGAGCTCACTGGCAACTTCTGCCCGCACAGCCGCGCCATAGCGACGGCGAACCTCTTTCAACGGCACCTTACCGGCTCGAAATCCTGGAATATTTACTCGACCACGCGCCTCTTGCAGACGCTGGGTGATCTGCGTTTCGAACTCCTCACTGGCGATGGCGATCGTCAAACGGCGTTCTAAGCCGGTCATTGTTTCAATGGATACATTCATGCTTTTTTTCAAGAACTGCTACTGGATAACATAGGCTCTCTGACTGCTCAGGTCGCCTAAAACGAGCGCGGCATAATACACTAGCAACCACTGAAATGCTTGAAGACAAGCGACTAAATCTTCGGCTAAGAGTTCACGGTCTTGGTCTTACAATCCGGCTCGTCTAGCCTCGAGAGATTCTCTGATCTGATGGTGGGTCGATCTATCAAGCCGGTAACCCAGATACAACACGCCAGCAATTATGCCGCCAATCATCGCCAAGGGACCGTCTACGATACCCAAGCGGAAAATAATGTCTTGTGGAACTTCACCCGGAACAGAATACGCTGGAAGTTCGATGTAGTACTGCAAGGCCAATCCGGTAACGAAGTGGCCGATACCATTCATTGCTTTGGCAAAGAAAGATCGTAGAGAATAAAAGATCCCCTCTAATCTTAGGCCAGTGTTGAGTTCGTGTTCATCAGCAATATCCGCAAGTGCTGACATCACCGATATGTTAAGTACAGCACCAAAAAAAGAGGAAAACGTTCCAAAAAATATAATAAAGGCGACTAACGCCCATGAGGAATTTGCGGGCGCAAAACCAAGCAGCGCAAGGTTGACCGTCATAGACCAAAAAATGCTTAAGCCTACGGAGGAGAGCGAGATCGTCCAGCGCTTATCGAATCGATCATGCAGCCTTGCGGCCAAAAAGAAACCGATATGCACACCGAAAATATTGTTCAGTATTAAAAATCCAATTTGATAGGGCGTAAGTTCCCAAAAGAACGTGCCCATATAAATCGCTAATGTTTCGTGAGTTCCGATCGTAAGCGATAAGAAGAACAGGCCCAGTAACAAATACAAATAATTACGATTCTGCAGCACCCCCCAGATATCCGCATAAAATGTACCGATGGAGATCTTGCGATCTTCATTCATCTGGTTTTGTTTGAGCAACGGAATCTGATCTTTTGTTCCGAATGCGCAGGCAAAAATGGACACGATTATAATTATGCAGACGGTTAGCGCTGTCCAAGTGTGTGCGGGCCGGTAGAGCTGACCGCCTTGGTCCGCAAAAATAAATCCAAAAACCAAAAACCAAGCGATTACGTGGATTATTGTCCCTCCATAGAGGGTAAATAGGTTATTGAATGCCATGATCCTAGTGCGCTCTAGATAATCGGCGCTTAACTCCGCGCCCATCGCAAGATGAGGAACAACGTAAAAGGTTTGGCAGGCTCTCTGCAAGACAGTAAAAACCGTCAGCCATATGAACAATAAATGATGGGATTCGACAACATACGCGG
>ERZ802819.843-NODE-843-length-19836-cov-15.9133_pt1 | contig 19836 bp, 25 predicted proteins | sample MGYA00345647_ERZ802819 | MGnify/ENA primary metagenome ERZ802819 (study PRJEB30503, sample SAMEA104212355) | marine metagenome | biome: Westerlies Biome; feature: [SRF] surface water layer (ENVO:00010504) within the epipelagic zone...; material: water...
TCAAATACAGTTCCAGCTCCACATTTTGAATTTACATCAACATCAGATTCTGTTGTTTCACTAATTACTTCTGTTGGTGGCTGTACAGAATCATCATCTGAAGAAACTGTTTTGTCAAATCCATTATTCATAACAACTATTCCACCAATTACAGCTAAAATTGATAATACACCTATCACTATGAGAATATTTTTTCTGTTTCCATTATTAGATTTTTTTTCAATAACCTCATCAGGTATTTTTTCAGGTATTTTTTCAATAGGGTCTTCTTTTACTTCAGGGTTTTTTACATCACTTCCACAATCAAGACAAAATTTAGAATTTACAGGAATAGATTTACCACATTTCCAACAGTAAATGTGTTCCATCTCTACAACATCATCTTCATCATCTTCAATACCCTCTTCAGAAACCATGATTTCAGTATCTTCTTCAAATGGATCCTCTCCACGTATTTTTGATAATTTTTTTTGAGTTTTAACTTGTTCAATATAATCATGAATTAAATGATCAAGATACGCTCTGTCAGAACCATATACTGTTCTTTTTTGTTTTAGCATTAATTTGATATGTTCTAATCTATATGGGTCTCCCACTTTCATTTTGATTAAAATATTAACTTGATCAAGCAATGACTGCATTATTCATTTGTAAAATATCTTAAATTTAAAATTGATCAATATTGAAGATTATGCTTTCAAAATTGTAGAAACAACATGTTTTACCATATCATCAAAATTGGAATTTACATTTGATTCTATTTCAGCCAATTTTGAATCACCTTCTTGTGCAATTTTTGCAGATTCTGAATTTGCTTTTTCTTTTGCTGCATTAATCATTACTTCTGCCTCTTTGGTAGCCATCTCACGAGTTTTTTCTAACAATGTGTCAATTTCACTCAAAGTTTTAACATTTAGTTGTTTTTTCATATCTCCAACTTTACCTGTTAAAGAATCAAGATCATCTTCTAATCCGTTTAAAGATTTGATAATTCCTGTGACTTTTGATTCAGCAACATCTGCCATGTTATTCAGATTTGATAAATTCCATTTATTAAATCATTCATTTTTAGGGCATATTTTAGGCACAAAAAGTGAGATTATCCAGATGTGAGAAGTAAAATTGCCCTGGCTAGATCGCCCTTGGCCTCTTCTAAAGCACTTTTTGCCTTTTCTTCATCAACACCTGCTTGTTGACTAACTAATTGGATATCGTCATCAGAGTAAATTGGAACTTCCAATTCTGCTTCTTCATAGCTATCTGCAGTTACAGTAAAGATAGAACTATCTTTTGCTTTCATTTCAGTCACAGAAGGCTTTGAAATGATTATCTCTTTTTTGTCAGTTTTAATAATAACTTCTTGAACATTTGATAATTCATTCATATCAAGACCCATTTTGTCCATCATTCTTCGCATTTCGCGGTTACCTCCTCGCATCATACCACTATCTTCTCCTTACGACTTTTTAAACTATCTCTAACTTTTATCGCTACGCCCAAATTGAAATCAGAAATCATTTTTGCAGATAAAATTGCTTTACCAACTGCAATTACTTGATTATCAAATAATACAGGAGTATCAGATGAAACTTTTACATTTTTTCCACACCAAGTAACATGTTTGCAAAAAACTGATCTTCCTTCCATAACAAAAGGGGCAGCATCTTTGTTAACTTCAATACAATTTTCTTTGAATGTTTTACTTTGTAACAATGTCTGAGCAAAACCAATACTAATTGCTAAACTACCATTAATTCTCAATGTACAAAGTAATTTTCCTTTATGTGAAACTGTTCGAATTCGACCAGTTTTTCTTGATAATTCTATATCTAGATCTTTTGGTAAAAATTTTGATGTTCCTTTTCCAAATAGAGCATCCAGTGATTGTTGGAGTTTAACAAATTTTTCCATATATGGAAATGAATTATTGGAAATATTAGTTGTTGTTAAACTATAGATAAAAGTAAAAACTATATAGATAAATTTTCTATCAGTATATTATGGAAGAACAAGGTGAAACAAGGAAAATACAATTTACAGGTAAATCATCCTATATAGTTTCACTACCAAAACAGTGGATTAGCGAATTAGGATTAAAACAAGGAGACCAAGTACGAATGGTTAGAAAAGGATCATCTACTTTAGAAGTATTCCCGCCAAAATTTGAATCACGTAAGCAAAAAAAAGAAGATGCTACTATAGAAATTTCTGAAGATGAAAAAGCAGATGCCATAGTTAGAAAATTAATTTCATTATATTTTTTAGGATTTAGAACTATTAATTTAAAATCAAAAAATGGACGATTGAATCCATCACAAAGAAACACGGTAAAAGAAGCTGTAAAAAGAATGTTAATGGGTTCTGAAATTATTTCAGATTCTAGTAATGGAATAACAATTCAAGTTCTTGTAAATTTATTAGAATTATCAGTTGATGGAGCTTTCAAACGAATGATACATTTGGCAAAATCAATGTCAAATGATGCAATTTTAGCAGTTAAAGAAAATAATGTGGATTTAGCAGAAGAGGTTATCAATACAGATGATGAAGTTGATAGATTTGGATTTTATATTATTCGTCAATTAAAAATAGCAATACAAAATGAACATGTTTTAAAAGAAATGGGGTTTAGAAATGCCAGAGATTGTTTAGGATATAGATTAGTAGTAAAAAATATAGAAAGAACTGGAGATCATGCAGCATTTATTGCAAAGGACTTTTTAGAATTTAAAAAACCAATCAAGAAAGAAATTTTAAATAAATTACAAGAAATGAATGATTTCTCGTTAACAGTATTAGATGAATCATGTTTAGCATTATTCAAAGAAGATTACTATCAAGCAGAAAAAACTATCAAAAAAATAGAAGAAATTAGCAAGTATGAAAAGAAAGTTAGAGATTCATCTAAATCATTAAAAGATGATGAGGAAATTTACAGAGTTAGAAGATTATCAGAAAATATTAGAAGAATTTCTGAATATGCGAGCGATATTGCAGAAATTGTGTTAAATATGAATATTGAAAAAACATTGAAAAAAACGGAATAACATATCAAAATGGACAAAGCAATTTTAATCACATATGACAAAGAGGATGCCATAAATGAAGCAAAGGGTCTATGTGAAGCAGCAGGATATGAAGTAGTTCATATTATTCAAGAAAATTATCTTCAAAAACCAAAATACGGAATTAGTCTGGGAATTTTAGAAAAATTGCAAGAGATTGCAGATAAAATTAGACCAGATGTAATTGTATTTGATGAGATTCTAAAACCTAGTCAAAATTATAATCTAGCAACAGAATTACAAAGAGAAATTTTAGACAGAGAAGGACTAATTCTGGAAATTTTTGAAAGTAGAGCATCTAGTGCTGAATCAAAATTACAAGTAAAATTAGCACAATTAAGATATGAAATGGTCAGAGCTAAAGAAAAAGTTCGTTTAGCCAACATGGGTGAACAGCCAGGATTCATGGGAATTGGAAAATTTGAAGTTGATGTTTACTATAACGACATCAAACATAGAATGCAGACAGTAAAAAAGAAATTACTAAAAGCAGGAAAACAAAGAGAACTTCACAGACAAGGAAGAAAGAGAATGGGATTTACAACAATTTCATTAGCAGGTTACACATCTGCAGGAAAAACAACATTATTTAATAAAACTACAGGTGAGACAAGAACTCAAAGTAAGGAGTTGTTTACAACATTATCAACCACTACAAGAAGGATTACAATTAATCAAGAACCAGCTTTAATTGCAGACACTGTTGGATTCATTAGCAAATTACCAGCATATATGATAGATGCATTCAAATCTACATTAGAAGAATTAACTTATTCAGACATAATCATTCTAGTTATTGATGTTAGTGATTCACAATTAGAATTAAAGAAAAAATTTGCTAGTTGTATGAGAACATTAGATGAATTAGGAGTTAAAAAAGAAAAAATAATTTTTGCATTAAATAAATTAGATCTAATTAAACAAGATCAAATCAATTACAAAAGAGAATTACTAAATTTAATTGAAAATGAAAAAGTAGTTTTAGTTTCTTCAAAAACAGGTGAAAATATAAAAGAATTAAAAGAATTAATTCAAAATACCATTATAAATCAAAATCCATATAAATATAAAAAAACTGAAATGAAAGGAGTTGTAGATACATTTGGTAATTGAAGTTGTTAGAATAGGACAACGTGTTGTAAGAGACGACAGAGTTACTACTCATGTTGCATTAGTTTCAAGAGCCTTTGGAGCAGAAAAAATATTCATGACAGAAGTTAATCCAGAAATTAAAGACACCTTGGAAAAAATCAATAATACATGGGGTGGAAATTTTATTGTTGAATTTATTGAAAATTGGAAATCAATTATAAAAAAGAAAAAAGAAGATGGTTTTAAAATAATTCATCTTTCAATGTATGGTGAAAAAATCAATGATATCCAAATGCAATTGCGTACAGAAGAAAAAATACTAGTTGTAGTAGGAGCAGAAAAAGTCCCCAGAGAAATTTATGAATTATCAGATTATAATGTAGGTGTAGGAAGCCAGCCTCATTCAGAAATTAGCGCATTAGCCATATTATTAGATAGAATTCAAAATGGAGAGCAATTTGAAAAAGTCTTTCCTGATGCTAAAAGAAAGATCATACCCACAAAAAATGGTAAAAATGTCCAAGTAAATGAGACAAGGGATTAATACTAGAAACTAAGGATGAATGAAGTTGGTAGACAAATACGAAGATCCTTTTGTTAGAATTGCATCAATGATTGGTGGCGATGAATATCTTAAAGTTGCTAGATCTCTATTAAAAGCAGAAGATGCAACTGATGAGGAAATTGCTAGTTCAACAGGTCTAAGAATTAACATGGTAAGAAAAGTACTCTATGATCTTTTTGGAAAATCTTTGATTACAGGTATTAGGGTAAAGGATGAAAGAAAAGGATGGTTTGTTTACAGATGGAGAACAAGACGAGAAGAAGTAGAACATTTTATTGAAAATCAAAAAAAGAAAATTGAAGAGAGATTACAACAAAGATTCGATTATGAAAATGCATCAGACTTTTATCATTGTGGAAATGAGGATTGTCCAAGAGTTACATTTGAGGATGCATTAGAAGGCATGTTCAAATGTCCATCATGTCAAAATGTGTTAAATATAAAAAAGAATGAAAAATCTCGAAAAGCATATTCAAAGAAAATTGATGAAATCAAAAAAGACATGCAACAAACATTTTGATTAATTAAAAAATTATTAAATTAATACAATTCTAAAAGAGTAATTTTATTAATCCTCATATTCATCATCGTCTTCGTCATCCTCATATTCATCATCGTCTTCATCTTCATCCTCACATTGTTCTAATTCGAGATGACTTGGAATACCATCATCTTGGAAAAAAATCTCAATGCAAATATCAGTATTCAAAGTTGAAGCTAGCGTTTCAGCCAAATCTTTAGGAAAATTACCTAATCTACTAGGATCATCAGAATATCGATATTGGGTAATTTGTTCATCATGGTGAAAATCAATTTCAATATCACCATTTCTGAATTTTCTAACTTTAATTACTTCTCCAAAAATTGAATTAGACAAAATTAATTTCCATGATTAGAAACATCACGAGTAAGATTTTCAGCTAATTCCTCATAATGTTGTCTTGATTTACCTAATTCATTCAATTGAGATTCTTCAATTCCAGAAAGTTCTTCATCCACTTTTTTAGAAACATGTTGCAATCTTGCTTCAGCCATCATGAATAATTTGTTATTTTCTTTCCACAAATGTTCGGTAATATGATCAACATATAGTTGCATATCAGAAATTAATTTTTCAGAATTTCCAGATGAAAGATATTCTTTTGCTGAATTTTCCATAGAATTTCCAATTTCTCGAGAACGTTGATGATCAATTAGCATCATAGCAATTGGTCCCATCTTAGTAGGCATTCCAGCTTGTTCTAAAGCTGGAAATAATGATTTTTCTTCTTTTGTATGATGACAAACATCAGTAAAATTTTTTGAAAAATCAATTACAGGAAGCAAAATTGATTCAGGAATTTGTTTACCATTATTTAATAATTCAATTGTGGATTGCATAGCTTTGATTACTTTTTCAATTAATTCATGATCACGTCGAAGTGATGTAGTTGACATATTTAAAAAAAATAAAATACAGTATCTATATCTTTTTAATTTAAAATAATTAAAATATAGAATTAGTTAACGAATGTTCGCTAACTGGTTTAACGGTTAGATAGGCTTTTTGATTTAACAAATGCCCAGATCTTTTTGGTCATCTCACTAGGAGCGATTGGTTTCTTTCCAAATACTTGTTCTACAGTTTCTTGACGACCTGCAAAATTAATAGCGTATCCTCCAAATGCTGGTTTCTTTGTTTTTGATTTAGTAGCGGCCTTTCTTTTAGGTGCAACTTTCTTTTTTGTTACAGCCTTTCTTTTAGGTGCAACTTTCTTTTTTGTTGCAACTTTCTTTTTTGTTGTAGTTTTCTTTTTAATTGCCAATTTCTTGTAATTTCATTTGAGATAAACTATAAGAACTTACACTTTGATGTAATTAATCACGAGATGGTTTTTGAGCCTCTTAACAGATTTTAATTTCAAATTAGGTGAATTAGCTATTTTGGAAAATCCCTTTCCTTCAACTAAAGAAGTAGCATCATTTCCTCCAATAAGATAAGGAGACAAAGTGATGATTAATTCATCAAAAATATTATTTTTGATAAATTCCCAATTCACCGTACCTCCACCTTCAACTAAAATAGTTTCAATTTTTTTAGTAGAAAGTTTTTTCATTAATAATTTTAAATTAACAGAATTTTCTCCAGAAATAATTATTTCAACAGGTAATTTTTTTAACTTTGACAGATTCACCTTGCTAATTTTTTTAGAAACAGCAATTATAGTAGGAATTTTATCACTTGTTTTAATTATTTTAGAATTTTTTGATATTGTACCTTTAGAATCTAAAATTATCCTTGTAGGATTTTTTCCTTTTGTATGACGTACTGTTAATAACGGATCATCTTGTAACAAAGTATTTTTTCCAATAAGAATTGCATCCACTTTTGATCTTAATTTATGTAATCTAATACTATCTTCTTGAGAAGATAACTTAGAATCATTTGATCGTGTAGAAATTTTTCCATCAATTGAAATTGCTGCACTCAAAATTACATACATGTTAGATTTTTCCATGTACAATTTTTCCTCCAATCATTACTGCTTTGATTGTTGATTGAGATGCTCTATGTACAATTGATGCATACGGATTATGCATAGGTTCCAAATCTAATGCATGTTTATCAAGAAAAATACAATCAGCTATTTTTTTTGTTTGAATAATACCAATTTCTTTTTTTAGAATTTTTCCAGCATTTACTGTTGCCATTTTAAGAATTTCTTTAGGATCAATTCTCTTTTTTTTAATTCCCATAGTTACCTTCCAGAGATAATCCATTTCACGAAACATATCTGGTGAATTAATCATAACATTATCTGTGCCTAATCCTAATAGACATCCAGCATTTTGCATTTTTTCAATATCAGGAATTCCTTCTGACAGTGAAGAATTTGCTCTAGGACAAATAATTATGCCTCTAGTTTTCTTAGATGTAACATCTAGATCTTTTTTAGAAGCATGAGTCATGTGAATTAAAAAATCAGGTTTTAATGACAATGCTCTAAGAGTTTCAGATTTTCCAGTAATTCGTTTTGATTTTTGAACACTTTCTATAGTTTCAGAAGAATGAATGGCTCGTAATTTTTTTGTTTTTGAATAGGAATGTAATACAGATGTACTATGCTCATTAGCACCACTAATACCAATTCCATCACAAATTTTTAGTAAAGATGGAAGTTCACGAATTTTTTCCTTTGGAAAAGGGCTATTTTTTTTAATTTCGGAAGTACTTTGATGAAAATCTAGTCTTCCGAGAAGAATTGTACGAATTGGTAAATCATCAACCACTTTTTTAAGTAATATTGCACCATCTAATCCGCCTTCTCTAAAATCAACAAATGTGGTAATACCTTTTTGAATCATAGAATGACATGTATTTTTCATAAATGTTGAGAGATATTCATTAGAAGTATTTTTCAAAATTTTAGATTTAATTCCAAACATAGGATGAATTTTTTGATTTACAGTACTATTCAATGTAATATCCTTACCAATTGAATCAGCGATATGTGTATGAGAATTTATGAATCCTGGGATTAGTAGTAACCCTTCACAATCTATGGTATCTTTTTTTGATTTAGATTGTATGTTAGAATTAATTTTCTGAAATTTCTCATTTTTAATTTGAATATCAACATTTGAAATAAAATCTAAATTTTCACCAACTAATGCGCTGATATTTTTTAATAACATTATAATTCATAAACATCAGGTTTTTGTTTTCCTGAATCTCGGATTTCACGAATAGTATCAAGAGATTTTGTGGCTAATTTAGCTGCATCCCTACTAGTTTTGGCATTTCCGATGCCGCAATTCAAAGAAATTTGCTCATCATTTTTAATCATATCAATAAAATTTTGAACAGAATTTTTTGCATCATCACTTGCAATTACCATATAATTATCACCACCCAGGAAAAATGAAAGAGAATTTTTTTCAATAAAATATCTACCAATTTTAGAATATAATTCAAAAACTTTTAATGAAATTTCATACGGAGAATTATCTTTTCTTTTTGATTTTAGATCATCAACATCCAAATGCATTATTGAGACATTAAACTCTAAACTATTATCAATGAATCCATAGATACTATGTTCTTCATTTAATATTACACTATTTTGTTTACCATCATATGCTTTTAGGTTAGCATCAAATGGAGATTCCCCATATCCAATGGAAATAGTTAAACTAACTTCAAATGATTCTTTAACTGATTTTTGAATTTCAATGTGATCATCTAAACTAAGACCATTTGATACAACAAAGAATTCGTCAGATTTATTTAAAAATACCAAACAATTTTTTGCAGAAAATAATTTTTGCACTTGTTTGTAAAGAGAAGCCTGTAGCATCTGTAATTCATGTTCTCTGTCACTGCCTAATGTTAAAGTCCAAGGCCCATATTCAGTAATTTTTAAGATACTTAATTGGATCATTCTTAAATTTTTTCCAATTCTTTAGAAATTGTAACAAGTGCTTCGATAGCCCGTTCTGCAACAGGTCTAATTCGGGCATAAGCGTGTCTTTCTTGCATTCCAGGCCCAGTTATTCCAAGAGAAACAGGTTTTTGGTATTTTAGGGATAAATCAGTTAAGGACCTAGCTGCAGCATGAGATATCACTTCATCATGTTTAGTTTGTCCTTTTATTATAGCACCCAAAGTTGCAACACCATGAACTTCTTGATTTTGTAACAATTTATCTACAATTATAGGCATATCATAGGCTCCAGGAACCTTGCAAACATGGGATATTGTTAATTTCATAGAATCTGCTTTTTCTTTTGCAACTTCTAACATGCGGGATGTTACCTCTTCATTAAATTCTGAAACTACAATGGCTATATTCAAAATTAATTCACCTTAGCATATTCCAAAAGTTCTTTTCCATCAATTAATGGAATTCCATTTTGTTTTCCAAATTTTTCTGCTTTATCTACAGATAATGCAGTATAGGTTTCTGCATCCATCATTTCACAGATAGCTGTTACTGGAGTCAATCCTGCAGTCTTAGCCAAGTAGACAGACATTTCTGTATGTCCTTGACGTGATGCTACTAATCCTTCTGATGCAATCAATAAAGGAACATGTCCTGGAGTTTTAAATGAGGATGAAAATTTTTTCTGTTTATTTTCAACTTTGTAGATATTAGCCATTTCCAAAATTGTTAATGCTCTATCTTTATCTGTGATTCCTGTGTAAGTTTGATAATGATTTACAGATAATGAAAATGTTGGATAATCACCATATGGAGCTAAGCCCATTATCATTTCTTTATTTGACATGGATGAACTTGCAAGAGTATCATGCATGTATTGTAATTCAAGAGATTTTGCAAAATTATTTTCAAGAGCAATACAAAGTAATCCACCTGCATTCTGTCTCATTCGTGCAACATGTTCAGGAGTAATGAATTCTGCTGCGACAACCATATCAATTTCATTTTCACGTCCTGCTGAATCAAATAATAAGACAAATTCTCCACGTTTAAGAGATTCAAGTCCAGTTTCAAGTGACATATACAAAAATTGTTTTAATCTAGGTATATAGTTTACTAAAAAATGGGTAATTACCACTATAATTGTAGATAATTAGCCTTGCTTTAAAATATACTTACCAAGAATGTCAGTTTCAATATTAACCTTATCTCCAACTTTCTTAGTATGAAAATTTGTAATTTCAATAGTATGAGGAATTAAAGAGACGGATGCTAATGTTTTTTTAATATCAACAACAGTTAAACTAATTCCATCAATTGCAATAGAACCTTTCTTAACAACATATTTTGCTAAACTTTTTGGAACTTCAAAGTATACTTGTACTTCTTTGGGTTTTTTAACAATTTTTTTAATTACTCCAACACCATCAACATGTCCTAAAACAAAATGACCCTCTAATCTATCACCAGCTTTCAAACTTCTTTCAATGTTTACTACTCCACCAACTTTTAGATTACCAAGATCAGTTTTTTTTGTTGTTTCTTCAATCATTTCGAAAATACATTTAGATTTTGACAGTTTTGTTGCAGTTAGACACACACCATTTAGTGCAACGCTTTGTCCAATTTTTAATCCCTTCACTTGTTTACCTAAGTCAATAGTCATTTCAATTGCACTACGATTTTTTGTAATTTTTGAAATTTTATTTACTTTTCCAACTCCTTCAACAATTCCTGTAAACATCAAAAAAAATACATTGTCTTTGTATAAAATGATTTAGATGATTCTAAAATTAATTATTTTGAATCAGAATTTTGAAATTCATCATCGCAAAATTGATGAAAAACAGTGCATTTATTCTCTTTAGCATCTGATTTGATTTTTTGCATGTCTTTGTTGAGCACACCCTGAGCAGCTAGAAATGCTTCATCAGGCATGTTTAATTTTTCATATAATTTTGACTTTGCAGGAGGTATTTCCCTTAAGCTTGAATCAATCCGTTGAGCTAAATCATAATAATCAATTGCATCTTGGAAATTACCTAAATGACTTAATGAGATGGCTTTGTTCATTAATGCAGTTACATCATTAGGGTCAATTACAAGTGAAGTATCATAATATCTAATTGCATCTTTATGACGATCTAATTCGTTTAGAGAGATGCCCATGCTATTTAATGCCCAAATGTCTTTAGGGTCAATTGACAAAAGTGTTTCACATAATTTTAAAACTTCATCATATTTTTTCAAACTTTCCAATGCAAAAACTTTATTTTTTAATGCATATGCATCAGTACTCTTGATTTCAAGAACTTTATCACAAAATGTGATGGACTCTTCAAAATTTTTCAAGTATATCAAAGCTAATGAAATATTTTGCAAGGCAAGCATATCAGTAGGATCTTTCTTTAGAAGATCCTTACAATAATTGTATAATTGATCATAGTTTTGATTATTGAACATTCTAGTAATTACATTAGTTGGATCAAGAAGGTCAATCATAATACTATTCTACAATTTCTAAAAGTGCTTTTGCTTGTTTGTAATGGACTTCATCTATCATTTTTCCATCAACTGTTGTTGCACCTTTACCTTTTTTTGTTGATTCCAAGTATACTTTACAGACTTTTTTTGCCCATGAAATTTCAGTTTTGTTAGGATAAAATGATTTATGAACCATAGAAATTTGGTCTGGATGTATTACACTTTTACCAGAATAGCCTAAGCTTTTGCCAAAATTACAATCTTTTTTTAATCCTTTCAAATCATTTAGATCCTGCCAAATACCATCAATTGCAGATATTCCTGCAGCTGCAGCATCAACAGGTATTTTGTATCTTGAATATTTTCCACCTGGTGCATCTTTTGTATATTCGACTCCTAAATCATTTAGCAGATCAAATATACCAAAAACAATTGCAGTGACGCGCTTTCCAAATGATGCAATTGGATAGGAGTTTACAACACCTTCTGCTGATTCAATGGATGGAATAATTTGAATTGGTTTTAGTTTTTTAGATTTTTCTAAACCAGAAAGAATTTTTTGTATTTTTTTTAGTTCTGAAACATTATTCACTTTAGGAATTACTATTCCATCAATTCCTTTTTGAACAATTTCTTTTAGATCTGATGGAATTTTTCCAGATAAGGGGGAATTAGTTCTAACAAAAATAGATGAAGAATATTCTGAACGAGATTTTAGTGCATTTTTAATTAATTTTCTAGCACTAGTTTTTTCATTATCTGGAACAGAGTCTTCTAAATCAAAACAGACAATATCAGCTTGAATCTTCTTTGCCTTTTCTAGAAACCTAGGATTATTTCCAGGAACAAAAATGAGACTTCTAAAGAGCTGAGTCATTAAATGACTATGCGCCTTCAGGCTTCAATATGATTTTGCCGAAGAACTTACCAGTTAGCATTTTTGTGTGAGCCTCTGCTGCTTGCTCAAATGTATAAACTGAGTCTACTGCAGCTTTTATTTTTCCTTGACCCATCCAGTATAGACCTTGATCTAATTCAGCTTTTGTTCCTTGTGTTGAACCTAAGACATTGATTCCTTTGAAGAATATGTGTCTAAGATCTATTTGTGCATCATAACCTGTTGTTGCACCACATGAAACTAGAGTTGAACCGTATTTGAGCAATTGTAGTTGCTTGTTAAAGTGAGTTTGACCAATATGATCAAATGCAAGATCAATTCCAGGTGCTTCACCTTTTGTTTTTGCAATTTCTTTAGTGATTTTGAAGACTTGTTTACTCCAGTCATCTTGTCTATGATCAACTGCATAGTCTGCTCCAAGTTCTTTACATTTTTCTAGTTTGTCTGGACTTGCAGTTGCAATAACATCACAGTTGTATAATTTAGCAATTTGAATTGCAAAACTTCCAACACCAGAACCACCACCCATTACAAGTACGGTTTGACCTGGAGTGATTTTTGCTCTTCCAACTAACATGTGCCATGATGTTAAAATTGTCATTGATGCAGCTGCTGCATCTTCATATGATACTCCTTCTGGAATATGTGAAACATTAACTTCTGGTAAATGAACTTCTTCACTATATGCACCCCATAGTGGACCAGTTTGGAAACCCCAAACTTGTCTTCTGGTACAATCAAATTCTCTCCCTGCAGTACAAGCACTACAAACTCTACATGCTAAATTAGAATGAGAAACAACTCTGTCCCCAACTTTGAAACCTTGTACATCTTCACCTACGGCGATTACATCTCCAGCTACATCTGAACCTGAAATGTGTGGTAGAGGAATTGCAATTGGAACACCTCTCATTCCCCAAATATCATTATAATTTAGGGCAGATGCTTTGTTGGTAAAAACTACCTCATCTGGTTTTGGCTTCGGGGAATCAATATCTTCAACCTTGAGAATTTTTGCATAATTATCATCTGGTGCATATTCACGGTATACGACTGCTTTCATGATTTCAAACTAATTTACCCCTAATTATATTTTATCAGTGTTAAACTCGATTTATTTTAAAATCACGTTTTGGTTGTTGTGTAGAAATGAGGATTTGTTTTAATTGATCGTCAGTTATCTGTCCAGGCATTTTTCCTTGTGTTGCCATTCCAATTAGATATTGCTCAACTAGATCGGATAACTCAGGTTTGACCATTTTGATATTATTTAATCTCATTCTAGCTTCCGGAGTTAAAATTTGCTTTAGGATTTGCTCTTTTTGTGCTGCTGCTTCATGATTAGGATTTTGATCTTGTGGTATATCATTTGGTTCAGGAAAACTCATTTTGATCTAACGATAAATTTTCAATTCAGGTTTTTCTAGAATTAATTCATTGAGTATTTCTGTAGCAAGTCTATCTAGTTTTTGCATTCCATTTTTAGAAACAACTCTACCTTTCTTTTCAATTATTTCTAAATAACCAAGTTTTTCCAATCCATGAATTGCATTACGAACAATTGCACCACTTGCATCTCTGTGATGAGCAGCACCATATCCGTGTGGTTTACCACCACCATAATCTTTCTTTAATTCATTAACTCCAATTGGACCATTAAAGTAAATTTTTCTCATAATTGATGCACATCTAGTATGCCACCATTCACTGTCTTGTGGCGGTTTGTCGGCATGTGCTCCAGTTTTAACAAATGGAGTCCAAGAAGGAGCAGGAATATCTTCATTTTTTAGAATTTCAGCTAATCTCTCAATTAACACATCTGCTGGTACATCGTAGACTTTTGCCATAAACTGCAAAAATCGATAATCGTCTTATAAATCATTTTAAGAGAATACGTCTGACAATTTAAGAAATTAGGCAGAGATAAAATTCAAAAAGATCGCTAATTAGATAAAAATTCTCAAATTAAAAAGACAATCCAGAAAAGAAAGTAAGTCAAGTAGAGACTCTTTTTAGAAAGTAATGCCATAGTATACCCAATGAAAAAAGATTGGCGTCAATATGGAGAAGGTGGAAAAAATAGATGGTCAAAAGAAAAAGAAAGTGATACAGAAGAGGAATTAGAATAAATTATTTTTTATTGAATTTCTAAAATTCCTTCTTTAATTAGAAATTGAATTCCTTGAATGAAAGCGTCATCATCAATTGCACCAGCTGCCCACCATTCTGCATTATTTTTGATCCAGTTTGGAATTGTGCTAGTTGTTTCTTTAGTTAAAATGGATTGAGAATTAATCTCAAAATTTGATGTAGATACGAGAAAGTTTTCAAAATTATTAGAGTATTGGCCAGTTAAAATTAATTTAAATTCATACTCTCCATCAGTTGGAATGAAAATGGATTCTTGATAAATTCCATCAGGAGCTAAGATACCAAGATATTTTTGGCCAGTTCCAATATTAGACCAAACTTCTTTTCCAGAGGAATCAGTAATACCATAAACAAACAATAAATCTTTTACAGAAATATTATTTCCATCATAAAAAGAAAAGGTGAATGGAATTTTTTTACCAGAAGTTAGTTCAGAGTTCCAGTAAATTTCTCCTACTACATCATTATCAAAGGATAATTTTATATCATTAAAATTAATTTTTTCACCAGATAGAATTTCTAATTTAATTAAATCATTATTTGATTTTGAAATTAATTTATCTTTAATTTGTAAAAGATTTTCATGTGGTACTTCAATTTTTATGGAATTTTTATCAGGATTTGAGATATTAAATTCATAAAATTCATTATCAATTTCTACATCATTTAAAGAAATTAACAAATCATTGTATTGTGAAATAGACGAAAAATCTTTGTTAAATGAAATAATTTGATTGATGGTAGAACTGTGACTATGATCATTCCAATCAAAGGGTATTTCGTATGATATTTTGTTTAATGTCTCATTAAATTCAAAATTAGAAATTTCATCATTATGAGATTTTACGGATATTGGGAATTCCTCTGCAGAAGCAGTTTTAATTTCAAAAATTTGTTTTTCTGGAAGATGCAAAAATGTTTCAAAGAGCAAATCTTGAGTAGTCAAAGTTTTTGGATTTGTTGCACCTACGATAGAAACTTGAACAGAGTATTCTCCACTTTTATCAAAAATTGGCCCTTGAATTGTTGGAAGTGAATCCCCTCTAGCATAGTATCCACCAGCAATAGCATGTTTTTCGCCATTGTATACAGTACATTTCCAAAGTTCTTTTTCTTGGCATCCAGTTGTTGGTTTAATTTTTAAATCTAATTTTCCATCTTCATCATAAAAATATTCATTCGCAACTAGATTACTATCTTGAAAAATTTTAACACGATAAGTTACACTTTGAATATTTACATCAGTTTCACTATCAAAAAATCTAATTGATAGGTTTGTGGATTTTGAATCACCGTAGCTGAAATCTTCCGGAAAAAGAGTTGTACTAACTGCCACCTGTAATCCATCAAGATCAATTGGAGGTGAAAGCGAACCAGAATGATGTTGAGCATATGCAGGAGTGATAGAAATTACAAAAAGGATTACAAATATCGATAAAATGAATTTTAGAATCATAATTGTATTGATTTCAATGTCATTAAAATATAATTGCAAATAATCACGATATTATTTTGCGATATGTGTGACCGCACAAATTACATGAAATTCTGATCGATTTGACAGATGTTCTTCCTAAGCGTATTCTAGAATTTAGTCCTGGGGCAATGAATGATTTACATTTTTTGCAAAAAACTATTCGAAGGTCATATGGCATTCGAATTTTATATTTACTGCTTATTCGGCGTGCAATAGAGGCCTGTCTTTGTGATAATTCGGGATCGGTTCTAGCATTACTGATTGCATTATCAATCAAAATTTGCATTCTTTCCATTGCAATTTTGTAAACTATAGGCTTCACAATAATTTCTAAAAATACAGGTAAAAATTAGTTCTGATTAAAATTATAGACTGCAGTCAGCGGGATTCGAACCCGCGTCACAGGGTTGGAAACCCCGAATACTAACCAGGCTATACTATGACTGCGCTGAAAATAAAAACAAAATTCCTACATAAAAATGGTTTTTTCGTACTCGTAAAGGATTCTAGATGTAACCACATGACCTTCAAAAGATTCATTTCCAACAGAATATAGATTTGTAATCTCATTTTGGACTGAATCAGAAAAATGACCCTTTTGAAATCCACCTAATACAATACAGGAGTTATCAGGAATTTCAGATGCAATTTTTTGGTATGAACTTAATTCTCCTTCGGTAGAAAAACCAATAACACTAGAAGGATTGATTTCTTTAATTAATTCTGAAAAAGTTTGTTCCTTCATATCAAGTAACAATTCATTTTTTGAAATAATTTTTTTCTCTTGAAATAATTTTTCAATTACACCTTGAAATCTATGGTAAGATTTTGGAATGTGAACATTTTTTCCAAAACGAATTACTTTGTTATCAATCGTATGAACAAACAAATTTAATTTATTTTGATAGTATAATGGAATTGTTGTGGCTTCAAGTATTGAAAAATGAACAAGATCTGGTCGTCCACGTTTAATTTCATTTTTTATTCCCTTCATTGCAGCAAAATGCCAAGAATTATCTAATAAAATATCAGAAGGATATTTTCCTAATTTTTTGGCATGTGAAACTACAGATGGATGCTCTTCTAATTCATAAGGTACAAGTTCTAATGCAGATTCTGATAAAATTAAAGAAATCATTTTAGTTTAACATTTGAATTTGAGTTTTAAATTCATTCCATCCAATTTTGCCATTTTGATTAACATCTACAAAGCCAGTATTACAATTATACTGATTTAATCTTTCAATTACATGTTCACTGGTACCCATACTAGAACCACCACCTAAAGTGATTGTTTGATCACCAATTTTTTGCTCTTCTGTAACACAACTGCTTGCTTGTTGATCAATATACCTAAACCATGTCATAAATTCAATATTTGATTCATTTTGAGCATAAAAATCAAATAATTTCTCTACAAATATTTTTTGAGAATCATCATTTCCTTCTACAAAATTAGAAGTACTCCAACTTAATTCAAAAAATCCTATTTTTTTATTTGGTACAATTTCAAAAATCTTATTCAAATCTTCAATTGCTTCATCAGGATTTTTACTTATTTCATTTAACGTATCGGTTGGAGTGTATGAAAATGCAACAAAATCACCTAATGCTAATTCTTCTACAACATTGTTGAGATTTTTATTTAATACATTATGTAAAGCAAATGAATTACCAAATTTAACATCAGGATGTTTTTGTTTTATTTCATCATATACATTAGAAAATAATTCTTGATATACTGGAATAAATCGTTCGTTGTATCTAAATTGTGATTCAGTGTCACCAGCAATTATAACAGAATCAATAATATGATAACGTGAAAGAACAGCATCCAAAACTGTAACTAATTCATCTTGATTAATTCCATTTAGTGTAGGTTTTCCAATCCATTTTGGAAATGGTCCTAATGTTTCTCCATTAATTATCGAAAAGTAAAGAGTTACTTTATGATTATTTTTTTCATTTAATCCCATTAAAATATCAGATTGCAACCAATCAAATTTTCCTTCTACAGGTTCTATCACATTCCAATAAAGGTAAACATTACTTCTACCTATTCCAGATGAAGATGCATCTGTAAAAATGTCATCTAATTGTTTCAATGTAACGGATGAAGAAGGGGAATTAATTACCATTCCAATTGATTCGTTGTTTGTTTGAGTTGAAACTTGAGGTATTGTTGTATTAGTATCATCTATAGAATTATCAGACATAATTAAAACAAAAACTAATGCAATTACAATAAAAACAGGAAGTATGCCTAGTTTTTTCTTATCCATGAGGGTAACAAAATAAAAGAAAGTAAAAAAGTTGTGATTCTGTTATTTATCCAGAAGTACAACCGCTGTATCCACACTCGATACAGATACTACAACCTTCTACAAAGACAAGATTATTTTTACAGGTAGGACACAGACGTTCCTCTGGAACTTCTTCTTGTTTTGGAGCTTCAATCTTTATTTCTTCATCATGAACTTTTAGTGCTAGTGATGCACCAACTTGTGTTTTTATGTACTTGTTTGTGATATTTTCATGGATGTAAGATAGCATGTATTCACTTGGTGCAACTTCAAATGTTTTTTCTGCATTTTCACTTGTCATGTGAAGAACTTGTTTATGTCTAGAACCATCACGGTATACAGTCATACCTTTGAGTCCAAGTTCGTGTGCTAGCAAATATGATGATTTGACATCTTCAGCTGTTACATCATATGGCATGTTGATTGTTTTTGCAATTGCATTTCCAATCCAATCTTGCCATACACTTTGAGCCATAAGGTGATCAGCCCAGTGTATATCCATTGCAGTTACAAATACTTCTTGCATCCATTGTGGAATTTCATCAATTCCACTCAATGAACCATAGTTGTCTGCAATCTTTTCAAGGATTTCATCTGTGTAAAGACCTTCATCTCTAAGAGCTTCTTCAAGAATCTTATTTGTGTAAAAGAATCTTCCAACAGTTACTCTTTTCTCAAATACAAGTGCAAATGCTGGTTCCATTCCATTTGAACAATCTGCAATCATGGAAAGTGTACCAGTTGGTGCTACAGTAGTAGTTAGTACATTTCTAATTCCATGCTTTTTGATTTTTTCTATCAATGGACCCCATTCAAATGAATGAGCACTTTTAGATTTTTCATAATATCCAGCTACTGGAATTTTACCTTCAGGATATTCTGTCTTGGAACATAATGGGAACTCACCACGAGATGTAGCAAGTGCAACACTTTCTTCCATAGAATAGTAAGTAAGTGCTTCAGAGAGTTTTGATTGTAGTTCATAGCCTTCTTTGGAATTGTATGGAATTTTGAGTTTGTATAACAGATCTGCTACACCCATAACTCCCAATCCAATTCTTCGAGACTCTTTTGAGGCTACGTTGATTTCAGGGACTGGATAATGATTTACATCAATGATATTATCCAAAAATCTTGTTGTTTTTCTAATAATTTCTTCATATCCTTGCCAATCAAATTCGTAAGAACCATCTGCTTGTTTTTGCGCATAGTTTACTAAATTGATTGAGCCTAGATTGCAAGACTCGTATGGGTAAAGGCTTTGTTCACCACATGGATTTGTTGCTCTAAGTGGAGCTTGTCTTGCTTTAGCAAATACATTGTATTTGTTAATTTGATCAAAGAAGATCAATCCAGGTTCTGCACTTTTCCATGCAGACA
>ERZ802819.845-NODE-845-length-19809-cov-11.342_pt1 | contig 19809 bp, 16 predicted proteins | sample MGYA00345647_ERZ802819 | MGnify/ENA primary metagenome ERZ802819 (study PRJEB30503, sample SAMEA104212355) | marine metagenome | biome: Westerlies Biome; feature: [SRF] surface water layer (ENVO:00010504) within the epipelagic zone...; material: water...
GGACCCGGCTACGAGTTCCGCCACATCCAAGCCAGCATCACGAGCGCGCGCGCGCCCGACTTGAATTGGCAGGGTCAGCATTAAGTCAGTGATGAAGTTGTTCATTCTGGGCGACGGGATTTGTGGCAAGCGGTTTTTGGTCTGTCGCAAGGCACGCAAGTGGTCAGCAAGATCTTGGTCCGTGAAACAGGCCTGTTGTTCTTGCTTTTTACGACGCCAGTCATTCAGCCAATACCACTGGCCTGATTTGTCAGACAAACCGGGCGCGCTGGCCTCGACAAACCCTAGCAGCAGCGCCTTTGTCTTTTAATCGCCGACATAATTCACAATCAACGTGTCAGCGGTCAGTTTATCACATGTCGCGCCGGCTTTGCGCGGCATCACAGGGCGATGCTTGAGCAGAATATCAATCGTCAGGGGTTCACGTTGCAGGTTTTCAAGTTCGATCTTGCGAAACTTGCCAACCGTGAAACCCAATTCACGGGCAAATTCCCTTAGCTCGGCCGCATAATAATACCCCTCATCAAAATCAACCGCGCTCGTGCGGCGATGCAATTTTGCTGACGCAGTCGTGGTTGGTTTTGGATTGGTTTTATCCGTTAAGGGTCTCATGCCCCTTTCGACTGGAAGGCTGCTCTGAGCGTTGCAGGGTGGTGTTGGTATCTGCGCTAGGTGTTCTGGGTGAAAAACGCGGTGATTTCGTCAGTCCTAGACAGGCGCAGCGCAGTGGCCTCCATCAGAGCTTCATGGCGGGTGCTGGGCAGGGTGATCAGTCGCCCCTGCGCCCAACTCGCCATGCGGCGCACGATTGCTCTGGAGTCAACGATCTGCTCGTCGGAGCCCAGATACGTCAGGCAGGGCAGATCCGGCGAGGGCAGTTTTGACAGGCGGTGCATTTCGTTCAAACTGGCATTGAGCCAGCCAAGGGTTGGGCCGCCGAGGCCAAAACTGGGATTGCGCTGCAACTGGGCCTTCATATGGTCAAAACTCGCGCGGTCATTGGTCAGTTGATTGTTTTCGAAGGCTACATTCAAAAGATACGGTGCGCCCGAGGTGCCTGGCGCATAGAGCGCCCCGCTTTTGAGCCAATGTGCCAGTGTCGATACAGTCCACGCGCCCATCCGGCGCAGGGGGTGCATCTCGATTCCCCACATCGGGCCGCTGAACACAACAGACTGCACTGGCAGCCCCTCATGCAGTGCGCGCAAGCCGATGCACCCGCCCATCGAATGGGCCAAAAGGCTCCAGGGTTTGGGCAGCGCAAGTGCGGTCATCGCCGCAATCAAAGCCGCACGATCTTGCTGGTACTCGGCAAAATCTGCGACATGGCCTTTCAACCGGTCGGGCAGCGCGCGGTCTGCAAGACCCTGACCCCGCCAGTCTATCGCCACAGTATGATAATCCCGCGCGGCAAAGTTGGCCGCAATACTGGCGTATTTTTCAATGTATTCGGTGCGCCCAGGGAAAATTATGATCGTTCCCTTGGGGGTCTTTGTCCGCCACAGACCCAGCCGGCAGCGCCGTTTGTCACCTGTGTGTATCCAAAATGCCTGCCCGTCCGGTGGTGGCGTGTCAGGGCACAGCGACTTTGGGTCTTTAAAATACGGTGCGGGTGCAAGTTGCATTAGCCCAAAAGACCTGCCAGTTGCATGGCTGTGCCCATATCTCCATCGACGCTGAGACGTCCGCTCATAAAGGCTGACGTTGCGTCGAGGTCCCCGTTGAGAATGTCCTGAAATGTTTCTGCATCAGCAGTAAGCGTGACATCTGTCTCTCTATCACCGGCCTGCACGCCATTGGCATCGCACACCAGTGACCCCTCATCCGTAATGACAAATTTCGCGGATCCATCCAGTCTGGCAGCGCCAAGCTTGGTGTTCAGTGCGCTGACTGCAGCTGAAAGTATATCACTCATGCTATATCCTCACGGGTGTTGTCGGCGCATCTGGACCTTTTCACCCGATACGCTATCTTATGAAAATGCGTCGATTATTCCCTATTGGTATTACCTCTGTGACCGCAAGGCTGGCAATAGCATTTTTCTGTATGACGTCGGTCGGTCATGCTTCTGAGGAAGCCGTGTTATTACAGCGCTTGGCTCTGGCTGATGAGGCAACAGCGGTGCAGATCGAACAGCGGCTGACGCAGATTTGGTCGCGGTCTGGCTCTGCAAGTTTTGATTTACTGCTACAGCGTGGCGAAGATGCGCTAGAGGCAGATGATATCCCAGCGGCAATCGAACATTTTACGGCCCTGACGGATCACGCCCCAGAGTTTGCCGAAGGGTGGCACCGGCGTGCGCAGGCCTATTTTTTAGCGGATTTGATGGGGCCTGCTGTCGCGGATCTTGAGCGTAGTCTTGCGCTTAACCCCAATCATTTCGGCGCTTTGCGTGGAATGGCAGGTATATTTGAACGTCTGAATATGCCGCAGATGGCGTTTAAGGCCTATGCGGCGTTTCTTGCTATACATCCGTCTGACAGCACCGTACGAAGCGCCCGAGACCGTTTGCAGCAAACCTTATTAGGCAGCAGGATATAACCAAAGGGGCAAATATGACCGAGCAGTCAAGGACCGTCGCGGTTCTGGGCCCAACCAATACCGGTAAAACCCATTATGCAATCGAGCGCATGCTGGGATACCGGACTGGTATCATTGGCCTGCCCTTGCGGCTTTTGGCGCGTGAGGTCTATGATCGGATCGTTGCCGTGCGCGGGCCGTCGGTGGTGGCTTTGGTTACTGGCGAGGAACGGATCGTGCCACCGCGCACGCAGTATTGGGTGTGCACTGTCGAGGCGATGCCCGAGGGCATGGGCTGTGACTTTCTGGCGGTTGACGAAATTCAGCTCTGTGCTGATCCTGAGCGGGGACATGTGTTTACAGACCGGCTGTTGCGGGCACGAGGCCTGAAGGAAACACTGTTTCTTGGCGCCGATACGATGCGCGGGGCCATTGCCGAATTGGTCCCAGAGACGACGTTTCTGCACCGCGAGCGCCTGTCTGAGTTAACCTATGCGGGCTCGAAGAAACTAAGCCGGATTCCGCCGCGCAGCGCTATCGTTGGGTTTTCTGTTGAAAACGTCTATGCAATTGCCGAATTAATCCGGCGCCAAAAAGGCGGTGCTGCGGTGGTGATGGGGGCGTTGTCGCCGCGTACCCGCAATGCGCAGGTTGCGATGTATCAAAACGGCGAGGTGGATTATCTGGTGGCCACCGATGCGATTGGCATGGGGTTGAACCTTGATGTCAATCACGTGGCATTCTCTGCGCTCAGCAAGTTTGACGGTCGGCGAATGCGGCCCCTTGCGCCCAATGAATTGGCCCAGATTGCCGGCCGGGCTGGCCGCGGGATGAGCAATGGCAGTTTCGGTGTTACAGGAGAGGCTCCACCGCTTGAGGATGAGGTGGCCCGCGCCATCACCGGACACCGGTTTACGCCCATCGGCAAAGTGAACTGGCGACATGCTGATTTACGCTTTGGATCGCTACCGGCCCTGATTGGGTCACTAGAGCAAAAACCCGACCATGTGCGTTTGGTACGCGCGCGCGAGGCCGATGATCTGGCTGCGCTTAAGCTTTTATCTCAGGATGTCGAGACTGCGGCTCGCGCCAGTGATGCCGCCTCGGTGCGGTTGCTTTGGGACGTCTGCCGTATTCCGGATTTTCGCGGCATCAGCCGCGCTGAGCACGCCGCTCTGTTGCAAGAAATTTTTGGGTTTTTGCACGAAAAGGGGCAGGTGCCTGATTCTTGGATGGCACGGCAAATGCAAAGGATAGATCGCAGCGATGGCGATATCGATACCCTGTCCATGCGATTGGCCTATATCCGCACGTGGACCTATGTTGCCCAACGTTCTGGTTGGCTGGGTGACGAAAGGGATTGGCGGGCCGCAACCCGCGCTGTAGAAGATACATTGTCAGATGCGCTCCATGCGCGTTTGACACAGCGATTCGTAGACCGGCGCACCTCTGTGCTTATACGGCGGTTGAAACAGAAGGAGGCCCTGTTGGCCGAGGTAAATGATAAAGGTGAGGTGACTGTCGAAGGAGAATTCGTCGGTCGCTTGGAAGGGTTCCGTTTTCGTCAGGATCAAGAAGCGAGTGGTCAGGAAGCAAAAACGCTGAAAGCTGTGGGATTGCAAGCCTTGGCACCGCATTTTCATCTGCGGGCGGACAGATTCTACAATTCTCCCGATACAGAGATCGATTTCACCGAACAGGGTGGCCTTATGTGGGGCACACAGGCAGTGGGTAAGTTGGTGGTCGGGGATGATCCTCTCAAGCCTAAGGCCCATGCTTTCGTCGATGAAGAAGCCGGCATTGATGTGGCGCAAAAAGTCGAACGCCGTCTACAGCATTTTATCGACCGCAAGATTGCAACGCTTTTTGAGCCGCTGCTCAACTTACAGAACGACGACAGCCTCACCGGTCTGGCGCGCGGATTTGCCTTTCAGATGAAAGAGGCGTTTGGCGTTGTTGCGCGCAGCAATGTGGCAGAGGATGTCAAAGCTCTGGATCAGGATGCCCGTAGTTTGTTGCGTAAGCACGGGGTTCGCTTTGGCCAATTTACAGTGTTTTTACCGCTTTTGTTAAAACCCGCACCGACCCGGCTGCGGCTGGTGCTTTGGTCTTTGGCGCAGGGACTTGACGAATTTCCCGAAGCGCCCCCTCCCGGTTTGGTGACGGTCCCTGTTGATGCCTCTGCCAGCGAGGGCAGCGACACAATGGCCGGCTATCGCAACTCTGGTGCACGGGCGATACGGGTGGATATGCTGGAGAGGTTGGCAGACCAGTTGCGCTCTGAGGACAGCCGCGGGGGGTTTGAGGCCAAAGCCGATATGTTGTCGATCACTGGAATGACGCTGGAGCAATTTGCGGATTTGATGCAGGGACTTGGCTATCGGTTTGTAAGGGGCGAGCGGGTCAAGGTGAAAGCCAAGCCAGTTGATCCCGCAGCTGTCGACCTCACAGCGTCTGTTGCTGCAGATGCTGAAACAACGCCAAATGGGTCAGAGGCGCCGGGGCAAGCGCCTGTGGAAGGCGCAACAGAAACAACAAACTCTGGAGCCACTGACGGGGGCACTTTGGCAGAGGATGGCGCGCGTTTAGAAGGGGATTCTGCCAAGGAATCTGCCAAGGAAAAGGAAACTCAGGGTTCTATCGAGACTGCGACGCAGACGGGCAACGAGGCTGAAACAGCACCTGAAACACCTCTGGCGGTTGCAGCTGTGGTTGCGATTGAAAACGCTGAGGCGAGTGCGGCCTCTGAAGTTGTACTCGCGAAGACCGACAACCGGACGATTGAAAATGCAGATACTGATCCTGCAGTGACCGAGACTGCGGCTGTGGCGGTGACTGAGGTTATGGCGGTGACTGAGGTTGTGGCTGAGAGTGTGGTTGAGACTGCTACTGAGACTGGGACAGAGACTGCGACCGAGAGTGCGGCCGAGACTGAGGCTGAGGCTGAGGCCGCGCCTGATATGGAGGTGTTTTTCACGTTCACTTGGGGACGCAATCGCGCGCAATCAAAGCCAAAGGGACAGGGCCGCAGGTTCAGTGATGGGCCGGCAAAAGAAGCCGCGTCAAATACGGGAGACACTGCAAAAAACGATGGTCGGGGCGGATCCAACAGCCGCAAAAGCAGACATAATAAGCCAGATGGAGAGCAGGCAGCTCAAGATAGGGCTGGTCTGAAAAAATCTGGCCAATCGCGGCAGACGACACCGGGTCAACAAAAATCGGGCCGGGACAAATTTAATCGAGATAACGACCGCAAACCGAGCAAGGGTAAATCCCGTAATAACGAGAGGCCAAAGCAATTTGCGGCCTCTCCAAAGAAAAGCCAACAGATCGATCCGGACAATCCATTTGCCGCCGCTTTAATGGGGCTGAAGGATAAAATCTAGCGTGACCGAACTGGTTGATAAGCTGCGTGTAGACAAATGGTTGTGGCATGCGCGGTTTTTCAAGACCCGCAATCTGGCATCTGGGACAGTGCGGGCAGGGCACTTGCGTGTCAACGGACAAAAAATTTCCAAACCTGCCACAAATGTCAAGCTGGGAGACGTTTTGACCTTCCCGCAGGGTCGCGACGTGCGCGTAGTGAAACTGCTCGCGGTCGGCAGCCGCCGCGGTCCGGCAAGCGAAGCGCAAACACTGTACCAAGACTTGACCCCTGTTCGGGAAAAACACCCACAAGTACCGCGGTTTGAGGGAAAAGGCCGACCGACCAAACAAGATCGTCGCAATCTTGATCTTTACAATAGTCGGACGCTTGAATGACCTGAACGGTTGCACTACGTACAGGACAAGCTGATTGGGAAGAGTCCATGACCTATGTCGTCACCGAAAATTGTATCGAGTGTAAATTTACCGACTGTGTCGAGGTTTGTCCGGTCGACTGTTTTTACGAAGGTGAAAACACATTGGTGATACATCCCGATGAATGTATCGATTGTGGGGTGTGCGAGCCTGAATGCCCGGCTGATGCGATCAGCCCGGACACAGAACCGGGCATGGAGACATGGGTTGAGTTCAATCGCAAATACTCGGAACTTTGGCCGGTGATTGTCTCGCAGAAAGAGCCGATGCCAAATGCGGATGAGCGCGACGGCGAGGCCGACAAGATGACTAAATATTTTTCTGAAAAACCAGGCGAGGGTGGATAATTTTTTGGGCGATTCGCGGGGCTTGCGTCAGTTTGCCCGCAATCTATCCGAATCGGGGATTAGGATCGCTCTATTTATAAGGTAAATCAGGGCAAATATTACCGGCACTGGGCATGTGGACAATTTTATGATATAATGAAACTCAAATGATGCATGGTTCTGTAGTCAGCGCACTTGCTGCACAGGGGACAGTCATTAACAGTATCAGACCAGCGCCGAATATTTGACGATATTTGGGAAGCTGGATTTTGCTTTTTGATGACTCGCTTTAAGGAAGGTTCGAATGAGTAAGTCAAAAAAACCCGATTTTCGCCCGAACGAATATGTGGTTTATCCGGCACATGGTGTCGGTCAGATTATATCGATTGAAGAACAGCAGATTGCGGGAATTTCTCTGGAATTATTTGTGATTTCATTCGAAAAAGACAAGATGACCTTGCGGGTGCCAACCGATAAAGCCGTGCAGATCGGTATGCGGTCGCTCAGTTCGCCAGATGTAATCTTAAAGGCGATGACCACATTAAAAGGCAAGGCCAAGGTCAAGCGGGCGATGTGGTCACGGCGCGCACAAGAATATGAGCAAAAAATCAACTCTGGTGACCTGATTGCCATCGCAGAGGTCGTGCGTGACCTGCATCGCAACGACGACCAGCGCGAACAGAGTTATTCAGAGCGTCAGCTCTATGAGGCCGCGCTTGAGCGATTGACCCGCGAGGTCGCGGCTGTGGACAATGGCGATGAGGCGGCTGCGACCAAGCGCGTCGACGACGTGTTGATTTCACGCGCTGCCTGAGCCGATTTCCCCAACAAAACACATATACATCCCTCAGCGAGGGGTGGGTACTTGTTTTCAATTGGCATGCATTTCAGAGGACACGCCCAGGACGGGTACCGCTGGGTAAGCGCCAGTTTTACACTGAAAGGCAGAGCAGAATAGTGATTTCTGCCACCTGTTGGCTTGCCCCCAATATATCGCCAGTTTGACCCTGTAATTTGTATTTGGCGATCAGTACGCAGCATGTAATCGCTAGAGCGGTAGCGAAAAAAACTAGTAGGGGAAAGCTTTGCAGGGCGATGATCGCCAGCAGCGCTCCCAAGATTGCGGCCAATCCGACATGTCTGGCCTGTGGCGTGCCGACACTCTGTGATAGCCCGGTTGTGCGCGCCTGGGGCAAACGCAGCATCAGCACGGTTGGCGCCACCCGTGACAGCGCTGCGGCGACTAAAATTGGCGCCAACACAGCGCCTGACTCAAAGAGTTCAGACAAGGCCAGCCAGCGCAAGCCAAGGCCAAAAATCAAGGCTAAAACCCCGTAGGCGCCGATCCGGCTGTCTTTCATAATCTCAAGGCGCCGTGCCGTGTCATGGCCACCCCAGAGCCCATCGGCGCTGTCAGCCAGCCCGTCTTCATGCATGGCGCCGGTACTCACCGTCAGACATGCCAGTGCCAATAGTGCCGCAACCCCGGTCGAGAGTCCGAGCCCAAGGCAAAGCTGTGCAAGCCCTGCCGCCGGCAGGGCAATCAACACGCCGGCCACAGGATAGGCCCAGACGGCCTGCGCGCTGCGCCCGTAGGCGGCCTCGGATATGCGTAGCGGCCAGCGGCTCAGCAGCGACAGCGCAACCGCAATATCGCCCACGTGTAGCCAGCGCATGTCGCTTTCCCTCATGTCTTGGGTCCTTTTATTGCTTGCCCAGACGGCAAGGGTGTTTAAACACTCACAGAGTAGAACTTCAACGGAAGATACAATGCCCGCTTTCACGTCGCTTGCCACGTTTCAAACCGTCTTGGACGGGTTGCCTACGATAGATATTGTTGCTGAACAGGGCGCCTTGGCGCGCAACAGCCAATTGACCAAACCGCCGGGCGCTTTGGGGCGTCTTGAAACTCTTGCGATCTGGTATGCGGGCTGGCGCGGGGTGGCGCGTCCTCGACTGACACGGCCGCAGGTGCTTATTTTTGCTGGCAATCACGGCATCACTGCACAGGGGGTTTCGGCGTTTCCTGCTGAGGTAACTGAGCAGATGGTATTGAATTTTCAGGCGGGCGGTGCGGCGATCAATCAGCTGTCTGCGGCGTTTGGGGCCCGGCTTGACGTGCATCCTTTGTCTTTGGACCGGCCGACGAGAGATTTCACTACAGGCCCGGCGATGAGCGAGGCAGATTGCATCGCCGCATTGCAATCGGGGTGGGATGCGGTGGACGCCGAGGCAGATCTGCTGGTCACCGGCGAGATGGGCATCGGCAATACCACCAGTGCTGCGGCCTTGGCGCTAGCACTCTTTGGTGGCGAGGCGACTGATTGGGTCGGGCGAGGGACGGGCGTTGATGCGATGGGTGTGGCTCACAAATGCCGGGTTGTCGAGGCTGGTCTGGAAATGAACCCTGTGGCGCGCGGCAATGGCCTGCAGGCGCTGCGGTGTCTTGGGGGGCGTGAATTGGCGGCGATGGCAGGGGCGATTGCGCGGGCGCGACAGGCCCGTATTCCCGTGGTGCTGGACGGCTTTATCTGTTGTGCGGCGGCGGCCTGCCTGCAGCACGCCCGTGGCGATATTTTGGATCATACCGTGGCGGGACATCTGAGCGCCGAAGGCAGCCATGGCAAGTTGCTTGCGCGGATGGAGAAAGCGCCGCTGCTGTCGCTGGGAATGCGGCTGGGCGAGGGGTCAGGCGGCGCGGTGGCGATTGCTGTGGTGCAAGCGGCGGTGGCCTGCCTGTCGGGGATGGCGACCTTTGCCGAGGCCGGTGTATCTGACGGGTAAAATCTGCAGTAAATTGGGTTTTGCATTGCGCCGCGCGCAGGTCCGTGCCGTCTGCGCTGCAATATCCTTGTCTTTTCGACCTTATACGTTCTTTAAAACCGTGGTGTCTGGTCTGGAGGGGACGACTTCAGTTTTTGGGACTTTATCAGCTGGGGGTGGCGTGGATTTAGAGCTTTCCAAACTGCTCATTAACGCGGTCTCAAGCTGTTTTTCCAAGGCCTGCGCCCGCGCGATATAGGGCGCGTTGGCGCGTGCAGGCACCTTGGGGTCCCAAAGCTGTGCCAGATCTTTCATCGCCTCGCGGTCATGTTGGTAAAAGGTCTTTGCCGCTGTGTCGGCTTCATAATCTGACAGGCCAAGGTTTTCTAAGACATAGCGTCCGGCACGCAGGCTGCTGTCGAAGGTCTCGCGTACGATATCATCAGCGCCAGCATTATACAGCTCAAAGACCTGAGCGCGATCATAGGCACGGGCGATGATATGCAGGCCGGGGCGCGCTCTGTGCGCCAGTTTGACCAACTTGAGACAGGCTGCGGCATCATCCAGCGCAACCACCAGAACTTGCGCCTCGAGCAACCCTGCGGCGCGCAGGGTGACCGGTCGGGTGGGATCACCCAGAAAGCTCTTGATACCGAAGCTGCGCATCAGATCAATTTTTCGAATGTCATGATCCAACACCACTGTCTCAAAACCCGAGGATTGCACCAAGCGGTTGACGATTTGGCCAAACCGGCCAATTCCAGCAATAATTACCGGACCCTGCTCGTTGATTTCATCTTCGATGCCGATGTCAATTTTGTCTTTCAGACGACGCGATAGGGCCCCAAAAGCCAGAAAAAGCAGCGGTGTCATCAGCATTGTTAGCGTAATGATCAGGACCAGCCTGTCTGACAGCGTCACTGATAGAATATTATGTTGCACGGCAAACGCGGTCAGCACAAACCCGAATTCTCCTGCCTGAGCCAACCCAAGCGTAAACAGCCACCGATCACGCCCTTGAATGCCAAACAGATGGCACAACAGATATAAGACACAGCCCTTTGCAATAATTATCAAAACTGCCAGTGTCAGAAGACCGATAGGATCATGTTGTAAAACAGACAGGTTCATCCCGGCGCCAACAGTGATGAAAAACAGCCCGAGCAAAAGGCCCTTGAACGGCTCAATATCACTCTCCAGCTCGTGGCAAAATTCGCTATTGGCCAGCACCACGCCGGCCAGAAAAGTGCCCAGCGCGGGTGACAGCCCAACGATGGTCATCAGGACGCTGATACCAATCACAATCAGCAGGGCAAGAGCGGTATACATCTCGCGCAATCCCGTGGCATGGATAAAGCGAAAAATCGGCCGGATAAAATAGACACCCGCGAGGATAATCGCCGCCACGATGCTCAGCGTTGCCAGTGTTACGCCCCATCCGGGTAACCCGTCCAGCACCGTCAGGCCCAACCCGTTTTCAACGCTTTGGCCATGCGGTGTGATTGCCGTCGGCTCTTGCAGTATATCGGGGGATTCGCCGTGTAGAAAAAGCTGCTGCTGGACAGTCAAAAGCGGCAGCAGCGCCAGAATTGGGATGACGGCAATATCTTGGGTTAATAAGACGGCAAAGATAGAGCGCCCACCACGGCTTTTGATCAAGCCGCGTTCGGACAGCGTTTGTAGCACAATTGCGGTCGAGGATAGTGCAAGGATCAGCCCGATGACCAATCCGGTGGCTGCGGGATATCCCAAGGCGATGGCACCCAGCATGACCCCGACGGTGGTCAGCACCAATTGCAGCCCGCCCAGTCCAAGTAACCGGTGGCGCATATCCCAAAGGGCCCGCGGGTTAAGACTGAGACCGATCAGGAACAGCATCATAACAATACCGAATTCGGCCACATGCTGGACGTCTTTAGTCTCGCTTCCGACCAATCCGAGAATTGGGCCTATGGCAATGCCGGCTGCAAGATAGCCGAGCACTGAGCCAAGCCCCAACCGGGCGGCCAACGGTACGGCAATCACCGCCGCTCCCAGATAGATCAGGATTTGAAATAAAATTTCTGCCATCAGTCGGCTGCCATAGGTAAAGGAGCGTCATCTTTGGTCTGGTTCATCACGATCTGGCTGTGGACCCGCGCCACGGTGGGATGGGTCAAAAGCGTTTCCTGTATCAATCGGTTCAAGTCGTCCAAAGTGGCGCAATAGACCCTAAGCAGATAATCGGCTTCTCCGGTCAGGGTCCAGGCGCTGACAATTTCCGGCTGGCGGGCAATCAAATGGGCGAGGGCTTTGCTGTGCTCGGCTGAGTGCCGATTGAGATGAACCTGTACAAAGGCCTGAATGGACAGGCCAAGCCGGGCTGGATCAAGCCGGGCTGTATAGCCGGTAATATAGCCCGCAGTGTCAAGCTTATGCCGCCGTCGACCGGCTTGGCTGGCCGACAGACCAAGGATCTCGCCAAGTTGATCTGATGTCAGTTGGGCGTCGTTTTGAACTGCAGCCAGCAGGCGCATGTCGATGTCGTCGAGAGAATACATGAATAATTACTTTTTTGAAAATATCATCCAATCATCGCGCATAATTTTTGGATTTTACAGTGAAATATGCGCAAAAACCGCATTAAATCCGAGGTATTCTTGCATTATAAAACTAAAAGGAGGCCCGCCATGGGACCGTTTCCGCATAATGCACCCCGATCGAAAATTACAAAAGACAATCCTGCCGGTACCGATGGGTTTGCTTTCGTTGAATTTATGGACCCCAATCCGGACCATCTGCGGTCGGTTTTTACTAATATGGGATATGAGAAAACAGCAGTCCATAAAACAAAAGCGATTGAGCTTTGGCAGCAGGGCGATATCACTTATGTGTTGAATTCTGAGCCGGACGGGTTTGCCGCCCGGTTTGGTGCCGTTCACGGACCTTGCGCGCCCTCCATGGGGTGGCGAGTGGTTGATGCGCAGCAGGCTTTTGCGCATGCGGTTGCGCAGGGTGCCGAACCCTATATTGCCTCAGACCGTAGCTTTAATATGCCGGCAATAAAGGGGATTGGCGGCTCGCTTTTATATTTTGTCACGTTTGACGGAGAAAATGATCCGCTTGCAAAAGAGTTTGATCGTTTGCGCCCTGATATGCCGCAGGGGGTTGGGTTTCATTACCTCGACCATTTGACGCATAATGTATTTAAGGGGAATATGGACCGTTGGTCGCAGTTTTATGCTGACTTGTTCAATTTCCGCGAAATCGGATTTTTTAAGATTGATGGTAAATTTACTGGTCTTATCAGTCGGGCGCTGACTTCTCCCTGCGGTCGCATTCGAATTCCTATCAACGAGGATCGTGGCGAGACGGGTCAGATTGTCGATTATCTTAAACGCTATAACGGCGAGGGTATTCAGCATATTGCTGTGGGCACAAACGATATTTACGGGGCGACTGATCAGATTGCGGCCAACGGGGTGCAATTCATGCCCCGCCCAAATAAAACCTATTATGATCTCAGCCACGCGCGGGTCACGCGCCATAACGAGCCATTAGATAGGATGCGGGCGCATGGTATATTGATTGATGGCGAAGGTGTGGTGAACGGTGGCACAACCAAAATACTGTTGCAGGTGTTTTCCCGAACCATGGTGGGGCCAATCTTTTTCGAATTCATTCAACGCAAGGGGGATGAGGGCTTTGGTGAAGGTAATTTTCAGGCGCTGTTTGAATCGATCGAGCGCGCGGATGTCGCATAGAAACGCGCTGCGCACGCCAGTCATTGTCAGGTCGGTCAGCTTGACCGGCTTTCACATGGAGGCGCAGATTTTGCTTGTCAAACTCTATTGAGCTAGCTTTTGGGCATTCTCAGGACGATATTGCGACCACTTTTTGTATAGCGAAGCTGCTCTTTACCAATCGCTGCCACTTTGCCACCATCGATCCGGTCCCCGACCTCGACCTTTTTGTAGCGTCCGTTGGACAGACGTATCAGCGCCCGTCGGCTGGAGGATGTTCCGTAGACACCGATCAGATTGACTTTTCGCAGGTTGAGTGCCTTCACCAGCGTGGCTTTCTGGGCCACGCTTGCATTTGATGCCAAGCTCGCTGGTTTGGGTTTAGGTTTCTGCTTGCTCGCGACTTGAGAATTGCTTTGCTCCAGCGCTTTAGGTCTTAATTTAGGGGCCAGAGAATTGGTCACAGCCGCAATAGCGGAATTGACTTCCGGGCTGTCCCTTGTTGGTTTGACCGAGGCGGGCCGCAGTTTTGGCCGTAACATGGCCATTTCTGCCCGCGTGCGCCCGTTAAGTTTCAAACGTTCCCGGGCCTCGCCCATCCCCACCGGCCGGAGCCGCGGCCGCAGTTTTGCCAGCGGTGAAGTGACTTCAGTAATCTCCGGGACAGATTGCACGCGGTTTGGCGCGGCTTTCACCGGTTGGCCAAGAAACACAAGATGGCCTTCTTGCGACAGGCTGCCGTTTGCTGTGGCAATCACCAGACCCTGCGCATTGAGTTGAAATGTTTGACCAAAGCGCGGTGGATCGGGCTGTTGTTCGGGGCTGATGTCGATGCGATCTCCTTGAGGAGAGGGCAAGGCAATGGCATCATAGGACAGAATTTCGCGGTCGATGGAGGCTGCGTAAAGATCATCTGAGTTAGGCGCAGACCCCGGATTAGGAGACGTCGGCGCCTTTAACCAGATACCCGTGGCCGCATAGCGCACTTTGGCTTGTTGTTCGGTGATAGGTGTCGGACCTTGAGCAAAAGGCAGGTCGTCTTCCAATTCGATCAGATCATCTTCGGCTTCGGTATTTTCCGCGGCAAATGTCTGGGTTTCATCGGACTGCGTTGGCTCTACAGGGGCCGCGGCGTTCAAACTATCGTTTTGGGCCGGCGCATTTGCAGCGCTCAGCGGACTGCTCTGTGTGGCGGCTGGATCTGCCGTGTTGGCAGTTTTGAGAAAATCATTACCGCCAAGCGCAAACATCCAAGCGGCGATACCCGACAGCATCAATATCGCCCCCATGGTCAGTATCAGGCTGGGAAGACGCGAAGGGGGTGTTTCATCTGCGGCAAAATTAGTCACCAGCAGGGCCGGTGATAATTCTAGATCGTCTGCAAGAGGCGTTGCACGTAAAACTGGCGGGCTTGCGGCGACTGCCAATTGTGCCGTTGTCAGGTTGTTCTTGGTGGGGCCTGCTGTACTGCTTGTATTGTCAGCCTCGGTGTCAATCTTAACGTCCGGCTTAACGTCAGGGTGGGTGTTTGCGGCTATATTGGCGGCTGTTAAATTGCTAAGGCCGGCGCTTGGCGCAGGGGCTAAAGCAGGCCGTGTATCCGCAGGCGCGTCAGGTTTTGGTTCGTCTGGTGTCTTGGCCCGGCCCGGCTTAGGCGTTTTTGCCTGCGCGCTGGATGGCTTAGGGGAGGCGGGGTCCAGCACGTGCCCGGCGACCTCAATGACGGTTTGATCGGGTTCAAACTTTGCCCCGGCAGGCAGCAGGCTGTTTGCCCCTTCGCAGGGCCCAAAATCAATTTCACGCTGTAGCGTATTTTGCGCTGGAGTGGCGACAAAGCGGATTGGATTGAATTTGTGCTGGCAGGCAAATTGCTCGGCTTCTTCCAGAGTTTCCCGCGCCACTGCCGCAATGTAAAGCTGCCCGGCGTGAACCTCCCAATCATATAGAAGGTCGCTTACCGCATAGGGCGTGGCACCGGTCAGGGCGGCTTCAACCTGCAGATAACTTGCATCTTGTGCTTCGGTATACACCACGACGATATAGCGAATTTGCTCATTCGGGATGACAATTTTGGAATACATCGGCCCGTCTGCAATGCGGTGTGCTTTTGCATTGAGTTTTTCCAGATGGTCGGACAGGTTTTCTGCTGCCAGATCAACATAGCCGACATTAGCCCAGCCAATCTTCTGCCTATACAGCAGGCTGATACCTTCAAATGACAATGACAGAGCAAAATCCGGTCTCATTATTCGGGTCTACCAATCCGTCGATACAATTCGGGCGTCAATCACCCCTAAACCGTCTACATCAGGTTTTGCCTACGTAAAAGTAAAACTCGCTCGATTTAGGCAAAGATCTGAAAACAATCGATCATTCTTCGACTCTTAATATTATAACACAAGTTTTAATAAACGGGCAGTATATTTTACAGATTTTCCAACTGGTGGGTTTATGGAAGCGTGCCGCATCCGGTCAAACACTGGATTACGGGCGTCGTATCCGTCAAGCTTACTCTATCCCGCAATCTAACGGATCATCTTACCTAATCCCGTGTTCGGCATCTTTTTAAGGCTTTTCGTCACCCGTGACCGCAGGGCGCTTTGATACTTGCGGTCACGGGCTTGGTTTGGGACTATCCGGTGGATTTGGTCAGGGCTTGGTCAAGGTCGGCAATCAGATCGTTAACATCCTCGGTTCCGATGGACAGCCGCAATACATTTGGCCCGGCCTGCGCGGCGGTTTGTTGTTCAGGGGTAAGCTGCCGGTGCGTGGTCGAGGCGGAGTGAATGACCAGTGACCGGGTATCACCCAGATTGGCAACATGGCTGAACAAGTTCAACTCGCTGACCAGCTTCATGCAGGCGTCATAGCCGGCTTTCAGCGATACAGTCAGCAGCGCGCCAGCACCTTTCGGGCAAATTTTGGCAACGCGGTGAAAGTAAGGGGATGAGGAAAGCCCGGCATAGGTTACCGCTTCGACACGCGGGTCCTGCTCCAGCCATTTTGCTATGGCTTCAGCGTTTTCCACATGGCGTTGCATGCGCAGCGACAAAGTCTCGATGCCGAGTAACGTGTAATGGGCGGCCTGCGGGTTCAGGGTCATGCCAAGATCGCGTAATCCGATTGCAATCCCGTGCAGGGTGAAGGCCAATGCGCCGAACGTTTCATGGAATTTCAACCCATGATATGCAGGCTCGGGTTGGCTTAGTGACGGAAACTTGTCGCTGGCCGACCAGTCAAAGTTCCCAGAATCGACAACAACGCCTCCCGTGACCGTGCCGTTGCCAGTCAGATATTTGGTCATCGAATTGACCACCAGTGTCGCCCCGTGCTCAATCGGTTTGCATAAATACGCAGTGGCACTGGTGTTGTCGACAATCAGCGGCAGGCCTGCGGCGTCGGCAATTTTAGCAACTGCGTCGAGGTCGGTGATATACCCCCCTGGATTGGCAATGGATTCGCAAAATACGGCGCGGGTGTCTGCGTCAATCGCGGCTTCGACGGCGGCGAGATCGTCGAAATCGACAAAAGTCGCGGACCAGCCAAACCGTTTGATCGTCTGACTAAACTGGGTGATTGAGCCGCCATAAAGCCGGGTTGAGACAACGACGTTGCACCCGGGTTGCATCAAGGGAAACAACGCCATGATCTGGGCGGCATGACCCGACGAGCAGCAGACTGCGCCGACGCCGCCTTCGAGCGTGGCAACGCGTTCTTGCAGCGCTGCAACCGTTGGATTGGTCAGGCGGGAATAAATATAACCGACTTCCTGAAGATTAAACAAAGCGGCCGCGTGGTCGGCATCGCGAAAGACGTAGGCTGTTGTCTGATAAATCGGCACTTGCCGCGCACCGGTTGCGGGATCCGGGCGGGCGCCCGCGTGGATTTGCAGCGTATCAAAACCATAACTTGGACTGTCCGACATCGTCTTCTCCTGTGTTTTTATCGGGTCATTGGCTACAGGATTATTTCACCTTGAGCAACCAAACGTTAACTTTTGAGATGGTTTTATCCGTGGTATCATGACTTTACAGGACAGAATTTGTTGGGGTTACAGCTGGTTTGGACACCTGTCTCAGCCTTTTGAGTGATTTGAGAACTTTATTCTATCTAAGGCACGATTTGCAGAACGTGAGGGAGGAGCCACTTTGGTGGTCTTTTCAAGGGTTTTCAATATACCCAGACGGCTTTTCAATTTGATATCATTGAGCTAACCCGGATTTCGCATACGAATCATGAGCGGGTTAGCGCAGCCATAACCCGGTCTGTTTGATTGTTTTACGGATCATTTGTTCTGTTTCTGGCAATGCCGCCTGATCAAACATCTGTCGCAGACGCTGACCTTGGCGTTCATAGATCAACCGTCGGTACGGGGGGTGGATCTTAAAGACCGTTTTGACATGATCGGGCGTGGTTAAGTCTTCCAGCAGGGTGACAACGGCCTGGCTCTCACGGGCATACAGCAGCGGGATTAGGCGATAGTGGCACGAGTGACGCCCATCGAGAAACCCCGAGGGCAGGCTGTCACGCCCACCCCCCAATGCATGGATCACCAGTGGTAATGCCACTGGATCCAGCCATGGATCCAGCGTTTGCCCGGCCAATGCGGATGGAGGGCTGTTGCGGATACTGACGGCAAACGCGCGATAGAGCTGGCCAAAAACTTTTGGACAGCGATAGTAAAAGAAGCCCGCGTTGAAATAAAGGTAACGACGCCAATCCGTGGCGTCGTAGCTGCAGTCCAGTGACTTGGCAAAGTCGAGACCGAAACGATCGTAAAGCGCGCGCCAGATTGTGGCGTGATTTGGAGTTTCTTTGGTCGTTTTAGGCCATGTGCCTTCACGGCGCAATGAGGCGCCGGGGCGCGCGAAGTCAAACGGGACCTCGTTTAGGTCGCCGGTGATCAGGGTGTCACTGTCAAAAAACACAAAGGGTTCACCCACAGGTAAAACATCCAGAGCCTCTATTTTGTTGCCAAACGGGTAGGCTTGACCAAAATCGCGGCATTTGAATTCAACAAATTCCACCCCTTGTTGGCCAAGCAAGTCGTGCAGTGGTCCCTCTGGCAAAGAGGGGTCTTGTGGCCATAAAGGGTTGTGCGCTGGTGTCGCTACAAAAAACCTGCCAGTAAAGTCAGGATTTGTGTGGCGTAGCGAAAGCGCAAATAAAGTTGCCTCAAAGCTTAATCGGCCGCGGTGAGCGACGATTACAATATTAAACACTTTGGCCGGCCTAATGGGCTGTTCCATAAAGAGTTCAAAGCTCCATGGGTATACTGCCGGGCTAAAAACGGCCAGACGCAGGGCGGGTATTTAAATGAGAACGACCCTAACATCGTCATCCTGACCCGGCAAGACGGTGCGCGACGGGACGTTTTTAGCGCAAATTAATTCTACAATAGATTTTGTTAACACGGGATCGAGGTCAGGGGTTAACTGCTCGTTTTGTTACGAAAGGATTGTATATACAAACGGCAAAAAATGTTTAACAGTGACATGTCACTGGTTTCTCAATTCCCTGCGCGGGAACTGATTTGACCTTGGGGTGACTAGGAACTACATCAAATTTATAGAACAATTTCTGGGAGAAACTTATGGATCGTCGTTCTTTTTTAAAAACATCGGCACTGGGTGGGACAGCTGCTGCTGCGTCCACGTTGGCAGCGCCGGCCTATGCCGCAGGCAAGCGGGTGCTGACCATGGTACAATCGTGGCCACGCGGCTTTGCCGTGCTGGATGACGCCTCGACATATTACTCTACAATGATTGCCGAGATGTCTGATGGGGCTCTGACTGTCGACAAAAAAGCGCCGGGCGAGCTGGTGGGCGCGCTCGAAGTTTTTGACGCCGTGTCTTCGGGTCAAGCGGATATGTACCATTCGGCGGATTACTATTTTATCGGCCAGCACCCGGGCTATGCTTATTTTACCTCTGTACCGTTTGGCGGCACAGCGCAGGAATTCACCAATTGGTACCACCACGGCGGCGGTCAAGGTCTGCATGACGAACTGGGTGAGATTTTCAATCTCAAGGGGCTCATTGCGGGGAACACTGGCTCGCAATCAGGCGGTTGGTTCCGCAAGGAAATCAAGTCGGCCGACGATTTCAACGGCCTGAAATTCCGGATGCCCGGTCTGGGTGGTAAAGTGCTCGGCAAATTGGGTGCTTCTGTTCAAAACATTCCGGGCGGTGAACTGTATCAGGCCCTGTCTTCGGGCGCTCTGGACGGACTCGAGTGGGTTGGTCCTTTCGCCGACGAACGCGCCGGCTTTCAGGAAGTCGCGAAAATCTACTATACTGCGGGTTTCCACGAGCCGGGTTCGGCCCTTTCCGGATCTATGAACCTTGATGTGTGGAACGAGCTGTCCCCACAGCATCAGGCGATCGTTACGAATGCAGCGATGGCCACCACGCATTACCAGCTGTCGGAAACACTGTCCAACAATGGTGCCGCGCTGACCCGTCTGCAGTCACAGGGCGTCAAAACGTTGCAATTCTCGGATGATGTCTGGGATGCATTCGGACGCGCTTCGGCAGAGGTCATGGACGAGAACATGGGCGATGAGATATTTGCGAAAATCCGCGCCAGCTTTGAGGCCTCGATGGCCACTTCATCGTCTTGGATCAACAAATCCGACGGTTACTACGTCGAGCAGCGCAATCGCGTTTTGGGCGGGT
>ERZ802819.847-NODE-847-length-19798-cov-18.1963_pt1 | contig 19798 bp, 18 predicted proteins | sample MGYA00345647_ERZ802819 | MGnify/ENA primary metagenome ERZ802819 (study PRJEB30503, sample SAMEA104212355) | marine metagenome | biome: Westerlies Biome; feature: [SRF] surface water layer (ENVO:00010504) within the epipelagic zone...; material: water...
GGATGGATATTGGGCGGAACAGTTGGGCTTGGTACATTATTGTTTGCATTTGGTATAGGTCCCGCGGTTGCATTGGGGTTACATTTGGTTACAAAATTAAATAGATAATAGATTCAGCGAGTTACTTTAATAAACGATATTGTCTTGAAATTATGTTTTACTGAATTAATTATCTTGTTACGCTAGGTTTTATTGAAAAGCCTCTTAACAAAATTGCGATAGGTTTTAAAAATGTTAATTATTAGAGTTTTATTTTTTATAATGTTTTCAATTAGTATTGCTATTGGAGCTGGCGGCTCAGGCGGCTCAGGTGGCTCAGGTGGCTCAGGTGGCTCCGGCGGCTCAGGAGGAAGCGGTGATTCTGGAGATGGAGGTGGAAATTGGTCTTCACAGTATGATGCTGAATTAAATCCAATCATAAAGTTGATAAATGATAAAAATTTTGAGGATGCTCTTCTTGAATTAGAAGTATTTGTATATGCCAATCCTCAGAGTGCAGATGGTTGGAATTATATTGGGTTTGTATCAAGACAACTAGAAAAATACGAGGATGCCGAGAGATATTATGAACTAGGTCTAGAAATTAATCCTAAACATAAAGGCATATTAGAATATCAGGGTGAGCTTTTTCTCAAAACTAACAGAATTGATTTGGCTAGGGAAAATCTATCAAAATTGAATGATATGTGCAGCTTTAATTGTACTTATAGAGACCAGCTTGCAAAAAAAATTAGCGCTCAGTAAATTTTTTCTCATTAAAATTAAATAAGCTTATAATTAGTGGTCCAATAAGTGAGATATAGATTCCTAATATAAGTGAGGAAGTTAACGTTTCAAAATTATAGTCAAGAAGGACTGTTTCAAAAAATTGCTCAAGGTGTTTGTTTAAGAATACTAGTCCAAATATAACCAAAATTGATGCAATTATTTTCATAGACAAATTTCTAGGTCTCTGAAAATCAATATAGGTTTTATCTAATGTACTTCCTAACCAAAACGCGATTATGATCCCACCAAGTCCTGCAGCTGTAGTTCTACTTTCTTCTATTGGCCATGTAAAATAAACCAACAACAATATAATCAAATAAATTAAAAAGTGAGTTGAGTAACTCGTATTTCTGAGCCAGTCAAATTTAGAACTAAGCAAATAATTTAAAAACAATAATGAAATTAGTCCAAAAAAGATCCCACCTATTACATCGGGTATGTCGTGAACACCTAAGTAAATTCTACTTAAACAAATATTTATTATAAGAAATGTAAAAAAAATTTTTAAATATAGATTTTTAGTTTGTTGGAATAAATAACCCCAAATAATTACCGCTAATTGAGCATGTCCACTAGGAAAACCATAGGATAATTCATCATGAGTAGCCCAGGGATCAATATTCAGATCTACGTTAGGTCTAGAGTCTTGGAATAGATCTTTTAGATAGGTATTGGTAAGAGCACCAATAAAAACGAATAGTGTAAATATACCAAAAATTTTTCTATCAAAAAACCAGTAACAAAAAGGAATAAAGAGAAATAAAAAATCTCTGTATCCTAACCAAGTAATATATTGGAAAAAAAGTGTTAAACCTGGACTTCTTATAGAGTTTACCCAATCCATAAATATTTACTCTATTTTATATCCATACTCAAGTGATGCGTCAGTAATTGCATGGTAAAATGAATCTGCGAAGCTTCTATGAGACATTATATTAAAAATATTTTTATCTTGATCAAGCAAGTCTATTGTAATTGTAATCCCATTGAATACAGTATTCGCACACATATTTGTTTTGAAATTATTTAAATTTAATGGACATCCTTTTTTTATAACATCAAAAGCATTTTTACCTTCTATTTGAATTGTCATTCTAGAATGAGATAGATCAGTAATAGCAAAATTATTTGCTGAGCAATTTTTATTAATATCATCTATTATATTTTTATTTTTAGAAATAACTATCCAAGTTTTAGGCCCTGACCACAGTATTCTAGTATTAAAATTTGCTGATACACACCCAGATATTTGAGAAAGAATTTGATTATCAATTTTGATTAAAGAAATATCTAATTTACTATTTTTGTATTGTGTAATCTGAAAAATTTTAATATCTGAAATCTCTCTAATTTTAAGCAAAGAGCTCTCTGATTTATTGGAATAGTTTCCATTAAATTCGTTAATACCGATGCTCATTTGTGAAGTGAGTTTCGTCATGACCTAACTCTCTTTCCTTCAGGATCAACATAATGCTGTGACACGACTTCAACTGCAACTGAAATATTCTTTAAAGGTGAAACAGCGTATAGTTTTTCGCCAATTTTATTATGACCATTTTTGACAATAGCCAAAGAGAAAGGATTATTATATTCCACGCTCCAGCATGAGGCCGATACGTGTCCCAATTTTGGGTTAGGTAAACTTGCATTTTTATCTAAGACAAGATGAGAGCCCTCAGGAATATTTGTTTTTTTATCAATAGGAACTAATCCAACTATTTTTTCTCTATTATTATCTGTAAATGCTTTTCTATTTAAAGATCTTTTACCGACGAAATCTTTTTTTTCACTCAGCAAGCTTTCAAGCGATAAATCTCTAGCAATAGTTCTGCCGTCAATCTCAGAACCTGCTATGTGACCCATTTCAATTCTCAAGGTGGATAAAGCCTCCGTTCCATATGGTTGAATTTTAAATTCTTCTCCTAAGTTTAAAATTTCCTCCCACATTTGAAGGCCAAAATCTGACTCCACATTTATTTCATAAGCCAGTTCTCCAGAAAATGATATTCTAAATACTCTGGCAGTTGTTTCCTTAAACTTAAATTCTTTATAGCCCATAAAAGGAAAGCTCTCATTCGACACCTCCTCAGAAGGAAATATTTTACTTAAGAGTAATCTTGATTTTGGACCAGCTATTGCAGCAGCAGCCCACTGCTCAGTAACAGAAACTACCACTACATCTAATTCAGGCCAGACTACTTGAAGATAATATTCTAAATGTGAGAGTACATTAGCTGCTTGAGCTGTCGTTGTCGTCATATGATAATGGTTTTCTGATATTCTGGTCGTTGTTCCATCATCAAAAACTATTCCATCTTCTCGTAACATTACACCATAACGAGCTTTTCCTATTGGAAGTTTCAAAAAGGCATTAGTGTAGATGCGATTTAAAAATTCAGCTGAGTCTTGTCCTTTGATCTCGATTTTACCTAGTGAAGTGACATCACATATTCCTACATTATTCCGAACATTTAAAGCTTCTCTTTTCGATGCTTCAAACAAATCTTCATTATTTTGTTTATAGTATCGCGGTCTAAGCCATAGTCCGGCATCAACAAATACCGCTTTGTTTTTTTCATGCCAAGTGTGCATGGGTGATTTTCTAGTTGCTTTGTAATTTTTGCCAACCTCTCGACCAATTATTGTTCCTATTGTTACAGATGTATAGGGTGGTCGGAAAGTTGTATGACCCACTTCAGGTACTATTTTTTTTTCTATATCAGACACTAATTGAAGACCGTTTAAGTTGCTTGTTTTACCTTGATCAGTTGCCATACCTAAAGTTGTGTACCTTTTTACATGCTCTATTGATCGAAATCCCTCCTGAACTGCAAGCTGAATATCAGAAACCGCTACATCATTTTGAAAATCAACAAATCTTTTGTAGTTTTTATTTCTAGGAAGCGGCATGCACCAGAATTTATCATGATCGCCTAATTGTTTTTCATCAGATAAGGGAATTGTAGTTTGTATATTTCCTTTAGTTATTTTTTTTGACAACTTGTAGCCAACTTCAAATCCTTCTTTCAAACTTTCTTTTAAAGTCATACTACCATTAGCTGATCCAATCACAGTCTCATCTTGTCGAGATATACTTGGTAAGAAAGAATCAGTATTGGTATCATAATTAAGTTTATTTCCTGATTGAGAGGCTAGGTGAACAGTTGGCGTCCAATTACCTGATACAAAAACACTATCACATTTTACCTCTTCTAATTTTGTATAAGCATTTTTTTCCTTATTCAATTTACCAATCGTTACGGATTTCACTTTTTTATAGCCCGAAGTATTTGCAATGGCGTGTGCAAACTTAATCTTTATACCTAATTTTTTTGTTTCATTCACAATACCTGAATCTGAATTATTCCTTGTATCAATAATAAGGACATCGATTCCGTTATTCTTATATTCGATTGCTGTTTCATATGCGGAGTCGTTATTAGTAAATATAATTGGCTTCTTTCCAGCAAAAACTCCATAAATTTTAAGATATTCTCTAGCTGAGGAAGAAAGCATAATTCCAGGCCTATCATTATTTGCAAAAACTAATGGTCTTTCAATTGAACCGGTAGAAAGCACAACTTCTTGTGCTCTTATATACCAGAGCCTTTCTCTTGGAGTAAAAGCTTCTGAATTATTTACATGATCTTTGCATCTTTCAAACATAACCAGCATGTTGTGATCATAGTATCCAAAAACTTGAGAGCGATTTCGAATAATCACATTAGGCATTGATTTTAATTCAGCTATAGCCTCATCAACCCATTCATTGCCATTTTTATTACCAATAGTTACCTCATCTATTTGTAACGAACCACCAAACCGAGGTTTGTCCTCAGCTAAAATAACTCGGGCACCATTTTTAGCTGCTGCCAAAGCAGAAGAAATACCTGAAGGCCCTGAACCAACGACCAAGATATCACAATGTTCGTATCTATGCTCATATCTATCAGGATCAGGCTTTAATGAAGCGGTTCCCATGCCCGCTGCTTTTCTTATAATTGGCTCATAAACATTGTACCAAAAACTTTTTGGCCACATAAAAGTTTTGTAATAGAATCCAGCTGGAAAAAATCTATTTAAAAAATTATTAATGGCCCAAATATCAAATGTTACTGATGGCCAACAGTTTTGACTTTCAAAACTCAATCCCTCAACTAATTCTACTTCTGTAATATTTACGTTTGGCTCACTAATATTATTTCTTGATAGCTGAACTTTACCATTAGCATCTTCAACTCCAGCAGCAATAATCCCTCTTGGACGGTGATACTTAAAACTCCTACCAATTAGATATATTCCATTAGCGAGCAATGCCGACGCAAGGGTATCCCCTTTATAACCATAATATTTTTTACCATTAAATATGAAGGAAATTTTTTCCTCTCTATCAATCTTGCCACCTTCTTGTGTTCTGAATATTTGCGCGTTTGTCATTGTGACTCTTCTTCTATCATAAACGTTTTGATGATTTCATGAGTAGAAGTATCTCGTTTAACTTTAAACCATTGCCGACATCCAGATGTATGGTGCCATAACTCAAGATGTATTCCTCTAGGATTTTTACGATAGTAAATAAATTCATCCCATTCATTGTCACTGATATCTTTATTGAGTTTTGGCCTTTTTACAGTTGCATCTCCTCCATAAGAAAATTCATTTTGGGAGCGCCGACCACAATATGGACATTTAATTTCAAGCATATCAACTAATCCAAGTTTTTGTCCCTAGACCTTTTTCATCAATTAAGTGGCCTGTATGAAATCGATCTAATTTAAATGGTGCGTTTAATTTATGTGGTTCCCCAGTGGCGATTGTATGAGCAAAAGTAAGCCCTGAAACCGGAGTTGCTTTGAACCCACCATAACACCAGCCACAATTTAAATAAACTCCTTCAATATGTGTCTTGTCAATGATTGGTGATCCATCCATGGACATATCCATAATACCACCCCAGCTTCTTAACATTTTCAATCTGCTCAAGTTGGGAAATAATGCAACACCCTCTGTAAGAACATGCTGGATTGTTGGCAGGTTACCTCTTTGAGCGTAACTATTATACCCATCCAAATCTCCTCCCATTACCATTTCACCTTTATCTGATTGACTACAATAAAAATGACCAGCACCAAAAGTTACAACTCCATCAAGCAAAGGTTTTACCGGCTCTGAAACACATGCCTGCAATACGTGAGATTCAATCGGTAAGCTCATATTCAACTTTTCTGCAAGTATGGAAGTACTGCCTGCAACACAAAGACCAATCTTATTTGTTTTGATAAAACCTCTAGATGTATGAACTCCTTGAACTGATCCATTTACAATATCAAAACCTGTAACTTCGCAATGTTGAATAATATCCACTCCTAAATCATCAGCTGCTCTAGCATATCCCCAAGCAACTGCATCATGCCTAGCAGTACCACCAATAGATTGCATCAATCCACCAAATATTGGAAATCTTGCATTATCAGTAAAATCTGCAAAAGGGATTATCTTTCGAACTTCTTCCCTACCAAGAAGGGATGCTTCAATACCGTTTAAACGCATCGAATTTCCTCTTCTAGAGTATGCATTTAATTGTGCGTCTGAGTGAGCTAAATTAAGTATTCCTCTTGGTGAATACATGACATTATAGTTTAGTTCTTGGCTTAAGTCCTTCCACATTTGCATACCATGATCATAAAAAAGATTATTCGCATCATGCATATAATTTGATCTTAAGATTGTAGTGTTTCTTCCAATGTTGCCACCTCCAATCCAACCTTTTTCTAGAATAGCAATATTTTTTATTTCATATTCTTTCGCTAGATAATAAGCAGTGGCAAGGCCATGACCGCCACCCCCAATAATGATAGCATCATACTCTTTTTTAGGCTCTGGATCTCTCCATGCCACATCCCAATCTTGATGTTTATTAAATGCATTCTTAATTAAGCTAAAAACTGAGTATTTCTTCAAAATATTGACCTCTTACATATAATAGATTACTGACTTTATCATAATAAGATAGACTATATTTACTAATGTCAAAGAATAAGAATTATAGAATAGACAACCTTCAATATTGCAACTGGTCAAAAGAAATATTCCAATTCAATCGTGAAGCTGGGCTTGATGCGATTCATGTTACAATTGCTTACCACGAAGACTATGATGAAGTTCAGGAAAATTTCCATGAATGGAAGGGATATTTTGAAAACTATTCTGAACTTATTTTTCAAGGAAAATCATTTAAAGACATTGAAAAAGCTAAAGATGAAAACAAGACAGCTGTGTTCTTTGGTTTTCAGAACTGCTCTCCAATTGAAGATGATATTAATTTAGTTGAGTCTGTTCATGAAATGGGGGCAGTATTCATGCAACTTACCTATAACAATCAATCATTATTAGCAACTGGGTGCTATGAGGAAAATGATAGTGGTGTTACTAGGATGGGTAGGGAGGTAATAAAAGAAATGAATAGAGTAGGTATCATTATAGATATGTCCCACTCAGCTGATAAGTCTACATTTGACGCTATAAATATTTCAGAAAAACCAATCGCAATTACTCATGCCAATCCACTGTTTTGGCATAAGGCTAAAAGAAATAAATCAAATGATATCTTAAAAGCCCTAGGCGAGTCAGGAGGGATGCTGGGACTTTCACTTTATCCGCATCACTTATTAAATGGCACCAATTGTTCCTTAGACAATTTTTGTCAAATGGTTGCGCAGACAGCAGAGATTATTGGAATAAAAAATTTAGGTATAGGCTCTGATTTATGTTTGCAACAGCCAGATAGAATTGTTGAGTGGATGAGAAATGGAACTTGGACTAAAACAATTGACTATGGTGAAGGCTCTAAATCTAACGCAGCTTTTCCTGAGCAACCTAATTGGTTTCAAGATGCAAGAGGATTCGATAATTTGGAAAAAGGCCTTAAGGAGGTTGGCTTTAATAGCGAGGAAACGCAGGGAATTTTAGGTAATAATTGGTTTAATTTTTATAGAGATTATATTAACTAAATATGACTAGCATCAATCACCGTAGCGCAAATGATATAATGACCCTTTCTCGATTAGGATCCTTTTATCAATCCAAACTATCCTTCTTGAGAAGTTTTATTAGAGAATTTAAAGACTGGGATTTTAGTACAGATTTGTTCGAACTTGATGAAAATGGTTATGGCACTGCAGTGTATTCTGTGAAAAAAAATGATCGCATATATTCATTGGTATGTTTTGCAAATGAATTAGACTCTAGGGATCGTTCAGATCGTGTTATTGCTACTAAATGGGATGCTGCATTTGTGTTACACGATGGAATACCATCTGAAGAAGATATTATACGCCTAAAAAAAAATGTTCCCAAACAAGAAGTTGGAAGAGTCTCTTATAAAGAATTAACATTGTCTCGAGCCAATAAATCCGTAAGAATTTTTGAGCATACAGTAGAAGCACTGGCAAGTGGAAATCAGCCAGATAAAGAACTAATCAGTGATGTTGGATATTTGTATCGAACTACAGCAGTGTATGGGTCTGGAAAGTTTGGCTTAGCTGATCGATATAGAATTAAAGATCGGTCAGAAATATGTGGCCCTTTTAGGTTAGAGATGATGCTCGTTTATTTAGTTCGTCAGTTTACATTTGATCAAGTTAATCATATTGCAAAATCTAGAAACCCTTCAAATGCTGTAAAATTATCACATGATATTGCAAGAAACTTAGGCATAGGAAATTCCACGGGCTTAGGTATGGCACCTTTTATAGTGAATCATCCTACGTTGTTACATAATTGGATTTATTCAAGAGAGGAAGCGTTAAAACAAATACGCTCTATACAAAAAGTTGATATAGAAGATTTTAAAAAATTTAAAGAGTGTTTTGAAAAATCAAAGTTAAATATAGATACCTGGAAAACGGATAGTGAATATCAAACGAAAAAAATTCAAAGACTAATTAAGGATTTAGACTCCTTTGAAAAAAACTATCTATTGAATATTAAGTTTCAAGAGAATCTATTTTGGAATAAATTATATTTATGGGTTGCAGAGCACTTAAGTGAAGAGGGTACAGAATATATTGTATCAATGCTTATGGAGCCATATGACAAAATTGTGGACCCTTTAATTCAAAATATGAGCTCTGATGAAGATTTGTTCTTTGACATACCAGGTGAGAGATCTGTTGTTGATTTAATTAATATAATAAATAAAAATTATTCTAATATCTTAAACTTAGATTTTAATTCTAACGAAGAGACTACTAACTTTTGGTTCATATCAAAGAATAAAGAAGAACCTAGGGTTGCAAATAGATACGAGGAAAACGGATCAACATTAGAGCAGCCACTTGCTATAGCACGAGATATTTCTGCTTTATTAAAAAGACTAAATGAGTGTCAAAACACAGAAACTGTGGCTGAGTTTTTGATGGATAATAATGACTTACGACATGTGGTAAGAAGATGTTTTATTATAGAAAAATTCCCTTATTCTGAAATTCAAGACAATATTATTGGAGCTAATTTAGTTCCAATAGATATGCTGAGACTTAAATTATCATTTTTTGGTGCACAAAAGTTTGATCCTCGATCAGATAAATGGTTAAGAATAAATATGTATCAAGGTGCACCTTTAATTAATGAATTAAAAACTGCTAACGATACTTGGATTTATAATCGCCTATGAGAACTTCAAGTGAAATAGAGACTATATCTAAAAGAGCAACAAGAGCAGCCGGTTTTCCATGGGGAATAGCTGAAGAAATTGGTAAAAATATTAAAACTTTAGAATTATTAAGCTTAACAGGAATAGAAAATTTAAATTTATACCTCAGATCTGTTAAAGGAAAACAAGTGCATGGACCAAAAGAGATTTGTGAAGATAATAGCTTAGAATCAGCTGCATACTGTCCATTTTATACTGGATCTGCGCTATTGGATTCAGCAAATAAAGTAGAGGAAATAAGTAATCTAACCTTTCATTCTATAAACTTTCCTATTTTGTTAATACCTTTTTTAAACCGGCTTTCAGAAAAAATTGGCAAGAAGATTTTGCTACGAATAGACGATGTGGATTTTTTATTAAACCTAAATAAGTTTATATCTGCCAGTAAGAATTTTGAGGGTATGGTAATAGAAAGTGCTAAAATAGTAAGAATTGAAGTATTAGAAAATGAAAATTCATTCTCTGAAAAAATCTGGGATGAATTGTATGATCTCTCTTCTGAAACATTTGTTGAAGAAACTGACCGGCTTAAAGAAAATGCAGCTGGAGCTGGACTTGCCGATAACGATTAGTCGCTAGGCTTGTAAGGAAATAATCTTATTATACAAATCTTCTTTAATAGTTATTGGCTTTTCGGAATTTGCTAAAGCATTAGCAATCCTTTTACTTCCAGGAACTCTAGTTTCCTCTTCTGTTTCAATATTTCTAATAAGACTAGTAATTTTATTTTCAAAATCATCTGAGTATTTGTCTGGATTAATTGCAATAAAAAATTGGCCAGTTCCTGGAGGAGCTCCTTTATCATCTGCAAAAGAACTAGCTTCAGTTCCTAGGTTCGCTCCAGTTAAACAAGCTGTCATGATTTCAACAAACAAACCAATGCCGAAACCCTTATATCCTCCAGTTGGAGCCATCGTACCTTTTAAAGCTGTATTTGGATCATTGGTATCTTTACCATCAGGTCCAAATGCCCAGCCAGTTGGAATACTTTCGCCAGATTTGGCCCTGACAGATATTTCACTTTTTGCAACAACACTTGCAGATTGATCTATTAGAATTTTTACTTTTCCCTCATTATGTATTGCTATCGAAATAGGATTAGTTCCTATTACCGGCTTAATACCACCTGCTGGAGCAATAGAAGCGGGTGCATTTGTAAATCCAATGCCAATTAATTTTTCTTTTGCTATTGCCTGAGTATGATAGCCAAGTACACCACAATTATATGAATTTGAAATTGCTAAAGAGGCAATGCCATTTTCTCTTGCTGCGGGCAGTAAATCTTTAAAACCTAAATTAATTGCTCTATGCGCAAACCCATTATCTGCATCTACTGTAAAGGCTACGCTTGATTGCACTTTAATTTTTGGCTCAGCATTTCCTTTTACTTTTTGGCACTGAAGATGTAGGCAGTAAATTGGAAGATAATGAAAACCATGACTTTTTATACCTTCAAGTTCTGCAGAGATGATACCATTTGCTAATGGAGTTGCATTTTCCTCACTAGCACCACAAGACATCAATGTTCGTTTTGCTAATTCAAAAGCATCAAGTTGAGATAATTCTGTATGCATTTACTTTATAATTGAATACCAACATTTTTTACTTGGAGATATCCTTTTATAGCTTCTTGCCCTTTTTCGCGACTATATCCAGATTGTTTATAGCCTCCAAAAGGAGTTGCAATACTGCCAGTAAACCAACTATTCACATAAACTTGACCTGCCTGTAGTTGATTAACCGTATTAGTTGCCTGATCAATATCTTTTGTAAAAACCCCAGCAGCCAGTCCATAAGCAGTATCATTCGCAATGTGAACAGCTTCTGCTTCATCTTCATAAGTAAGGACTGACAAAACTGGTCCAAAAATTTCTTCTTGAGCAATTGTCATGTCGGGTTTTACATTGTCAAATACAGTAGCTTCAAAAAAATAACCGTCTCTATCAATTCGCTTACCTCCGGTAACTGCAGTTGCACCTGCTTGTTGTCCAGAGCGCGCAAAGTTTTCTACTTTTTGAAGTTGTTGTTCGGAGATTAATGGAGTTAATTCTGCGCCATCTTCATAGCCTGCACCCACCTTTAAACCTTTAGCCATATTTGCTAATTTTTCTACCAACTCATCTTTTACAGATTTATGTACTACTACTCTCGACATTGCTGAACAAATTTGTCCCGCCTGTCCAAATATCCCTCCTTTTGCAGAGTTCACTACTTTGTCTAAATCAGCGTCTGGAAAAACAACTGCTGCTGATTTTCCTCCAAGTTCAACTACCGCAGGCACAGCTCGCTCAGCGGCTGCATGTAGAATTTTTTTTCCAGTAAGGACAGAGCCAGTAAAAGTTATTTGGCTTACATCCTTATGGGCGGTTAATATAGAACCCGCTTCATTACCATAGCCACAGATTACATTAATTAAACCAGCGGGAACATCTGCATTTTGTATTGCTTGAGCAAAATGGTTTGCTGTTGAGAGTGGGGTTAATTCTGCTGTCTTAATGACCGTTGCATTGCCCGCGGCAAATGCACAAGCCAATGAGCGAGCCAACATAGACATTGGAAAATTCCATGGAACTATATGTGCCGATACGCCGTAAGGCTCCAGCAAGGTATAGTCAATTACTGTATTATTTACAGGAATAGTATTACCCTCAAGTTTATCAGTTAAGCCACTATAATAATCAAAATAATTTGCGGCATCATTAAATTCAAATATCGCATTAGCAAGAGGTTTGCCATTTTCGCGACAAAGTAAATCTCCACCATCGTTGGCTACTTTGCGCAGTTCGTTTGCTATCACTCTCATCAGTTTGGCCCGTTCCATAGGTGGCATGTCTACTAAGATTCTTGAATGATGAGCTTTTAGTGCAGCTTCAACAGCCATATTAACTTCTTCTTCTTTAGCACAAGACACTTGACCAATGATCTGACCAGTAGCTGGATCATCTACTTCAATAATTTCACCAGACGCACTTTCTAGCCACTTACCATTAATATAGTTTTTACATATTTGCATAAATTAAGTTTAACTCTATTAAGTTGACGATAGCAACAGATATCGTAGCGACTTAATAAATATACTATGAAAACTATTTTAATTGAGAAGAGTGGCAACTAAATGGATACGGTCTTCTTCACCACCATTAATTGCAGTATGATATTTAGTATTATCGGTAATGTAGATATTACCGTCAGCGGGAATATGAAAACCAGTATCTTCAATAAACATGCGAGAACCAAAGTTTGTTTTGATTGAAATATGAATGCGCTTTTCAGGATCACGGTGCCAACTTAAAGTAGTTCTAGGTGGCATTTTGATAATTCGACAGCGACCTATAGCAAAATGCTCACTAAGTGTTTCGTAAACATGCTTAAGGTAAGTATCATTTAATTTTGAGTTAAATAATGTGTAGCGAGATTCATCGATATATGGTTCGCGTTCCATTTCTTCGAATGAAGAGTCGGGCTTAGTCCAGTATTTTCCTCTTATATTACCACCAAACCACTCATCAAGCTCTTGTTCGTCGTAATTTAGACATATCGCATTAGACTTTAATAGACCTTCTTTTTGAGGCTGCTCAAAGGGGCGGATTTTAATTAGTTGCTCAACCGCTTCGCGCATTTTTTCAATATCAAAAGTAATGTTTTCATACTTTTGTACATATTCATTCATATTTGTGAATGAGGAGATTAAGTCAGTATTTTTTAGTTTGATTGATTTCATCTATTTGTATCCGCTATTAATATAACCCTTTTAGCAAAATTTTCGATATATAAAATGCTCAAATTGTCGCAATTTATTGTTTTAAAGCTTCAATAAAAACTATTGATTTAGTTGAATTAACTCTGTTACAGTTAATTTCAATTATTTTTAAGACTTTAATGAGCAATATAAAACAAGATTTTGTAAAATTTGAACAAGTAGATAAAAGCTATGATGGCAAAGTTCTTGTTGTTAAAGGTTTAAACCTAGATATTGCTGAAGGAGAGTTTCTAACCTTACTTGGACCATCGGGCTCTGGAAAAACTACAACTCTAATGATGTTAGCGGGTTTCGAGACGCCAACTAATGGTGAAATATATCTTGATGGAGAGCCTATTTCAAGTATTCCTCCTCACAAAAGAGGCATTGGCATGGTATTCCAAAATTATGCTCTTTTTCCTCACCTTTCAGTTTATGAAAATTTAGCTTTTCCATTGAAAGTAAGAAAATTTGACAAAGATACGATCGAACAAAAAGTTCAGTCAACTTTAGACATGGTTTCTCTTGGTGATTTTGGAAATAGAATGCCGGCACAGTTATCGGGTGGTCAGCAGCAGCGTGTAGCAGTTGCGCGCTCACTAGTTTTTGATCCTAAACTAGTTTTAATGGATGAACCCTTAGGAGCACTTGATAAAAACCTGCGTGAAAGTATGCAGTATGAATTGAAACATATTCATGAGTCTTTAGGTGTGACAGTAGTTTATGTTACACACGATCAAAGTGAGGCCCTGACCATGTCAAATAGAATTGCAGTATTTAATGATGGTCATGTTCAACAATTATCTGGACCCAACGAACTTTACGAAACTCCTGTGAATTCATTTGTGGCTGAATTTATTGGTGAAAATAATACAATCATAGGTACGGTAAAGGAAGTTTCAGGTGATCAAGCAAAAGTTGAAACCGAGCAAGGAGAAAGTGTCATTGCTAACCCAATTGCAGTTCATGCTGCTGGTGAAAAAACCAAAATCTCTCTCAGACCTGAACGAGTAATGATTAATCCGTCCGATAATTTAGAAAATAAGTTTGAGGCAAGTGTTGCCGAAATAATTTATCATGGTGATCACACAAGAGTACGTGTAAATGTTTTAAATAATGATCAATTTATTTTAAAAATTCCTAATGCCAGTGATGATATTAAGTTGAACTTAAATGATAAAATTAAATTAGGTTGGTCAAGCCACGATTGCAGAGCATTAGACTACTAGATCTAGTAGTTATGAAAAACTTATCCACTACTAACTAATAATACTAATTTTAAGTAATTTAAGGTTGCGTTAACTGACAATAAGTTCTGTAATATAAACTTAATAATTATTAATAATTAAATTAGGAGAGACTAATAACATGTCAAAACTATCTAAAATAATATCTTTGATAGCTGTTTTTTTAGCTCCATCTCTTGTAACTGCAGCAGAAGTTAATGTAGTTTCATGGGGGGGTGCTTATACAGAAAGTCAAAAGCTTGGTTATGGAGATCCATACCAAGAAAAATCAGGAGTTCAAGTTAACTGGATTGATTATTCAGGTGGCTTGAGTGAAATTAAAGCTCAGGTTGAGTCAGGAGCAATCACATGGGACATCATTGATGTTTATGCACGTGATACTATCATTGGTTGTGATGAAGGTTTATTCGTTGAATTTGATTTCGACAATGACTTCCCAGCTGGTGTAAATGGTATGCCTGCAAGTGAAGATTTCTTTGCTCCAATGCCTAGTAAATGTGCTGTAGGAAACATTCTATACTCATGGAACTATGCGTATAACACTGATGTATTTACTTTTAACGGTCCATCAACAATTAACGACTTCTTTAATCCGGATGATTTTCCAGGTGTAAGATCACTTTACGCTAGTGCAATGTCTAACTTAGAAATTGCTTTAGTTGCTGATGGAGTTCCAGCTGCTGACGTATATGATTATATGGAAGACAATGGAATTGACAGAGCGCTAGATAAAATTTCTGAGCTTTGTAATCATCCAGATGGTGGATGTATCTTCTGGTCTGCTGGTGCACAACCACCTGAGCAACTTGTTTCTGGTGAAGCTGTAATGGCAACGGGTTGGAACGGCCGTCACTTTAACGCTATCGTTAATGAAGGTTCACCAATGAAAATGGTTTGGGATGGTCAAATCCTTGATTATGAGTACTTTGTACTTGTAAAAGGCGGACCTAACCAAGCAGAAGCTATGGAAGCGCTAAAATACTTCACAAGTTCTGAAGGTTTAGCTGGAAGTGCAAAGCATATTGCATATGCACCTTTCCGTATCTCATCACTTGACATTATCAATGCTGATGAGCCGTGGTTTAATTCTCCCTCAGCTGGTTCTGTGAGAATTATGCCTCACATGCCAACTGCGCCTGCGAATACTCAGAATTATATCCTTATGAACCCAGAGTTCTATGCGGATAATAATACTGAAATCAATGACGCGTGGGAAGCTTTCAAAGCTAACATGTAAGTCAATCCTTTCTTGAGCAGCCCTTACGGGCTGCTCTCGAAACTCAAATTTCTTTTTACTTTAAATTTACGACAAATTACTTAAGCTATCTTTATGTCAGATGAAATTAGAACATCGGATGGTGAATTAGTATCCGTCAAACTCAAAAAAGTAGAATCTAGAAGAAGAAGAACAGCATTTTTATTAGTAACACCTTTACTGATTTTCATTATTTTTGCGTATATATATCCAATACTTCAAATGCTGACACGAAGTATTGATAATACCCAAATGAATAATTTATTGAGCAAAACTCATGAAGTAATTCAAAATTGGGATGGCGAAGAGATGCCTGGTGAGGATGTTACTTCAACATTCTATTACGAATTGAAAGATCTCATTGCAAGCAAGCAACATGGTAAAATTGCTACTCGACTTAATTATGAAAAGGGTGGGTTCACAAGTTTAATAAAAAAAACTGCAAGAAAAATGGACTCATTTGATGAAACTGGAAATTTTTTAGATCAGTTTATGGATACTCACAAAAGATGGAAAGACAAAGAGTATTGGTTGGCTTTAAAAAGAGGCACAGTTCCTTATCACGGTCGAAAATATTTAACAGCTTTTGATTACGAGCAAAAATTTGACGGCTCTTATGAAAGGATACCAGAGAAAAAAAGAATTAATGTGACACTTTGGTTAAGAACAATATACGTTGCGATTGGTGTTACTTTTTCATGCTTTTTATTGGCATATCCTATTGCTCATTTATTATCTGTTTTACCCGTTAGATATTCAAACTTACTAATGATCTGTGTGTTACTTCCATTTTGGACATCGCTATTAGTCAGAACTTCAAGTTGGATGGTATTATTGCAAAAACAGGGGGTGCTAAATGATATTTTGGTCTGGGCTGGTATAGTCGCTGACGATAATCGATTAGAATTAATGTATAATATGACAGGTACTTTTATAGCAATGACCCAAATTCTATTACCATTCATGGTTCTGCCACTTTATAGTGTTATGAAAACAATTCCTCCAAGTTTAATGCGTGCAGCAACATCAATGGGCTCAACCCCTTTTCATGCGTTTAGAAAAATTTATTTTCCTCTTACTTATCCTGGAATAAGTGCTGGATCAATTTTAGTATTTGTGCTTGCAATTGGTTATTATATTACCCCTGCTCTAGTTGGTGGAGCAAAGGGAGTATTAATAAGTAATAGAATTGCATATCACATGCAGCAATCTCTTGATTGGGGACTAGCTACAGCAATGGCAGCCATTTTATTGGCGGCAGTTCTAATAGTCTACTGGGTATATAATAAACTTGTTGGCATTGATAACATGAGGTTAGGATAAAAATGGCTTTACCTAAGTATACAGAAACCCGGTATCGTATCTGGCATTATACCTACTTGATAATATGTGCATCTGTATTTGTATTTCTAGTAGCGCCACTTTTTGTAATTTTACCATTATCTTTTAATGCAGAGCAGTACATTCACTTTTCAGACGGAATGCTGGCGCTAGATCCTGAAGCATTCTCACTTCGATGGTATGAAGATATGATCTATGGTACTAAAAATCCTTGGGGAATAGCAGTCAGAAATAGTTTTTATATCGCCTTTTTTGCTACGATTGGAGCAACTACCTTGGGTACTATTGCCGCTCTAGGTCTTAGCAGTAGATACATGCCTTATAAATCATTAATAATGAGTGTTCTAATTTCACCAATGATTATTCCATTAATTATTTCTGGTTCAGCAATTTTTTTTGGTCTTGCTAAGATTGGATTAGCTGCTTCTTTTCCTGGTGTAGTAATGGCGCACATAATTTTAGGAACTCCTTTTGTTGTAATAACGGTGACTGCAACTCTAAGTGGATTTGATGATAGTATCACGCGTGCAGCATCAAGCTTAGGCAGTACACCCACCAACACGTTCTTTAAGATTACATTACCACTAATATTACCAGGTATTATTTCAGGCGCTCTTTTTGCCTTTGTTACATCTTTTGATGAAATTGTTGTAATTTTATTTGTCGCTGGCGGAGAAAGATCTCTTACAACAATTCCATTGCAAATGTGGACGGGTTTAAGAGAGCAGTTAAGCCCAACTATTATGGCGGTCGCCACATGTTTAATTGTGATGTCTACTTTAATATTAGTAGCTACAGAATTACTAAGACGTCGCTCAGAGCGTATTAGAGGTATTACGCCACAATAATTGTTTGTGATAAAATGCTAATCCTAATATGAAGAAAAAATTTTCATACTCATCAAATGAGCTATCTAAGCCTAAGCAATTTATTATTAATAGTATTGAAAAAATAAGTGGTAGAAAAAAATTAGAAAAGTTATACCAGCAATATAATGAAGAAGATTCTAAGCCGCACCTGTTTTGGACAGATGTAAAAAATCTATTAAAGTTAAAAGTTGATGTTAAATCAAAAATTAAATTAAATATTCCGAAAAAAGGCCCTTTAATTATTATTGCAAACCATCCCTTTGGAATTGTTGATGGAATTATTATTGCTTCGCTTGTATCTGAAATTAGATCTGATTTTAAAATTATTACGCATGAAGTGCTTCGATTTACTGAAGCGTCTAAGCAGTTTATATTACCAGTAGATTTTTCATCAACAAAACAAGCATTAAAAAACAATATTAAAACTGGCAGAGATGCAGGTAAGTTTCTTAATGAAGGTGGTGTCGTTATTTTATTTCCCGCCGGTGGTGTCGCAGTGGCTAAAAAATTGAATACTCCTGCAATAGACGCAGAGTGGGGGCATTTATTAGGGTCCTTAGTTTTAAAAACTGATGCAAATGTATTACCGATATATTTTGATGGAAAAAATGGAATTTTATTTCATTTGTTTGCATCTAAACTAAAAAGTCAAACCCTTAAGTACTCGTCTTATCTGCATGAAACGAGGCGTAAAATTGGTAAGACGATCAATATATTTTGTGGCGAAGTGATCTTAAATAAAAAATTAAAATTAATTGATGACAAAAAGCAAATTACCTTAATGTTAAGAGATATAACAATGTCTCTTTCAGTAAAAGGATAAAAATTAATGACTGATATTGCTAAATTAGATTATCTATTCAATAAAATTAAGGAACCCATTGTTTGTGTAAAATGTTCCCACGAATTTTTATCTGGGCAAACTGATAGCAAATCTTTGCAAGAATATTCAAAAATTGATGTTGGTTTCACAGAACGTGGATTACAAATATGGTGTCAACGTCATCAATTAAACATATGTCATATCAATTTTGATGGTAAGAAATTAGAAACTGACTTTAGATGTTTAGAAAAAAAAAGATAGTTGTATTATAAATAATTGAGCCTAACTTTATAAAAGTTAATTTATACGAAAAACTATGTCTGAAATTAAAAATATTAACTGGAACTATCCAACTCCAATTTGGTTTGGATTGAACCGTTCTTTGGAAATAGCTTCCGCATTAAAAAATCTTAATATCACCAAACCACTAATAGTAACGGACCCACAGTTTTGTGAAAATGAGTCTTTTAAAAAAATAATAAGAAACCTTAGTGATGCATCTATTCAATTTTCTATATTTACAAATTTAAAAGGCAATCCTACAGGTCAAAATATTAGTGATGGGGTCAAAGTTTTTAACAGTGATTTAAATGATGGGGTAATTGCCATTGGTGGGGGAAGTGCTTTAGATGCTGGTAAGGCAATTGCATTTATGTCAAAGCAAAAAGAAAGCATATGGTTTTTCGAGGATATTGGTGATAATTGGACTCATGCTAACTTAGAAAATATGCCTAAAGTACTAGCTATTCCAACAACCGCAGGGACCGGTTCTGAAACTGGCCGTGCATCACTGATTATTGATGAAGAAACCAATACAAAAAAAATAATTTTTCATCCTTCAATTTTACCTGATCTCGTTATACTTGATCCTAATCTTACTATTTCCCTTCCTGCGCATTTGACCGCAGCCACTGGAATGGATGCCTTGGCTCATTGCATTGAAGCTTTTTGTTCACCTGTATATCACCCAATGGCTCACGGTATTGCGGTTGAGGGTATAAGAAATATAAAAAATAATTTAGTTGTAGCCTTTAAAGAACCCC